>Ga0129313_1000392_pt1 | contig 38726 bp, 36 predicted proteins | sample O1105metagenome_FD_94436 | JGI IMG/M metagenome (GOLD analysis project Ga0129313, IMG submission 94436) | Orangutan group fecal microbial communities from fecal samples from Wisconsin, USA - O1105 metagenome | ecosystem: Host-associated > Mammals > Digestive system > Large intestine > Fecal...
GCAGCACCTGGCACGGCTGGGACGGAAGTCGCTGTCGTTCTCAAAATCGGTGGAGCTGCATGACAAAGTCATCGGGCATTATCTGAACATAAAACACTATCAATAAGTTGGAGTCATTACCCGGGTTTGCGACTTTGTCGTCTGATTGGTCAGAAAAAAATTCCCTACGCTGAGGGAGAGATCGGTATCACGGTGACGGCAGGCATAACCCGGGTTCAACAGGGTGAAACGCTGGATACCGTGCTTGGTCGGGCCGACAGGGCGATGTATCAGGGGAAACAGACCGGCAGGAATCGCTGCATGTTTATGGATGAAAATGAGCAAATTGCGTTGGTGGACACCAATGACGGAACCTCGTATCCCCTCAGTGCGTGAGTTTTCGAAAAACGCTTTGAGGTAGTTGCGTTTCGTTTAACTTTCATTGGGGTTGTCGATGATAGGTTAGCTGACTATCCGTTATCTTCGCAGGGAATTGCCAGATAGCGTATAAAAGCAAAACACAAATCTATCCATGCAAGCATTTACCGCTGGTTTATCCGGCGGTTTTTTTTATCTGTAAATCAGGAAAAAGGCACAGCGAGTGCGATTCAGGTAAAAAAAATGGCCCCTTGTGCAGCTACGCAACAAGGGGCCGGGTCGGTGCAGGACTATCTCCGTTCATCAATCATCCCATCTGTGGCTAAAATACGCGGCCAGGAAACCGGAAAATAAAATAATTCCCAGAACAGCCATAAAAATATTCATATTACCCAGCATAGTAAATGCTCCTTTATCTGTGAGTTTCCTCTCTTACCTTAAGTTCACCTCGCTTATGACTATAGTAGCAATTCAATCTTAAACAAAGGCTGAACTGTGTGATTATTTCGACTGAAAAGTAAATTTTTGACATGATCACGTCGAATAAAATAAATAATAGTGACGAGACACATTTATCTGCGCACAAACAACCCTGTTTTTAAACCCTGAGACGCTGTTATGACGGTGTGCTGCTGATACAGATTGTTGCACGTTTATAATGCAGAGTTGACTCATGGTGGTTCAATTTTTCGTTTGATTAATCCTTTGGGCGGGGAAATGTAATACTGATTTATGTGCGTCAGATGCTAATTTATTGATTTTATATGAGGTTTTAATATCTGGCATCGTTTTTGCCTTATCACTTCTGAACACCCTTAATTTGCACCGTTTTGTCTGCCCGGCTGCACCGGAGCTTTCAGCAAGTCTAATTTCAGGAGTGAAACTATGCAGCGTCGTACATTTTTAAAAGCTTTTGCACTTTCTGCCTCTGTTGTCGCAATGGGCGTGAGTTTTAGCGTTCAGGCAGCCGACACCATTAAGGTTGGCATCATGCATTCGTTATCCGGCACGATGGCCATATCCGAAACGCCGCTAAAAGATGTGGCGTTGATGACCATCGATGAAATAAATGCTCAGGGCGGTGTGTTGGGTAAAAAGCTGGAACCGGTGGTGGTTGACCCGGCCTCGAACTGGCCGTTATTTGCTGAAAAAGCAAGACAACTGCTGAGTCAGGACAAGGTGGCGGCAGTTTTCGGCTGCTGGACATCGGTTTCGCGTAAATCGGTTCTACCGGTATTTGAAGAGTTGAACGGTCTGCTGTTTTACCCGGTGCAATATGAAGGTGAGGAGATGTCGCCTAATGTCTTCTATACCGGCGCAGCCCCCAATCAGCAGGCGATCCCTGCGGTTGAGTATCTGATGAGTGAGGACGGCGGTAGCGCGAAACGCTTCTTCCTGCTGGGCACGGATTATGTTTATCCGCGCACGACCAACAAAATTTTACGCGCCTTTTTGCACTCAAAAGGGGTCGCCGATAAAGACATCGAAGAGGTGTACACCCCATTCGGACACAGCGATTACCAGACCATTGTCGCCAGTATTAAAAAATTCGCCGCAGGGGGAAAAACGGCGGTGGTATCAACCATCAATGGGGATTCTAACGTACCGTTCTATAAAGAGTTAGCGAATCAGGGGCTGAAAGCCACCGATGTGCCGGTGGTGGCTTTTTCCGTGGGTGAGGAGGAGCTACGCGGTATTGATACCAAACCGCTGGTGGGCAACCTTGCCGCCTGGAACTACTTTGAGTCCGTCGATAATGCGGCCAACAAAAAGTTTGTCGCTGATTACCGGGCGTATGCCAAAGCGCACAAATTACCGAATGCTGATTCGGTGGTGACGAACGACCCAATGGAAGCCACATATGTTGGCCTGCATATGTGGGCGCAGGCGGTAGAAAAAGCCGGAACTACCGATGTGGATAAAGTTCGTGCTGCTATGGCCGGGCAATCCTTCGCTGCGCCATCAGGTTTTACCCTGACCATGGATGCGACCAACCATCACCTGCATAAACCCGTCATGATTGGCGAGATTGAAGGCAACGGCCAGTTTAACGTGGTGTGGCAAACCGATGAGCCGGTCCGCGCCCAGCCGTGGAGTCCGTACATCGCTGGTAATGATAAAAGATCTGAACAGCCTGTGAAAACCGCCAGCAACTGATCTAACGCCCTCCTGCGGGAGGGTAATGCTTTGGAGAACGCTCATGAAAGCTATGCGCTTTATTCGTGGTGTGTTGTTGCTGATGTGGTTTTTGCCGTGGATAGCCCAGGCTGCAGATGCTGATACCTTTACCGCCGCCAACCGTGCTCAGCAGGCCGCCTTGCTTGAACAATGGGCGGTGAATCCTGACGTTCAGCGCATCCCGCTGCTCAGTGCGCTGCGAGATGAGAACCTGCTGACCGATAACACGAAAAATGCCTTCATCATGAACGGCTCGCACGTACAGCCGTTAGGAACAGCGACAGCCCCAAACGGCGAGCTAAAAAAAATTCGCCTGACTAACCGCCTGCGTAATCTGGTAGCCGGAGCGTTGGCTGTCCATCAGCTTTTAAGTGACAGTGTCACGGTAAGGCTAAAGGCAGCTCGTACATTACAGCGTGAGGCGCAGCCGGGCATGCTGCCGTTTTTACAACAACGACTGGCTCAGGAGTCAGATGGTGATGTGAAATCCGCACTCGCTATTGTACTGGCAAATCTGCAATTGGGTAGCACCTCGCCGGAAGTCAGGCTTCAGGCAATCGAACTATTAGGGGCGTCAAATGATCCTGAAACTCAGGCGCGCCTGCAGCCATTCACCAGGGCTGAACATGAACCCGATGCCCGAGTGCGTGCTGCCGCTGACGAAAGTCTGAATTCCATCTCGCATCGCATGAAGGTTGGGGATCTTCTAGGGCAGGCTTTCATGGGACTGTCACTGGGTTCTATTTTGCTGCTGGCGGCATTGGGTCTGGCGATAACCTATGGATTGCTCGGCGTAATCAATATGGCGCATGGCGAGATGTTAATGCTCGGGGCGTACTGTACCTGGATGGTGCAACAGTTGATGGGGCAGTTTTTCCCGCACGGGTTAGCCTGGTATCCGGTTATTGCACTTCCGGTCGCCTTTTTGCTGACTGCGGCAACAGGAATGCTGCTCGAGCGAGGGGTGATACGCCATTTATATGGCCGTCCGCTTGAAACGCTACTGGCGACCTGGGGTATCAGCCTGATGCTCATCCAACTGGTGCGAATGACTTTCGGCGCGCAAAACCTGGAAGTCGCCAATCCGGCATGGCTTTCCGGCGGTATTCAGGTTTATGCCAATCTGATATTGCCATGGAACCGAATAGTGGTGCTTGGCTTTGCCATGCTGGTGCTGTTCTTCACCTGGCTGCTGTTGAATAAAACGCGCCTCGGGCTGCGCGTGCGTGCCGTGACGCAAAATCGCAATATGGCGGCCTGCTGCGGCGTACCCACCGGACGAGTCGATATGCTGGCCTTTGGCCTTGGTTCAGGAATTGCCGGTCTGGGAGGCGTGGCGCTCTCGCAACTAGGTAACGTAGGACCGGAGCTGGGGCAAAGCTACATTATCGATTCGTTTTTGGTGGTGGTACTGGGCGGCGTTGGACAGCTTGCCGGGAGCGTGGCTGCGGCATTTGGGCTGGGGATCTTCAATAAAATTCTGGAGCCTCAGGTGGGGGCGGTTCTCGGCAAAATCATGATCCTGGTGCTGATCATTCTGTTTATTCAGAAACGACCTCAGGGACTGTTCGCGCTGAAAGGGAGGGTTATTGACTGATGACGATGCCAATGACAATAACGCTGGCGCGTAAAGCGCCGCGTGCAACACGCGTGCTGGGTCTGGGCTTACTGCTGGCGTTGATTATTCTGCCGTTTCTTGCGCTGTTACCTGCGGAGCATCCGCTGGCCATATCGGTGTGGACGTTGACGCTGGCCGGGAAAATTCTCTGCTATGCCATTGTGGCCGTTGCGCTGGATCTGGTGTGGGGCTATGCCGGAATGCTCTCCCTGGGACACGGTATCTTCTTCGCGCTGGGGGGCTATGCGATGGGAATGTACCTGATGCGTCAGGCTTCCGGCGAAGGATTACCGGCCTTTATGTCATTCCTGTCGTGGAGCGAGCTGCCCTGGTTTTGGTGGGGGACGCAACATTTTCTCTGGGCGATGCTGCTGGTTGTTCTGGTGCCGGGCCTGCTGGCGCTGGTATTTGGTTGGTTTGCCTTCCGTTCAAAAATCAAAGGTGTCTATTTCTCCATCATGACCCAGGCCCTGACTTTCGCCGGAATGTTGCTGTTTTTCCGCAATGAAACCGGCTTTGGTGGAAATAACGGCTTTACCGGTTTTACCACCATTCTGGGATTTCCGGTGACCGCGACGTCCACCAGGATCGCGCTGTTTCTGGCGACGGTTATGCTGCTGGTGCTGGCAATATGGCTGGGACTTGCGCTGGCCCGCAGTAAGTTTGGTCGTATTCTGACCGCCGTGCGCGATGCCGAGAACCGTCTGATGTTCTGTGGTTACGATCCGAAAGGTTTCAAGTTACTGGTGTGGACGCTTTCAGCTGTACTGTGCGGCTTGGCCGGGGCGCTTTATGTCCCGCAGGTAGGGATTATCAACCCCAGCGAAATGTCGCCGACCAACTCGATTGAAGCGGCGATTTGGGTTGCTCTGGGCGGACGTGGAACCCTGATCGGCCCGGTATTTGGCGCAGTACTGGTGAACGGTGCTAAAAGCCTGTTTACCGTCATTATGCCGGAATACTGGCAGCTGTTTCTTGGCCTGATCTTTATTGGCGTTACGCTTTTTTTACCTAGTGGTGTGATTGGCCTGTTTCGCAAAGGAGACAAATAATGCAGCCGGATGAAGGACTTTTTACACGCCAGATGCCGGGCGATCGGTTTCGCGAACAAACGGACCCGGTACTCCAACTGGAAAAAATTAACGTTAATTTCGACGGATTCCAGGCGTTAACGGATCTCTCGCTCAATATTGGCGTCGGGGAACTGCGCTGTATTATTGGCCCCAACGGCGCCGGGAAGACGACGTTAATGGATGTCATAACCGGTAAAACCAGACCGCAAAGTGGTCGTGCGATATACGACCAGTCGACCGATTTAACTACGCTGGATCCCATCGCCATCGCGCGTCAGGGGATTGGACGGAAATTTCAGAAGCCCACGGTATTTGAAGCATTAACGGTGGAGGAGAATCTGGAGCTGGCGCTGAAAAATGATAAATCTGTCTGGGGGTCTCTACGGGCACGACTCTCAGGCGAACAACGGGATCATATTGATGAAGTACTGGCGCTGTTGCGGCTGGGTAATGAGCGGACCCGCCGCGCCGGACTGCTTTCGCATGGGCAAAAACAGTTTCTCGAAATTGGCATGCTGCTGGTGCAGGAGCCGCATTTACTGCTACTGGATGAACCCGCGGCGGGGATGACGGATGCGGAAACGGAATACACGGCGGAGCTGTTTCGCCAGCTTGCCGGTAAGCACTCTCTGATGGTTGTTGAGCACGATATGGGATTTGTTGAAACCATTGCCGATCGCGTCACAGTATTACATCAGGGACGTGTCCTCGCTCAGGGGAGCCTTCGCGATGTGCAGGCCAACGAGCAGGTTATTGAAGTCTATCTCGGGCGTTAAGGAGTTCATATGCTGCAGGTGAAAGAACTGAATCAATATTATGGTGGCAGCCATATTCTGCGCGGGGTGAGCTTTGAAGCGCGTATCGGCGAGGTGACATGCCTGCTGGGGCGTAACGGCGTGGGGAAAACAACACTACTAAAGTGTCTGATGGGGATTATTCCGGCCCGTAGCGGAAGCGTGCTCTGGCAGGATAAAAATGTCACTCACTGGAAGCCGCATCAGCGGGTCAGGGCCGGTGTGGCGTATGTCCCACAGGGGCGTGATATTTTTCCGCGTTTGACGGTAGAAGAGAATCTGCTGCTCGGTCTTTCCCGTTTTTCAGCACCGGAGGCCCGGCATGTGCCAGATGATATTTACGCGCTCTTTCCGGTTTTACAGGAGATGAAGCATCGGCGAGGCGGAGATTTGTCCGGCGGGCAACAGCAGCAACTGGCGATTGGGCGAGCGCTGGCAAGTCGCCCACAGCTGTTGATCCTCGATGAGCCCACCGAGGGGATTCAGCCTTCGGTAATTAAAGAGATTAGTCAGGTTATTTCTCAACTGGCGCACCGGGGTGATATGGCCATTTTGCTGGTGGAGCAGTTCTATGATTTTGCGCAGCAGCTAGCCGACAAATACCTGCTGATGTCGCGGGGCAGCATTATTCAACGCGGCGACGGTAAAAATATGGAGGCCGAGGGCGTATGGGGACTGGTTGCAATCTGAGGTATGCGACAGAGCGGTTTCGGCTCTGTCGCTATACTCATCAGCAGACTGCCGTCTGCCCCCAGGGCTTGGCGCGCATGCCTTTTATCATGAGCGCCCAGGCAAGAGCGATCGCCACTATCAGCGCGACAAACAGCGACCATGGCGGCAATGTGGTTAAAATGACGCCGCTGACTAATGGGTTAACCGCTGCGCCAAGCCAGCCCAACGACTGGGCGGAAAAATAGCTGGCTTTCATGCCTGCTGGCGCGATGTTGTCGATAAGCATATATTCGCCCGGCGCGTAAATGACTTCGCCGATAGTGAAAAAGGCAGCAGAAATTCCCCATAACAACAGACTGTTGCCGGAAAAGGCGAAACCGACCAGGCCAACGACAAAGAAGACTGTACCCATTGTCATTAACGGGCGGATATTCGTGGCGGTGAGCCTGCGGCCAAGTGCGTATTGCAGTGATACTACGATGGCGGCGTTCACGGGCAGGACCACCGCCACGACTTTCTCGGCAAAATCGCCATCGGCGACCACCATAACGTATTGCGAAATACAGGACGCAAAAGCACCGCCAACAAACGATGCCAGAAAGGCCGATAACGTAAACCAGAATAATGCCCGGTCGCGCAGGAGTACCGAAGGGGACCACACCGCGGCGTTTAAACCTTCTGATGGTGCTGTTGAACGTTTTACCCAGGTCTGGATAAACACCAGTGGCAATGCTGAACAGGCGGCAGCCAGCCAGAATGGCAGGTTAATGCTTTGCATCACCAGCAGCGTGCCCAGAGGTGGACCAACGGTCCAGCCAATATTCAGCACGGTATAGTTAAGCGAGAAAATTTTAGTCTTGTTGGTAGCAGACAGATTATCGGCAAACCAGGCCTTCAGCACCGTGGCGAAGACGGAGTAGGCACAGTTGATCAGAGCAAAGAGCAAAACCACGACCACCACGTTATGCACCAGAGGGATCGCAATAAAGCCGGACGCAAAGCCACAAATTGCCAGCAGCATAAAGCGTTTTTTTTCAAATTTATCGGCCAGGATGCCGAATCCAAGACTGAAAACGACGCCAATAGTCAGTGCTACTGTCATTGCATAACCGATCAGATCGACACCCAGGCCATACTGACGACTGAGGTAAATCGTCATGAATGGCAGAGTAGCGCCACGGCCAATTGTTAATAACAAAGATGACGCGAGTAACGCGAGAGTGGACCTTCTCAGAGAGATATTCATTTTCCTGCCCGACAATGCATGTTGTTATGTTTTTTTTAGATATAAGAAACAAATAGCATGCTAAAACTGTGATGTACACTCAATAAGTTGTCCGAAAATGCCTTGCGTGGCCTACCTGAAATAATGATCTGTTACGGCACAACGATTTCCGTTACTTTAACTTTTTTACAAAAATTTAATATTTGCAGGGGCGGTGGTATGTCGCGTAAAGACGGGTTATTGGCGTTATTGGTCGTTGTGGTTTGGGGACTGAACTTTGTGGTCATCAAAGTGGGGCTGCATAATATGCCCCCTTTAATGCTGGCAGGGCTGCGTTTTTTACTGGTGGCGTTCCCGGCAATACTCTTTGTTGCCAGGCCGAAAATCCCACTTTCGCTGTTGCTCGGCTATGGGCTAACCATCAGTTTTGGGCAGTTTGCGTTTCTCTTTAGCGCTATCAAATTCGGTATGCCTGCCGGGTTAGCTTCTCTGGTATTACAGGCTCAGGCGTTTTTCACCATCATTCTGGGGGCATTTGCCTTTGGCGAACGTCTGCAGGGTAAACAGCTGGTAGGAATTGCGCTGGCGGTATTTGGCGTGCTGGTGCTGATTGAGGCCAGTCTGAACGGGCAGCATGTTGGCATGCTCGGTTTTATGCTGACGCTGGCGGCGGCGCTAAGCTGGGCCTGCGGCAATATCTTTAACAAAAAAATCATGCAGCATACCTCGCGCCCGGCCGTTATGTCGTTGGTGGTATGGAGCGCGTTAATCCCCATTGTTCCGTTCTTCCTTGCCTCATTACTTCTCGATGGTCCAACGCAAATTACCCAAAGTCTGGTGGCGATAGATATGACCACCATTCTGTCACTGGTTTATCTGGCGTTTGTGGCGACCATTGTGGGTTATGGTATCTGGGGTTCGTTACTCGGACGCTATGAGACCTGGCGTGTAGCGCCGCTATCGCTGTTGGTGCCGGTCGTTGGACTGGCGAGTGCGGTTGTGCTGCTGGATGAAACGCTGACCGGATTGCAACTGCTCGGTGCGCTACTGATCATGGCTGGGTTGTATATCAATGTGTTTGGCTTTCGGTTGCGTAAGGTTGCGTCGGTGAGGGGCTAAAAAAAGCCCCGCAGTGGCGGGGCAATATAATTACAGGTTGCGCATATTGTAATAAGGCACACCTAATTCGTCGGACTTGTCGCTGCCTGCACCCATATGATTAAAATCGAACGGGGACTGATCGTGCGCAGGGGGCATAATCATCGCGTCGCGACTGTTCTGGGTGGCAGGTTGCGCGGTCTGTTCCGCCATGCTCTGGCCCGAAACAACAAACAGCAGGGCCAGCATTGCATAAGACAGAAGTTTCATGATTTCCTCGGTTACGTCGTTAACTGGCGATTAGCAATTACATTGATTGAGTGGGAGCAAATAGCGCGATTCGCCATGCATATTCGTCATACGGTATTTATGCGGCGGAACATCAAAATAGTTTTTGAATGTCCGGGTCAGCGTCTGCTGAGACTCAAAACCGTAACGCTCTGCCAGATAAAGAATGGGCTCATTACTCTCTTTTAATTTTTGCGCTATTTCAGTCATTTTACGGCTGCGGATGTATTGACCCAGTGAATGACCGGTTTCTTTTTTAAACATCCGTTGCAGGTGCCATTTGGAGTAACCTGAACGCTCAGACACTTTTTCCAGTGAGAGCGGCGATTCAAGGTTATTTTCGATCCAGTCCAAAATGCTATGAATAGTGATTGTGTCAGTATTGCGTCTGGACATCGTCATACCTCTTTCTGGTTACGGCAGGATTCTCTTAAGCAAGTGCTCAAGTGTGGCTACTTCATCCGCCGTTAAGTTTTTTGTTAGTTCCTGGTGCAGGTCTTGCCCTACTAATTGATGACACTGCTCGCAAATTGCTGCGCCATGCTCGGTGAGTTTCACCAGCACGCCACGCTTATCATGTGGATTCGGAAGCCTTTCTATCCAGCCTTTACAGGCCAGTCTGTCCAGCATCCGTGTCAGGGCGCCAAGGTCGACAGACAGCACTTTTTTCAATTCGACAGGGGTGATGCACACCGCGCAACGGATGGAGCAGAGCACCTTGAACTGCGATGCCGTGATATCCAGCGGTGACAAATAGTCGTTTAACAAACGATCTTTTTTCTGATTAACCATATAGATCAAACGACCCAGTGGGATGATTTCGTTAAACAGATCACTGGTGTTTTTCACAATGATTGCCCTGGCAAGTAGTTAGTCACGGCTGATATTATTGCTTAGGCAAATATAAGTCAAACGAATGAATCCGCAAATGCCACGTTTTGCTAAATCATCAGACTCAATACCTGGAATGTGGAAATTTAACGATCTGATAATTATGGTTTATACGTGCGGATGAAAAATGAATCCTTACATCGCGAAAATGGCTTATCTTCTGGATTTCACCGTATACTTGCCGTTGACGATTAACGCACAGGAAAGATGACATTATGATGGACTTGTTTAAAGCAATAGGGCTGGGGCTGGTAGTCCTGTTACCGTTGGCAAACCCGTTAACCACCGTGGCGTTGTTCCTTGGCCTTGCTGGCAACATGAACAGCGCAGAGCGTAACCGTCAGTCACTCATGGCATCTGTTTACGTGTTTGCCATCATGATGGTGGCGTACTATGCCGGGCAACTGGTGATGAATACCTTCGGGATTTCGATTCCAGGACTCCGTATTGCGGGTGGGTTAATCGTTGCGTTTATCGGCTTTCGGATGCTGTTTCCGCAGCAGAAGGCGCATGATTCTCCGGAAGCGAGAAGCAAGTCAGAAGAGCTGGAAGACGAGCCGACTGCCAATATCGCCTTTGTACCACTGGCTATGCCAAGCACTGCCGGTCCGGGGACGATTGCGATGATCATCAGTTCCGCGTCAACCGTGCGCCATGGCTCCGAATTTCCGGACTGGGTGATCATGATCGCGCCGCCGATTATTTTTGCGGTTGTTGGGATTATCCTGTGGGGCTGTTTGCGCAGTTCCGGGGGGATCATGCGCCTGGTCGGCAAAGGTGGTATCGAAGCGATTTCTCGTCTGATGGGCTTCCTGCTGGTGTGTATGGGCGTGCAGTTTATTATTAACGGCGTGCTGGAAATTATTAAAACCTACGCTTAGAACACTGTGCCCGGTAATCGGTAATGTCTACCGGGCACATTTTTTACGAATGCTGAGGCTGTTCTTCCAGCGATACCGGCCATTTACGAAAGATAATCACCGACCATATCAACGCCACCACGGCAGGCACTGCGCCGACGTAACCAATCGTAGACATTGACCAGTGCAAACTCACCTGATTGCCTACCAGCGCGCCAGCGCCAATACCGATATTAAAGATGCCTGAGAACAGTGCCATTGCGACGTCAGTCGCATCAGGAGCAAGCGCCAGCACTTTCACCTGCATACCCAGACCTATCAGCATGATGGCGACGCCCCAGAAAATACTCAGGATAGCAAGGTGCATTTCGCTGTCAGCAGCGGGAAGTAACAACACCAGGCATACCGTCAACAGGGCAATGGCACTGCTAATCAGTACGGAAGCATGCAGATTCCCCAGCTTACCGAAAATGACGCTACCGACAATTCCCGCGCCACCCAGAACCAGCAACAGCACGGTAGCAAAGTTTGCGCTCAGACCCGCGACGGTCTGCACAAACGGCTCGATATAGCTGTAGGCCGTGTAATGTGCGGTGACCACAATCACCGTCAGTAGATACAGACTCATCAATGCCGGACGATGGAATAACACCGGCAGGCTTTTTAAAGAGCCGGAGTGCTCACTGGGTAGTTTGGGCAGGAGCTTAATCAGGCAAAGCAGGGTAACTAACGCCCCCATGCCGATGGCGAAGAAGGTGGTGCGCCAGCCAAAATACTGACCGACAATGCGCCCGATGGGCAGACCCAATACCATAGCCAGCGCGGTGCCGGTGGCAATCAGGCTGAGAGCCTGTGCACGTTTACCGGCAGGAGCCAGGCGGATCGCCAGCGATGCGGTGATCGACCAGAAAATAGCGTGCGCAAAGGCAATACCAATACGGCTAATTACCAGCACGGTAAAATTCCATGCCAGGAAAGAGAGAATATGACTGGCGATAAACACAACAAACAGACAGATCAGCAGTTTTCGGCGCTCCACCTGACTGGTAAGTAACATAAAAGGGAGCGACATCAGGGCGACAACCCAGGCGTAGATCGTCAGCATGATCCCGACCTGAGCAGTCTGCATATTGAAGCTTTGTGCGATGTCGGACAGCAAGCCGACAGGGACAAACTCTGTGGTATTGAAAATAAAACCGGCAATGGCAAGCGTAACTACCCGTAGCCACGCGACCTTGCGGGAAACAGTGTCTGTTGTCATATCAAATAAGAGGATTAGCTGCGAAAAGGTAAGGCCACGATCTTAAAACGTTTGCTGGCGAAAATACAATCATTTTGTGATGCGGATCTCATTTCATTGGCAGGGCGCCACAATTTGCTGCCGAACATTCCTCGTATTTTTAAGTATTTCAATAATAATGAAATTCCGGGCGTATGACTTCACCCGGATTTACAGGTATTCATGTTCTTTGAGGAGCGCCAGTTACTCCGGGCTCTGTGATAACTGAGGGTTCAACACCTCAATAAACGCTTCCAGCTGACGTGTCATTGCACCTCTGCGCCAGACCAGCCATGTATTCAGCCAGCGCCAGTTCTCGCTTAGCGGCCAGGCGTTGACCTGATGATGCCCTGGCATGCTCTCCAGCATCGAACGCGGGATCAGTGCGATACCCGCGCCGGCAATGACGCAGGCCAGCATGCCGTGATATGACTCCATTTCATGAATGGTGCCGGGCATGGCGCGATCGGCATGAAACCAGCTTTCAAAATGGCGGCGATAGGAACAGTTGGCACGAAAGGCGTAAATACTGCAACCGTTGACATCACTGGCCCGCTTAATGGGGGGATGACCGTTAGGCGTGACAATCATCATCTCTTCACGGTAGACCGGCATTCCTTCAAGTCCCGGATGGGTAATTGGACCATCGACAAAGGCAGCGTTCAATGTACCGTCGAGCACGCCGTCCAGCATTGTGCCTGAAGGACCTGTCGCCAGCGCGAACTGAATTTTGGGGTAACGCTGGTTATATTCAGCCAGCGTGGCGGGGATGCGAACTGCTGCTGTACTTTCAAGCGAGCCGAGAGAGAAGAGTCCTTGCGGCTCATCCCCGGCGACGACCATCCTGGCTTCCTCAACCAGTGCCAGGATCCGCTGGCTGTAGCGCAAAAAGTTGTGCCCGGATGGGGAAAGCCGCAGGCGCTGGTTTTCACGAATAAACAGATCAACACCCAGGTCGGCTTCAAGCTGACGTATACGGGTGGTGAGATTGGATGGCACGCGATGCACCTTCGCGGCGGCCTGCGTAATACTGCCAGTCTCCGCGACGGCATTGAACATTTCCAACTGCGTCAGATCCATAATATTCTCTATTCGTGAATGGTATGGTTAATATTATTCATTTTTCAGAAAGAGTAAATATGCTCATGATATAACCATACCCTGCGATAAAGAGAGGCACTTATGACTATCACAGCAGCAACACATGCGATTTCCATTGACCCTGCCAGCGGTGAAAGGCTGACGGCGACGCCGTGGGCCAGCGCGGAAGAGATTGATCATGCGCTGAACCTTGCCGCGAATGGCTATAACGAATGGAAACATACTTCCGTTGAGCACCGTGCGCAAACGCTGCGCCAGATCGGGCAAGCTCTGCGCCATCGTGCGGAAGAGATGGCGGAGTGTATCTCACGTGAAATGGGTAAACCCATTAAGCAGGCGCGTGCTGAAGTCGCCAAGTCAGCTGCATTGTGTGACTGGTACGCCAAGCATGGACCGGCGATGCTCAATCCGGAACCCACGCTGGTGGAGAATAACCAGGCGGTGATTGAGTATCGTCCGCTAGGAACCATTCTGGCGATCATGCCGTGGAACTTCCCGCTCTGGCAGGTAATGCGAGGTGCCGTCCCGATTCTGTTGGCCGGAAATGGCTATCTGTTAAAGCATGCGCCTAACGTAACCGGCTGTGCTGCAATTATTGCGCAGGTTTTCGCTGATGCTGGTGTACCCGCGGGGGTTTACGGTTGGGTGAATGCCGATAACGCCGGAGTCAGTCAAATGATCAATGACCCGCGTATCGCGGCGATAACGGTAACGGGAAGCGTACGTGCCGGTGCGGCGATTGGCGCCCAGGCGGGTGCCGCGCTGAAAAAATGTGTGCTTGAACTGGGCGGCTCCGATCCGTTTATTGTCCTCAATGATGCTGACCTCGATCTGGCCGTTAAGGCGGCGGTCGCTGGGCGTTATCAGAACACAGGGCAGGTTTGTGCGGCAGCCAAGCGCTTTATTATCGAAGAAGGGATTGCGGCAGAATTTACTTCACGCTTTGTGGCCGCTGCGAGTGCGCTCAAAATGGGCGATCCGCTAAACGAAGAAAACGATCTGGGGCCGATGGCGCGATTTGATCTGCGTGATGAGCTACACCAGCAGGTAGAGGCCACCCTTGCCGAAGGGGCACGGTTACTGCTCGGCGGGGAAAAAATTGCGGGTCAGGGCAATTACTATGCCGTGACGGTACTGGGCGATGTCACTCCAGAGATGACGGCGTTCCGCCAGGAGCTGTTTGGTCCGGTTGCGGCAATTACCGTGGCGAAGAATGCGGAACATGCGTTAGCGCTGGCGAATGACAGTGATTTCGGCTTATCCGCCACGGTGTTTACTGCGGATGAAGCGCTGGCGCAGAAGATGGCGTCACGCCTGGAGTGTGGTGGCGTATTTATCAATGGTTACAGCGCCAGTGATGCCCGCGTTGCGTTTGGTGGTGTGAAGAAAAGTGGCTTTGGCCGCGAACTTTCTCACTTTGGCCTGCATGAGTTTAGTAACGTGCAGACCGTCTGGAAAAACCGCCTTTGATGGTGTGGGTGCCTCCGCTGGGGGCACCTGTCTTATTTCTGCAATTTTTCTGTCATTTACTCTCCGTACACTCGCGACTAACGCTTTGATACAGAAGAGTAATATGAACATAACGCAAATTTCCCATCGTCTAATACCCCGTCAGTTCGGTCTGTTAACGGGCATTTTTTGCATTATTGCGCTGTTCTCTGTTTTGCAGGTCGTGTCCTCCTTGATGCTCTCGGCCTCAGTCAGTGACGCACAGCAGAATGAAGGGCGTAATCAACTCGCGCTTTTGCAGCAGGCAAAGGTTGATGAAGCGCGGGTGGCGTTATTATCTGCCAGCGATTTACTTAACCGTGCGGGGATTTATTTTATGCAGGATGCCGCCACCGGATCGGACGGGAGTTGGCGTCCGTTAATGGAAGAGGCGTATCGGGCGCTGGCGCAGTCAAAAATTGCATGGGATGCCTGGCGGGATATGAAGCCGCAGTCGGATCCGGATCTAACAGAGAGCTATCAGCGTTTTTATAGCGGTATTAAGGAGCAGGCGGACGGGCTGATGCAGTCAGGTTCCATTGATGCGTTTTTTGCCGTACCCGTGCAGGCCTTTCAGACAGACTTTAACGGTAATTACGCGCGCTTTCAGCAGGGCAGTGGGCGACATGCGGAAGTTGGGCGTCAGCAGCTGTTGACCAGTCTTGAGCATTTACAGAATCTATTTTTGTTTATTCCTCTGGTACTGGTGGTTATCGCCTTTCTGGTCTGGCGTAGTATGTTCCGTTGGGTGATTATGCCGCTGCGACGGCTGATCGATCATATCGATATTTTAGCGGCGGGTGATCTTTCCCGGCCAGCCCCGCAGGTGAGTCAGTTTAATCGGGAAGTGACGCAATTAAGTTCGCGTATTGCTGCAATGCAGCAGGGGCTCTGCTCGCTGGTACGGCAGGTGAATGATGCCACCACCGCAATGGTAGGAAATATCAACGAACTTGCGCAGAACAATAAACAGCTATACCAGCAGTCGGCAAAACAAAGTGAAGAGTTGAGCACTGTGACATCGCATATTTCGGTTCTGGAAACGCATGTTGAGGATAACAGTGGCTTTGCTGAACTGGCGAATCAACGCGCAGTGCAGGCGCGTGATATTGCGGCAGGTGGAGACCGAATGATGGCGACGGTAAATGCGTCAATGCAGGCGATTGTGACTCGCTCGTCTGAAATGCGAGGGATTACAACGCTTATCGACAACATTGCATTTCAGACAAATATCCTGGCTCTCAACGCCGCAATCGAGGCAGCACATGCCGGGGAGCAAGGGCGCGGGTTTGCCGTGGTTGCGAAAGAAGTTGGGCTGCTGGCGCGAAAAAGCGGTCAGTCTACGCAAAACATTCAGACACTGATTAAACACTCGTTACAGGGCATTGAAGAGGGCTTTCACGCGGTTAACGGACTGGATAAGAATTTGCAGCAGGTTATCGCACTGGTGGAAAACCTCGGCGCGTTACTGAACGACATTTCGACTGCAACGTTAAATCAGGGGAACAGTATTCACCAGTTAACCCGTCAGCTCCATGTCCTGAACGGCGAAGCCCGACAAACCAGTGATTTGGTGAATGCTGCATCTGATTCTTCCTTACAGCTTCACCATGAATCTAACCAGCTTATGCAGGCCGTGGCCAGATTCCGCCTTCCGGCCTGACGTTGCGTATTCAGCTCTGTTATACTCGCAGGCCTTTCATACCTGCGAGCAAGGAGCATGTTGTGGCCAGGGCCATGGACAATTCAATTTTAGAGACCATTGTGCAGCAGGTTCGTCCGCTGATTGGTCAGGGTAAAGTCGCTGATTACATTCCGGCATTAGCCTCCGTCGACGGTTCAAAACTGGGTATTGCTATCTGTACCGTTGATGGGCAGCACTATCAGGCGGGAGATGCGCAAGAACGTTTTTCTATTCAGTCAATTTCAAAGGTGCTCAGTCTGGTCGTGGCGATGCGTCACTATCAGGAAGAGGAGATCTGGCAGCGCGTCGGCAAAGATCCTTCCGGTCATCCATTTAACTCCCTGGTGCAGCTGGAAATGGAGCAGGGTATCCCTCGCAACCCCTTTATTAATGCCGGGGCGCTGGTGGTTTGCGATATGCTGCAAGGGCGTCTAAGCGCACCTCGTCAACGGATGCTGGAAGTGGTGCGGGCATTAAGCGGCGTTTCGGATATAGCCTATGATGCGACGGTCGCGCGATCGGAGTTTGAGCACTCGGCGCGTAACGCCGCTATTGCATGGCTGATGAAATCCTTCGGCAATTTTCACCATGACGTGCCCACCGTTTTGCAGAACTATTTTCACTACTGCGCGCTGAAAATGAGCTGTGTGGAACTGGCGCGGACTTTTGTCTTTTTGGCAAATCAAGGGCATGCCTTTCATCTTGCGGAGCCTGTGGTCACACCGATGCAGGCCCGGCAGATCAATGCGCTGATGGCGACCAGCGGCATGTATCAGAACGCAGGGGAATTTGCCTGGCGGGTTGGGCTTCCGGCGAAATCTGGCGTCGGCGGCGGCATCGTGGCGATCGTGCCACACGAGATGGCGATTGCTGTCTGGAGTCCGGAACTGGATCCGGCGGGAAATTCACTGGCCGGTATCGCCGTGCTGGAACAATTAACACAACAGCTGGGGCGCTCGGTTTACTGATGAAAACGCTCGATCCTCTTTTTGCCCGGCTGGCGAAATCAACGTTTCGCTCGCGGTTTCGTCTTGGTCAGAAAGAAAGGCAGTATTGTCTGGATAAAGGGGCGCCAGTTATCGAACAACATGCTGCGGATTTTATAGCTAAACGACTGGCACCTGCGTTTCCCGCCAATGATGGAAAACAGACGCCTATGCGTGGTCACCCGGTATTTATTGCTCAACATGCTACGGCGACGTGCTGTCGAGGGTGTCTGGCGAAATGGCATGATATACCTCAGGGTGTAGCGCTAAACGATGAACAGCAACGTTACGTTGTCACGATTATTTACCACTGGTTAGTGCTCCAAATGAATAAGCCATAGATAACATTATCCTATGATATGCCCCCTTGTGTTGTGTAATTGTTAAAAGCAGTATGAAGGGGTCAATCTAAGGAGAAACCATGGCTTCCGGCAAACCCTGCTTTGTGCTGAGCGCTGCACAGATTCTGTCGAGAATCGACGAGCTCAGCGATGTTCTTGAACAGTGCGTCAATGACGGCGCCTCCATCAGTTTTATGCTGCCCTTTAATCGCGAAAAATCAGAGCCTTTCTGGATGAAGGTCGCGCAAAGTGTTTCTCGCGGAGAACGGATCGTTCTTGGTATGCAGAATGCGCAGGGGGTGCTTGTCGGTACCGTCCAACTCATTATCGATCAACCCGAAAATCAACCTCATCGTGCTGATGTCGCCAAACTGCTGGTTCACCCCTCAGCGCGACGCGGTGGCCTGGCCCGTGAATTGATGAACGAACTGGAAAGTTGCGCGCGTCAACAAGGTAAAACGCTGCTGGTGCTTGATACGGCGACGGGCAGTGGTGCGGAGTTGTTCTACCACAATTGTGGGTGGAAAAAGGTAGGGGTGATACCTGACTATGCCCAAATGCCCGATGGGACGCTGACCGGAACCACACTTTTCTACAAAACGCTCTAATTTGTCGCCGGGGATTGATCAAAACAGGGTTTCAATGTATTAAAGTTTGCTAACCTATTGGACCAATTCAATCAGGTTGTATGACTAATCATAAAGGGAACCCATTGTGCAAACACTAAATCGTCGCGATTTCCCCGGTGCTCAGTATCCTGAACGCATTATTCAGTTTGGTGAAGGAAACTTCCTGCGCGCCTTTGTAGACTGGCAGGTAGATCTGCTCAACGAACATACCGATCTGAACGCTGGTGTGGTCATTGTTCGTCCTATCGAAAGTTCCTTCCCGCCATCGCTGAGTACGCAGGATGGCCTCTATACCACTATCATTCGTGGTTTGAATGAGAAGGGCGAGGCCGTCAGTGATGCCCGTCTAATTCGTTCAGTTAACCGTGAAATCAGCGTCTATAGCGAATACGATGAGTTCCTGAAGCTGGCGCATAATCCTGATATGCGTTTTGTGTTCTCTAACACCACGGAAGCAGGTATCAGTTACCACGCGGGCGATAAGTTTGACGACGCGCCAGCGGTTAGTTATCCGGCTAAACTGACGCGTCTGCTGTTCGAACGCTTCAGCTATTTTAACGGCGCATTGGATAAAGGCTGGATTATCATCCCTTGCGAACTGATTGACTATAACGGTGATGCGCTGCGTGAACTGGTTCTGCGCTACGCTCAGGAATGGGCGCTGCCGGAAGCGTTTATTCAGTGGCTGGATCAGGCCAATGCATTTTGCTCCACGCTGGTGGACCGTATTGTTACCGGCTATCCGCGTGATGAGGTAGCTAAGCTCGAAGCTGAACTGGGCTATCATGATGCTTTCCTCGATACCGCAGAACATTTCTATCTGTTTGTCATTCAGGGGCCGAAGTCATTAGCCGCAGAACTACGTCTGGATAAGTATCCGCTGAATGTCCTGATCGTGGATGACATCAAACCGTACAAAGAGCGCAAAGTGGCGATTCTCAACGGTGCTCACACCGCGCTGGTCCCTGTTGCCTGGCAGGCAGGGTTGGACACTGTGGGTGATGCGATGAATGACGCTGAGATTTGTGCTTTCGTGGAGAAAGCGATCTATGAAGAGATCATTCCGGTACTGGATTTGCCACGTGATGAGTTAGCTTCTTTTGCCAGCGCGGTAACCGGTCGATTCTGCAACCCGTATATAAAACATCAGCTGCTGTCTATTGCCCTGAATGGCATGACCAAGTTCCGCACCCGTATATTGCCGCAACTGCTGGCAGGGCAACAGACCAGCGGTAAACTGCCGGCGCGTTTGACGTTTGCGCTTGCCGCGTTAATTGCTTTTTATCGTGGAGAGCGCAACGGTGAGTCTTATCCGGTTCAGGACGATGCGCATTGGATAGAACGTTTTCAACAGCTGTGGTCCCAGCATCGCGATCGCCAGATAAGTACCGAAGCGTTGGTCAAATCTGTACTGGGTGTCAAAGAACACTGGGAACAAGATCTGACGCAGGTTTCTGGACTGGTGGAACAGGTCTCTACCGATCTGGATACCATTCTGGCAAAAGGTATGCGTGAAGCCGTTAAGCCACTGTGCTAAGGCGACTACCGACAACCCGGCTCAGGCCGGGTTTTTTCTGGATATGCATTAGTTACAACATACTATGTGGTTTAAATAATAAACCCGGTCTGTGACTTAGGTGCGGCTTCATTTTAAGCAGAACAAAAGTTGTTGGGATAATGTTGCGATTAACTTGCAACATTGATCGCTATCGCGTCTAATGTGACGGATTTCACATTTTCCCGAAGATAACCATGATCGTTCGTCCCCAACAACACTGGCTGCGCCTGATATTCGTCTGGCATGGCTCCGTATTATCTAAAATATTCTCACGGTTGCTGCTGAACTTCCTGCTCTCCATCGCCGTTATCATCATGTTGCCCTGGTATACGATGTTGGGTATCAAATTTACCCTGGCACCGTTCAGTATTCTGGGCGTGGCGATTGCTATCTTTTTAGGTTTTCGCAATAACGCCTGCTATTCACGTTATGTCGAAGCCCGACACCTGTGGGGGCAGTTGATGATTGCTTCCCGATCACTACTTCGCGAGGTGAAAACCACCTTACCGGATGACGCCGAACTGGGGCAGTTTGTTCGTCTGCAAATCGCATTTGCCCACTGTTTACGCATGACGTTACGTCGAAACCCACGGGCAGAGCCGTTGGCGAAATATCTCAGCGAGAAAGATCTGCAGACGGTATTTTCCGCACAATCGCCAGCAAACAGCATTTTGTTGCTGATGGGGGAGTGGTTGGCCGTGCGCAGACGTGATGGACAGCTGTCCGATATATTATTTCATAGTTTAAACAACAGATTAAATGATATGTCGGCAGTACTGGCAGGTTGTGAGCGAATTGCGAATACGCCAGTGCCGTTTGCTTATACTTTGATCCTTCATCGCACTGTTTATCTGTTTTGTATCATGCTGCCATTCGCGTTAGCGGTGGATCTTCACTACATGACGCCGTTTATTTCAGTGCTTATTTCCTATACTTTTATCTCGCTCGATGCGCTTGCGGAAGAGCTAGAAGATCCGTTTGGTACTGAGAACAATGACCTGCCGCTGGATGCGATTTGCAATGCAATCGAAATCGATTTACTGCAAATGAACGATGAAACCAATGTGCCAGCAAAACATATGCCGGATAAACATTACCAACTAACTTAGTTTCGTTCTGTTTCCCACCATGCTGGCCGCATATCAGAAAACGAATGAAACTCCGGCGCCAGATCTTCATCATTAGGATCGTCAAAAGCGCCGGCTAAAAGCGCAATGACCGGAGCGTCATCGATGGCGCCCACGGAACTCCCGCACTGAGGGCAAAAAGCCCGACTGGTGGTTTCAGATGAGCGCCAGGTTGTCGGTTTTCCGGCTTTTCCCGTCCATTCTACATTTTCTGCATCAAACTCAATCCAGACGACGGTCGGGGCACCAGTATGTTTCCGGCATATATCGCAGGAGCAGGTATGGGAATTATTAGGACTGCTGGCTGTGAAACGGATCGAGCCACACAGACACCCACCAATGTAGACTTTAGACATAACAACTCCCGTCAGAAACATGTGGCAAGACACTAGCAGATGCCTGACATAGCCACTAGATCCTTATGATAAAAAGGCGAGGGCGCGCATACTCGGTAGCCCAGTCCTGTGATCTGTCTGATGATAAACGCTTAACTATTGCGTCTGGCAACAATAAACAACCGCGGAAATGCCAGTAAAATATTGCCGTTTTCCTGCAACGGATATTGTTCCTGGAGCAGTTCATGATAGCGCGCCAGGTAATGACGTTGCTCGCTTTCGCTCAAATCCTGCAGCCAGGGGCGGAGTCCCGTTGAGCTTACCCAGTCGATAATCGCCTGATGCGAATCCATAATGTGATAATACGTAGTACGCCAGATATCCACATCACAACCCGCTTCGGTCAAAATATCATAGTAGGCGTGAACGCCAGGAAGCGGAGCACGCCCCCGGTCGGGGTAATCTTGTTCATAAGCCACTTCGCGCATCAGTACATGCGTGGGCTCCAGCCAGTTATCCGGCATTTGCACGGCCAGAACGCCGTTGTGACCGAGTTGTGAGACCAAATGTGGGAATAAGTCATAGTGATCGGGCACCCACTGTAACGACGCATTTGCATAAAGCAGATCCACGGGATGCTCGGGCTTAAACTGGCTAATATCCGCTTCGATAAAATGGCAGTCAGGTAATGCGTTGCGCGCTTCATTCAGCATAGCAGGTGAAGAATCGACACCTGTTGTCTTTGCCGTAGGCCAGCGCTGATGCAGCAATGCCGTACTGTTTCCCGGACCACAACCAAGATCAACAACTGAGCGGACATTTTCTAACGCCACACGGCTGAGTAATTCTGCTGCGGGTCTTGAACGTTCAGTTGCATATTGCAGATAAAGCGAAGGGTTCCAGTCGGCCATGTATAAATCTCCAGTATGAGAGGAAAAGTCGGAAAAGGACGGTATAAGACCTTGCCGATGAGCCACTTATTTTAGAAGATTATATGAAAATGAATGATAAGGGCAGGAATATGCTGGAAACATCAAGGTTGATATTACGACAATGGGAGGCTAAAGACCGGGCCCCTTTTGCTGCACTCAATGCCGATTCTGACGTGATGCGCTTTTTCCCCGCGCCGCTAGAGAAAGCTGAAAGCGATAACCTGGCCGATAGATTTAGTGAAGGTATTGCAGAACGCGGCTGGGGATTTTGGGCCGTAGAGCTAAAAGAAACACACCAGTTTGTGGGCTGTGTGGGGTTACATCCACAACCTGATAAATTTCATTTTTCACCCTGCACCGAAATAGGCTGGCGCCTTGCTAAAGCATACTGGCACCAAGGTCTGGCGTTAGAAGCCGCGCAAGCGAGTCTTGCATTTGCTTTTGACGTACTGGCGCTAAATGAAGTCGTTTCATTTACTTCTGTGCTGAATAAGCCGTCAGAGAATCTGATGATACGAATTGGTATGAATAAAACAGAAGAGTTTGTGCACCCCGCGTTGCCGCCAGATCATAGATTGGCACAACATGTTCTGTATCGTCTTTGCCGATAATTAATCAGTCTATTTTGCTCCTTTTCTCATATCAGAGAAAATAACTAAGCCAATTCCAGCCAAAATAATGACGCTTGCGAGAAGGATTCTGACGGTGAGCGTTTCGCCCAAAAAGATGATCCCACCGAGAGTGGCCAGACAAGGTACGCTGAGTTGAATAGTACTGGCCGTTGTGGACCGGAGTAAGGGGAGCAATGAATACCAGAGCAGATATGCACCTCCCGATGTAATTGCACCAGAAAGCACGCCCAGAACTAATCCATATATATCAATATGAAGATGAGAGCGGAAGAACAGAGGAATAATCAATGCGACCGGGATTGCCAGGATGAAATTCCCCCCGGTTGAGGCAGCAGCATCCGTGATTTTCTTCCCTGTGATACTGTAGAAAGCCCAGGCTAACCCAGCAATAACCATCATTATTGCGGCATAAAAGGAAGGACGCTCCACACCAGGAAATAGCAAAATCGCTATTCCAGCCAATGCCCCGAGTATTCCTGTTATTTTTAAAATTACGAGTTTCTCTCCCTGGGCTATTCCCCATACCGTCATGACGAGCTGAACGGTACCAAAGAGCAGCAGGGCACCCGCGCCGGTGCTAAGAGAAACATAGGCAATGGAGAATGAAAAAACATAGATGCAAAGGAGCAGGGCATTTAACCACTTGAACTCAAATTTTCTGCTGTCAGATGTTATCGCGATAAATAAAAAAAGGGCAATTGCGCCACTTATCAATCTGATGCTGCTGAATGAAATAGCATCAGCATGCATCCCCTTCAATGCGAGTCGGCAAAGCACTGAATTTCCAGCAAATGCGATCATTGCGATGATGATTCTGATGAGCAAGATAGCGTCCTTTAGTCGATACGAGGTTTAGCGCAATATGCAGGTTTTTGCCTTCAAAAACAGGTGTGTTGATTAATATAGTTGCCAACGTCAACGACTGTGTTCGTGCTGGGCTCGACATTAAGAACGACAAAACGCATTTGCGGGCAGAACAGCTCTGCACTTTTCTTGCTGCACTCAGTTTGTAGCCATCGATGCTCACCCTGTTCGGTTACAACCGTGTTCACGTTTCCGTATTCGCTGCACACAAAACCTTTTTCAGTTGCTCTTTGCCTTGCTGCCTCCAGGCTCAGACCAATAACATTCAGCTCATCGACCTCTTTGGCGAGTGTGCTGTCGGAAACACGGGTTAATGTGCAGCTCGACAGCGTAGAGGTAAATAGTAGCAAGAGCGCGAAGCGTAGGATGGTTTTGCTTTTTTTGTTTCGCATTGTCCGATATGTACTCAATTTTATTATCGTATTTCTGAAAGTAAGTGAAGTCACCTGGTTCAGTATATAACGAACGATTACATACCATTGCTTAAAAATCACAGATGTGCGGCTTTATATTTTTAAATGAAAGCTACTAAAGACAGAATCTCATGACGTAATAATTGAGACTATGTACTTTTGGTCAGAGATATGCATTTCAAATTAGCGACGATGAAGATAAGAGCCTTCCCAGAGAAATGTCATCTTTCACATCAAATGAAGATCTCATTCTCACTAACATTGCGTAAGTGAAAGGCTGGTCTATGCTAAAAAAGCAATCAAATTTGCGTTGGCTTTTTGAATAATAACGATAATTCTCGCGTTTTCGGTGGCGAATATGAACAGGATTGTGATCGCTTTTTTAATGTGCTTTCTTTCCTCTTTGGTTGTTAACACATATGCGGCGGAACCTCGTCAGGAGCCCACCGAAAAGGAACGCGCGCGGACGGTTTATATTTTTCATCAACCGATTGTCATGCTCCAGGCGAAATTCGGCCTTACCACGCCAGAAGAGCGGGTGCTGCGCATCCGCAATACGCTACGAAATTTCACTGAAGCCGATGTTCGCGAACCGTTACAGGTTGTGTCGGTCACGCGTTATAACCAGCCGGGAAGGCTTATCGTGATGAACGGTAAACCGGTGATGTTGCTGACACAAGGCGATCTCGACGAAGGAGACGATCTTACGCTCGACCAGGCGGCGCAGCGCGTACTGGCGCGCATGGAGGCGCAGCGGTCTGCATTGAGCGATCAGTATAACAGCGGCTGGCTGGCGCTGTCGGCGGTGAAAACGATGGCTGGTCTGGTGGGACTGGTGCTGTGCTGTTTTGGTTCGGTGCATACCGTTCCTGGCGTTGGGTCAGACGCGTTTATCGTCGTCGCATTTTTGAGAACAAAAGCTGGATCCCCCAGAGTTGGCGGCGTTTTATCGGCGCTATCGAGACACGCCTGTACGCACTGTTGATGATCCTGCTGGGTATCGTTGCACTTTACGTTTGGCTGAGTTGGGCCTTTAGCCTGTTTCCTTGGACGCGCGTCTGGGGAGAGTCCCTTGGTGACTGGTCTGTACGCGTAGTGCGTGATATTGCATTGTCGATTGTCTCAGCGTTACCTGGCTTGATGATCGTCCTGATCATTTTTCTCATCACGGCGTTCATCCTGAAGTTGCTTAAGGTGGTTCTCAACCAGGTGGAAGCAGGGCGTTTGCAGTTGCCTGGAATTCACCCTGAAACCGTGGGCGCAACCCGGAAGTTGATCTCTGTGGTGGTGTGGCTCTTTGCGCTATCTGCAGCTTATCCCTTTTTGCCCGGAGCCAATTCACTGGCGTTTAAAGGCATCAGCGTTTTCTTTGGCCTGATGCTCACGCTGGGGTCGGCCGGGGTGATGAACCACGCAATGAGCGGACTGGTTTTGATCTATTCGCGCGCGCTGCGCAAAGGCGACATGATTCGGGTAGCGGACAACGAGGGATTGGTAAGCGAAATTGGTATGCTCGCGACCAAAATTATCACTCGTGAAAACCCGTACGGTTTTCTACCGATTCCGCTGGTTATTACCGAACCGGCCGTTGGTTATGGCGGCGGCCTGTTCGGTCTGTTTCTGCATGGCAAGGGACGACAGGTTGATGGGCAGTTTATTCCCCCGGTCATGAGCGCGTTTGGCGGTGGCGGAACGTAAAACGGTACTGCATAACCAGCTGTAGTCAAGAGCCATCATCCAAAACTGTTAGCGCTGTTGAGGCAACTGCGCTTGAAAGGGTTTTGAGGCGTCATTATTGAGCAGCACAAGGATGTCCATAAAACAGCAAATTCCGCCTTTATCTATGTTAGTGCGCATAATGTATATTATGTTAAATGCAATTGCTGCGTACTCAGTTGAGACTCCATGTGGCCCACGTTTGGCCATTGACCTCCTCTGCTCATTACAATCATGAAAGCCTGAGGAACAGAGTGCGTTCCTGCAGTTGAGATGCTTTGAATCCGTGGTGAAGATAAAAACGTTTAGCTTCGTCTGTGAGCGCATGTACCATAACGGCACGCACGCCAATATTTTCTGCCACTTTGTAACACCGCAGTACCGCATCGTGAAGCAGATCGGCCCCTAACCCTTTTCCACGAACAGAAAGATCTACGGCCAATCTGGCAAGGATAATTACGGGGATTGGATCTGGCATGTTACGCCGAAGATTGCCTGTTGCTTCTGTGTGGTTGACGCTACCTGTGGCCAGTGAATAAAAGCCAGCGACTTGTCGCGTGTCTGTTTTGCAGACAACAAACGTCCTGGCTGCGCCGAGAGCCTGATTTTTTAGCCCTTTTTGCTTTAACCAATCATCGAGAATAATTTCTCCGCTGACAAATTCCGCCAATCGATGAATGTGAGTTAGAGGCTCAGGTGCGGTTACAAATCCCACTGTGGTTTCCTTGCCAGTAGCTTCCTGATAGCGGGATCTTCGGCAACCGGAGCATCAAGCATCTCGATAAACTCAGCGTATTGTTCATCATTAAAATTAAACACTCGGCGATCGAGAATAACGTTCTCTGCCGCCTGGCAGGCCATTTCCAGAATAAAGTCTGTACGCGATTTATGTAGAATCTCTGCGGCCGCATCAATAAGCGCGCGTTGGGATTCTTTAGCTCTAAGGTTTAGCTGGACATCTGATTTCATTATTAAGCCTCTTGTATAGCAATTGCTTTACAAGCATATCATAAGGCTTATGTATAGCAACTGCTATACAGCATCGTTCAACTCAATACTCTGATAAGCAACAATAAAAAACCCGCCAGTGCTGGCGGGTTATGGCATGGTTTGTCTCTACAGTTAAGGCGTTACCATGTTAAACCAGAAATCAAAGCTATCTAAATACCCGAGGAACTCATCAAGCTTGGCATGATTGCCGGAAATTTGTACATCACCCTTCTCTTCTGCCTGTTTCAGCGATTCTTCCTTGAGAATGATTTTGTTCAACGTTGCACGGTTAAGCGTAATGGAGGCGTCAGCATTGCTGGCCTGTGTATCGGCGCTATGGTTAAGAACACCGTTTTCCAGTTCCAGTTTGTATTTACCGCCGTCAGCACCTAAATCGACGTTGAAGACTGCCTGCGCATTTGCCGCTTTTTCTCCGTTAATATGTACCGCGAGATAATCAAAGAACATCTCAGGTGACATGGCTTTAACGGTATCCGGGCTGGCGGTATTTGGCGTCGCGCCTTTCACCACACCGTTGCGTAATTCTTGTGCACCAGTCAGATAAAAATTACGCCATGGACCGGACTCAGCCTGATAACCCATTTGCTCAAGGGCATCTGCTTCCAGATTACGGGCTTCTCTATTGCTCGGATCAGCAAAGACGATATTGTTAGTGACTTGCGCCACCCAACGGTAATTGCCTTGGGCGTAATCAGTTTTCGCTTTTTGCATGATTGCATCGGCGCCGCCCATATAATCGACATATTTCTTCGCGGCATCAACGGGCGGTAATTCATTCAGTGTTGCCGGATTACCGTTGAACCAGCCGAGGTAAAAGACATACGTTGCTTTCACATCATGGCTGACAGAACCATAGTATCCGCGGCTGGCCCATGATTTTTCCAGACCAGACGGCAGTTTGAAGTTAGCGGCGATTTCGTCACGGGTCAGCCCCTGGTTAGCCATGCGCAGCGTCTGATCGTTGATGTAACGGTACATATCACGCTGACTTTTCATTAACTTCACCACATTTTCATTACCCCAGGTCGGCCAGTGATGCTGAGCAATAATAATGTTTGCCTTTCCCCCCCCAGCGGCCAATAACGTCATTGATATATTTTGACCATGCCAGCGGATCGCGGATCTTCGCGCCACGTAATGAATAAGTGTTATGCAGCGTATGGGTGACATCCTCTGCAGCTTCGATCATTCCCTTCTCTTCTACATACCACAGCATTTCAGAAGGTGCTTCCGATCCCGGCGCCATCATGAAGTCATAGGTTAGACCGTCGATAACTTCTTTCTGCCCGGTGTGGGTAATATAGTTAGTGGGTTCAATCAGCGTGACCGTACCGGCGGAGGTTGTCGTCCCCAGACCCGCACCGACCTGACCTTTTGCATCCGGTTTCAACAGATTGCCATACATGTAACTAGCTCGGCGACTCATGGCGTTACCTGCCATAATATTTTCAGATACAGCTTCCTTCATAAAACCAGCCGGTGCATATACCTTCACTTTACCGGATTTCACATCCGCTTCATCAATCACGCCGCGGACACCACCGTAGTGGTCAACATGGCTGTGCGTATAAATGACGGCAACAACGGGTCTTTTACCGCGATTCTTATAATAAAGGTCCATTCCCACTTTCGCGGTTTCTGCAGATACCAGTGGATCAATGACCGTAATACCCTCTTTCCCTTCCATAATTGTCATATTCGAGAGATCAAGATTACGGATTTGATACACGCCATCAGTGACCTGGAACAAACCGCCAATATTGATCAACTGCGACTGACGCCACAGGCTTGGATTAACCGTGTCGGGGGCTTTTTCGCCCTCTTTGATAAAGGCATAATGCTGAGGGTCCCAGACAACATTTCCCTGCTTCCCTTTAATCAATTCACTGGGAAGCGGAGCAATAAAACCTTTATGTGCGTTCATAAAATCGGTTTTATCAGTGAATGGCAATTGACCATATAAGGCGTCATTCGCACTTTTGGTCTGAGCAGTCGCATCTTTTGCTCCTTCCTGTGCCAATACAGGTAGTGATATTAATGATGTTGAACACACGCCAGCTAAAGTCAGATAACTTGCTAGTTTATTAAGTTTCATAAATCCTCGCTAATAATATATTATCCAGAAGAAAGAAATACTGCAGTTCTGATTGTTGAGAAGCTTCCGTAATACTGTACTTATCAGGTTTCTATGATCTAATGCTCGTAGGCTAACATGACATTATTAAACCAGGTGATGAAATGACATTTAATTTTAAATTTTCTTTTGTTTTTATTTAAACAAAATAGCTGTAGACACCTGACTGTATAAAAAGATAATAGCTGGCATCCATTGTCTTTAGAACACTATATATGCGCACTCTCTATCTACTTCTCATCGTTGGGATACTTTCTGGCTGTAATACTTCTCCCCCAGAGAAAGTTGTTAAAATCAATAAAATGGTGATCCCTGTTGTTCAGGCACAACCCGAGTCAAAATCAAGTAGTGACTCGGCATCCCTGTCCTTATATCAGGATAATAAACAGCAAATTGAAAACGTCGCGAGTTCACTAAAAAATGAATATCTTCATGAGGTTAAGCCAAGAGAGATGTTTGACGTTCATAGCCAGACATACCAGGTTTATGCTTCTTTAACCAAGCTCGAACAAATGCAGCAAATGAACAATTTTTATTATAAGGAGCATAATCAAACAGGACTGTTAAGCATTAATCAGTCCGTGAACTCTCTTATTGAATAACAAGAAATCCTCCTCAGAAAATGATGAGGAGGATTTCTTACGATTGATATATAGCATGCCACAACAATAGAATATTAAATTTAGATAATCGATTTGTAACTTGTTTGTGGGTTTATTTAAAATCGCTCAGGCAATTTATTGATGGAAGTAAGATACCCTCCGCGTTCAAAATCAATATACCCTCCTTTTTTTAACGCAGATACAACATTTAAAACACTGCTGCGCGATAAGTGGGTCCGATCCTGAATATAATCTAAAATAGAGACTCGCGTGCGCGTCTCTTCCGGCAACAAAATCATCTCTTCGAGGTGGTTACGTATCACTGAATAAGTACGCTGCTGTACGACTAAATCATCACGATAAAAGAGATAGCCCGTATGATATGAAAGCACTGCCGCCGCATCTTCCCACAAGCCTTGTTGATGAAAGAGTTCTCGTGCTTTATCGGCATCGACGCGTAATAATGTTGACTCAGCTTCAGCGCGCAATAAATGGCCGTGTACCGGTTGGATCATTTCGGCAATACCGAACAGATGGGGTTCATAGACGGTCACGATTAACAGACCATCAGAAGAACGTAAAATAGACAGCTCCCCTTGCAAAAAAAGGTAGAGTTGAGGCTTATTCTTGTATTTCCACATGATACGCCGCCGCGGCACAACCTTCATCTTTTCTGCAATCGGTTCAAGTGCTTGCATTAAGCGTTGTATGCTTTGTTCTGGGCGTACCGGAGGTGAAATTTGCATAATCAAACCTGTATTATTTAGATTGAAAACAATATGCTTTTACCTATATTCCATGAAGGTAGTACAGATTCATATTAAAACCATAAATTGCTCAATAATAAAAGTAGAAATTTATTTTTATTTAAACGAGCGTGTGTGATAAGACCACCAGCAGACGGTTACCAGACACTGTCGGATAGATAATCCGCCATGGTGACTATTAACAATGCGTGAGATAGTTAATCGGGAATAACGGCGCTAGAATTGATAGCTGTAGTTGACACTGGCAAACCATAGCCACGGATTCTTATACTGGCCTGCAAAGATATCAGATTTGACGTTTGACGACTGCATGTGCAAATACTCAACGGCAACGCCAATATTGCTGGCTGGCGTAATCTGGTACTGTGCACCGGTGGCAAGTCGCCATTCATCGCCGGTTGGCATCGAAAGCGCTACATCACTTTGCGATTTGTACGGTGAACTGTCATAGGCAATACCGGCATTAATGCGCCACTGCTCATCGGGATGATATTGCACGCCCAGCGCTGTATGCCATGTATCTCTCAGACGATTATCACGATCGCTTTGCTGACCATTTATTGTAATCTGCGGGCTGCCAAACTGACTCCAGTCCTGCCAGCCAAGATCGCCCATCACTGACCATTGACTGTTGATATCGTGAACCAGACTAAACATCACCTGCTGCGGAGCACGGACCTGTGTGGAGATCGGCAGATCATATCCAATATTAGGTATATTGGGAAAACGCGCCGTCCCGTCAATATTGAAATGATAATCAGTCTTACTGGTCCAGGTTACACCCGCCCGAGTATTGTCAGTTAAGTCCATTAATAACCCAAGGTGGTAATTCATCGCCCAGTCATGATCGCTTTGTTTCTCATCGTGGCCATCGACATCTCTGCTTAGCGACAGAAAACCATAGTTTAGCCCTGCAGCTGCGCCAACCGACACCTTATCACTTAGTTTCCATGCAACGGCGGGACTCAGCGTCATCGCAACCATGGTACTTTGTTTAATTAACCGATCCCCTGCCCAGTTGCCGAAGTCGATACCTAACCCATAGTTGCCGTACAAACCCAAACCGGCAGAAACGGTATCACTTAGCCGTTGCGTATAAAACATGCTGGCATTGGGGAAAAGCGTCATTACATTACCGGGGCTTTGCCTTCCATCTGTCGTATTGTTCAGCGTATAGGGAATATCTCCGCCCATCGCCTGTAATCCTCCGCTGACCATATGGTCAGGTAAACGGGTCATCCCCGCAGGGTTCGTTAACAGCGTAGAGGCATCCTGAGCACGAGCGGCCTGCCCTGCACCAGCCAGTGCGGTATCCTCCGTTCCGACTTCATAGAAGTAGAGCGCACTGGCGTGACCGACTGACGAAAAAATCATCCCGGAGAGAAAAATTATATTTTTTTTCATTGCATTACCTGTTTGGAGGGGGCGTTCTTTACTAAACGTAGGGTCAGCTATCACACTATATTGATTTATGCTAATAGCATAATCAGGCATCAGGAATGATGTCGTGTTAAATTTCATCCAATATTAAATTTTATAATTCAACACAATGACATCTTAAAAGTCGACTTAATGAGAATTCTTCTTAAGAAGAGATTTGACATAAATTCTAATGTAAAGAAATGAAAATTTAATCTTTTCATAATAAAGTATGAGTGAAGTCGCCAACGGAAAAACCATAGTTATGATCATCACATAACTGTAATATGCGTTTTAAAAAGTAAAACCTTTACAGCCTTGAGGAGACCTTGTCTTCTCAAAACTGCGTGTCTCGAATATACCTTTAATTTCAACGGGCACGATGGTCATCAACCGCTCAAACCTAATATATAAGTGAGGTGCATATCTTACTGTGCTAACTAAATTTCAGGAGAATAATGCTAATCAAGTCGTAGATACTTCATTTTTTTTAAATATGGAGTTTTAATCATGTAATAACAATCAGGTATCTTATACGACTCATTCTTCTGTCAGTTTTTGTAAGTGGAAGAAAAGAGTGATGATAGCTAATACAGGTAAAGATAGGGGTAATGACTTATGGCCTCACAATATGACTTTACTGTCACTCTGCACGATCTTGCTTTTATTCTTAAGCAGATCAAAATATCCGAAGCGGCAACTAACCCGGATGGTAGCGTTAATGCTGAATTGCTTAGAGAATTAGTTTCCAGTCCGCTATTGCCTTATGGACTTCGCACGGTAGATGGTTCATGGAATAATCTTCTACCAGGCCAGGAGTTATATGGCTCTGCCGACCAGACAATGCCGAGATTAACCGCGTTAAACTGGCAAGATGCGGACCAAATGACCAGTTATATCCAAATTGGTGGCACCGTTATTGATGCCGACCCACGTATTATTAGTAACTTAATTTCCGATCAAACGGCATCTAACCCAGCCGCACTGGAGGTATTTAACGCGTTAAAAGATGCTCCCGGCGGGGGGACTATTACAGGAGACGGAGAAACGTTATCCATTCCTAACCAGTCTCCCGATATCGGTCTCTCCCCTGCTTTTAACGGCTGGATGACCTTCTTTGGCCAGTTTTTTGACCACGGTCTGGATTTGATTCCCAAAGGCGGCAACGGTATCGTTTTCATTCCGCTACAGCCGGATGACCCTTTATATGTGGAAGGGTCGTCGACAAACTTTATGCTATTAACCCGGGCAACGGTGGATGAAAACCGAGAGACAGTAAACCTGACGACCCCCTTCATCGACCAAAACCAAACCTACACCTCCCATCCTTCACATCAGATTTTCATCCGCGAATACGTCATTATTGATGGGAAACCAGAGCCTACCGGGAATTTATTAGGCGGTGCGAACGGTGGACTGGCGACCTGGGCCGACGTTAAAAACCAGGCTGAAACTCTGCTAGGCATTAAACTCACCGATCAGGATGTGTTTAATGTTCCCCTGCTGGCAACGGATCGCTACGGTAATTTGATTTTAAGTGAAAATGGAAAGGTACAGATTGTTACCACCGGGGGACTGGTTGAAGCCAACGGCGGTCTGTTGCCTGAGGGAACATTCCGCACCGGCCATGCGTTTCTTGATGATATTGCGCATACTGCCGCGCCAAAAGCGGGTCTGCTGGCAGATGATGACACTGCGATTGGGGGCGAAGGAGCGCAACCGGCAGGAACCTATGATAACGAACTGCTCGATCGTCACTTTATTACCGGTGACGGGCGTGGGAACGAAAATATAGGTTTAACCGCGGTGCACGCCGTTTTTCACAGCGAGCATAACCGTCTGGTTGAGCAATATAAAACAACACTGCTGGAAACCGGTGATATCGACCTCATTAATCAGTGGTTGATGCCCAATCATCAAATCACGGAATTACCTGCCGATACCAGTACGCTGGTATGGAACGGTGAGTACTTATTCCAGGCAGGCCGCTTCTCCACGGAAATGCAATATCAGCACCTCGTATTCGAGGAGTTTGCCCGTACCGTACAACCCGCCGTCGATCCGTTTGTTTTCTCCAACACGGCGGATATAAACCCGATGATCTTTGCCGAGTTTGCGCATGTGGTTTACCGTTTCGGGCATTCAATGCTGACAGAAACCGTGGCGCGCACCGACATTGATATGCAAAGCGGTGATATTGACCTGATTTCAGCATTCCTGAATCCGGTAGCATTTAATCAAATCAACGGGGCCACCATCACGGACGATCAGGCTATTGGCGCAATTGTGCGTGGTATGACGCGTCAGGTGGGTAACGAAATTGATGAATTTATTACCGATGCGCTGCGTAATAATCTCATCGGCCTGCCCCTCGATTTAGGCGCGCTTAATATAGCCCGTGGCCGTGACACCGCAATGCCGACGCTGAACCAGGCCCGCGAGCAGTTTTTTGCATTAAGCGGTGATAGTCAACTGAAGCCTTATACCAGTTGGGCTGACTTTACTACCTACCTGAAAAATCCCGCTTCAATCATTAACTTTATGGCCGCCTATGGTCAGCATGAGCTGATCCTCAATGCCACCAGCCTTGAAGGTAAGCGTGCAGCGGTAAACTTCCTGTTGTTTGGTGATGCTAACAATGCCCCGCCTGCGGATGCGATGGATTTCTTTAACAGTACCGGAGCGTGGGCAACCAAAGAGACCGGCCTGAATATGGTCGATTTCTGGATTGGCGGGCTGGCAGAGCGCAAAAATGAATTTGGCGGCATGCTCGGCTCAACCTTCAACTTCGTCTTTGAAACACAAATGGAAATGCTTCAGGACGGCGATCGTTTCTACTATCTGAGCCGCGTTCAGGGACTGAACTTACTCAATGAACTGGAGGCCAACTCGTTTTCCGCGCTGGTAATGCGTAACAGCGATCTTGGTGATGAGGGATCCTCCCACCTGCCCGCTAATCTGTTCCAGACACCGGACCATATTTTTGAAGTGAACCGCGTGCTGCAAACGGAAATCGACCCGAAATGGGGTAATCCGCTGAAGGATCTGCTCTCGCCGTTGTTGGTGCGTCGCGACCCAGGAGTGGATGTTGACGGCGATAGTTTTGCCGATGGCGGGTATCTGAAATATACCGGCGATGGGCATGTGGTGCTTGGAGGGACGGCAGGCAATGATACGTTAATCGGCGGTAAAGGGATCGACAGTCTGTGGGGTGATGGCGGAGATGACCGACTGGACGGCGGCGACGAAGCAGACGTGGTCCATGGTGGTGACGGTGATGACATTATTACCGATACCGGTACGCCTGTTGGTGATGCGGACTTCCTGCACGGTGATGCCGGACATGACGTTATCTTCTCCGGTAACGGAAACGATCTGGTCTTTGGTGGCAGCGGTAGCGACTTCGTGGTGGTCGGCGAAGATGCGCAGGAGGTCTTCTCGGGTCAGGATAACGACTTTGCGCTTGGCGGCTCGGGTGGTGATTTCCTGATGGGCAACGAAGGCGATGACTGGCTGGAAGGCGGCGACGGGTTTGACACGCTGGCGGGTGACAACTCTGAGTTGTTCTTCAACAGTACCATTATCGGTCACGATGTCCTCAACGGTCAGGGTAACGACACCGACTACGATGGCGAAGCCGGTGACGACATCATGATTCAGGGCGCGGGGATCCAGCGCAATAATGGCATGGCCGGTTTCGACTGGGCTATCCATAAAGGCGACCCAAATGGCGCTAACTCTGACCTTGGGATCCCTATTTTCGTCAACCAGCAGGAGTTTATTCTACGCGACCGTTTTGATCTTGTTGAAGGGCTGTCGGGCTGGAAATACGACGATATCCTGACCGGGACAGAACAGCCGATAGGTACTGCGCCTGTTCAGGGCGTTCCCCTCTCTAACAACCTGACCCAGGAAGGTGCGGACAGGATCACCGGTTTACAGGCTATTCTCGGCGTAGAGCGTTCTACAAATCCGGACGCGGTGCTACTGAACCCTGATGATGGTAGCGATATTTTACTCGGCGGTGGCGGTAGCGACCGCATTATGGGTAAAGCCGGTAACGATATCATTGATGGTGATGCATGGCTCAACGTGCGTATTGCCGTTACAGGTATGGCGGGACTCACCAGCGCCGAAGGTATGGCCGAACTGAAATCGTACATGCTGGCCGGCACGCTGAAACCGAATCAGCTGTCGATTGTGCGAGAAATCCTGCATGAAGGTAACGGCACGGAAACTGACGTCGCGGTGTACCGTGATGTCAGCAGCAACTATGTCTTTACCCGTATGGCGGACGGTAGCCTGCGCGTCGATCACGCCACGCCGGATGCCGCGCTGAACCTGAATGATGGCATCGATCGTCTGTTGAACATCGAAAAACTGGAGTTTGGCGATGGGAAGCAGCTGTGGGTGACGGCGCAGCAAGCGACGGGCGATCTGACCATCAGCAATCCTAACCCTTCGGTGGGCGACCTGCTGCGCGTCAACGTGGCGAACTTGCTGGATGGTAACGGCCTGGCGGCGGATGTGGCCATCACCATGACCTGGCAGGCATTCGTTAACGGCCAATGGCGAGATCAGGCAACCGGTGTTGAGTTCAGAGTGCCTGGCACTATTCAGGGTGCTCCGCTGCGTGTGGTAGCCAGCTTTAACGACCGCATGGGTGACGCTGAAACCCTGGTGTCGGCACAAACTCAGGCGATCCTCCCGCGAAATCAGGCCACGACCGGTGTGCCGGTAATTAACGACCTCACCCCAACAGAAAGCCTGACGCTGACCGCGGTGGTTTCAGGCATTGCTGACGCTGATGGTCTGAGCGGCGGTAATTTCACTTATCAATGGAGAATGAGTTCGCCAACCGGATTCGTCAACATTAACGGTGCGACATCCGCTACCTATACGCCGGGCCAGGCTATGGTCGGCAGAACGTTGCAGGTGGTCGTTACCGTCGTCGACGATGAAGGCAACCCCCCTGTTGTTCTGACGTCGACCACCACCCAGCCAGTGGGCGATCTGATTGTGGGTACCAATGGGGCTAACACCCTCGTCGGCACTGCCTGGAGCGATATCCTACGCGGTGAAGGCGGTAATGACACCTTACTCGGCGGTGCAGGTGACGATCTGCTCATCGGCGGTACGGGAAACGACAACCTCTCTGGTCAGGCGGGGCAAGATATTCTGCAAGGTGATGCCGGTAATGACACGCTTGATGGCGGGCTTGGTGCCGACAGTATGACCGGCGGCACGGGCGATGATACCTACATTGTTGATGATTTCGGTGATGTAGTTATCGAAGGTGTGAATGGCGGCACGGACGTTGTCCGAACCAACCTTAGCAGCTACGACCTCACCGATAACGTGGAAGAACTGGTATTTACCGGCAGCGGCAGTTTTATCGGTACCGGTAATGCCATTGCGAACACCATTACGGGCGGTTCTGGTAACGACTATCTGTTTGGTATGGGCGGTAACGATCAGCTGTTTGGTGGTATCGGGAATGACTTCCTCGATGGTGGAGATGGCGCTGATAACCTGCAAGGTGGAGTTGGCAACGACGTCATGATTGGCGGTGCGGGTGCGGATACCCTCTCCGGTGGTAGCGGGGACGATATTCTCAATGGTCAGGAAGGTAACGACATTCTGGACGGTGGTACCGGGAGCGATATCTTCGCCTTTGGTGCCAACTTTGGGCAGGACCGAATTACCGGTTTTGACAGTAACCCCAACGGCGGGCAGGACTTCCTTGATCTCGTCTTGTTAGGTATCAACGCGGGTAACTTTGCCAGCAGCGTGTCTATCACCGGAAACAATGGCAACACAATTGTGACTATCGGTACAGATACCATCACATTGGTGGGCGTCAATTCGAACACCGTGAATATTGGTGACTTTTATCTGGAAATGCCCACTACCCTTGCCAGTAACAATGGCAATAGTTCATTGATCGTATAAGGAGAAGACTATGTCGCGCCAGCATACGCCAACAGAACTGAATGATGCATTAAAGGGAACGAAACCCACTTTTCTGATGCTGTTGTTTTTTAGTTGTGTGATTAATATGCTTATGCTGGCGCCGGCAATTTATATGCTACAGGTTTACGACCGTGTGCTGGTCAGTAAAAATACCACCACGCTGTTAATGTTGACCTTATTGATTGTCGGCTTGTACATCGTTATTGCCATGATTGAATCTGCCCGCGCGCAGGTTATGGTCAGGCTTGGCAACCGGCTTGATATAAAGCTAAGCCAGTTGGTTTTTAACGCAGCCTTTAAAAGAAAGATGGTTACCGGTGATAACAATCCGGCGCAATCTTTAGCCGAATTAGATCAGGTTCGTCAGTTTCTTTCCGGGAATAGCCTGTTCGCCTTACTGGATATTCCCTGGACGCCAATATATCTGTTCATCGCCTTTTTGGTCCATCCCCTGCTGGGATATCTTTCTCTCGGCGGAATAACATTATTATTTATTCTGACGCTGGTATCTGAAATCTCTACCAAGCGCCCGATTCAGCAAGCGCACGCCTTAACCATTAACAATGCCAGCAAACTGAATAAACAGCTGCAAAACGCCGATGCCATTGAAGCGATGGGGATGCTTTCGACCCTGAAGTCCAACTGGCAGGAGCAACATAACAAAGTGCTGGCGCTACAAAC
>Ga0129313_1000397_pt1 | contig 38293 bp, 36 predicted proteins | sample O1105metagenome_FD_94436 | JGI IMG/M metagenome (GOLD analysis project Ga0129313, IMG submission 94436) | Orangutan group fecal microbial communities from fecal samples from Wisconsin, USA - O1105 metagenome | ecosystem: Host-associated > Mammals > Digestive system > Large intestine > Fecal...
ATCTGTGTTACAATATCCATGGCGATTGAGTCCTTTCATTAGTTTGGGTGTGGTAACTTTATTCTAATGAACTCAATCGCCTTTTTCTACTCTTTTGGTCTCACATCTATTGTAACGCTACAAATTTTTGCCCCGGCGGCACCAGAAAAGAGTTGACTTTTTGCCCTTTTGTGGTAGAATAGGTGCGATATGCAAAGACGATACGAAAACCAAGCATTTCCGGGCGGCGTAGCGAGAAGGGGACGGTGGAAGCCTTTTGTGTGCCGGGAGTGTATGCCATTTTCGTTGTTGCCCGGGAAGACCGGGACGGGTGCTCCCGTTATCGGGCAGCTAAGATGTCCTGCGCAAGCAGGATAATTAGGGTGGTACCGCGATTGATCCTCGCCCCTAACTTTTGGGGCGGGGTTTATTTTTTATTTTCAACTTTGGAGGTTATACCATGAATCCCAAACCTTATGGCGTAAATGAGCTGCGGGAAATGTTCCTGTCTTTCTTCGAGAGCAAGGGGCACCTGCGTCTGCCCAGCTTTTCGCTGATTCCTCAGAACGATGCGTCCCTGCTGCTGATTAACTCCGGCATGGCGCCTATGAAGCCCTATTTCACCGGCGAGGTGGAGCCCCCCCGCCATCGGGTGTGCACCTGCCAGAAGTGCATCCGTACCGGCGACATTGAGAACATCGGTAAGACTGCCCGCCACGGCACCTATTTCGAGATGCTGGGCAACTTCTCCTTCGGCGACTACTTCAAGCGGGAGGCCATCCACTGGAGCTGGGAATTCCTTACCCAGGTGGTGGGCCTGGATAAGAACCGCCTGTATCCCTCCATCTACGAAAACGATGAGGAAGCCTTTGAAATCTGGAACAAGGAAGTGGGCGTCCCCGCCGACCGGATTTTCCGCTTTGGCAAGGAAGACAATTTCTGGGAGCATGGCTCCGGCCCCTGCGGCCCCTGCTCTGAAATCTACTATGACCGGGGCGAGAAGTACGGCTGCGGCAAGCCTGGCTGCACCGTAGGCTGTGACTGCGACCGCTATATGGAAGTTTGGAACAATGTGTTCTCCCAGTTCAACAATGACGGCCAGGGCAACTATACCGAGCTGGCACAAAAGAACATCGACACCGGCATGGGCCTGGAGCGTTTGGCTGTGGTCTGCCAGGATGTCAACAGCCTGTTCGACGTGGATACCGTGATGAACATCACCAATAAGGTCACAGAGCTGACCGGCGCATCCTATGGTCAGAGTGTGAAGATGGATGTGTCCCTGCGGGTGATTACCGACCATATCCGTGCCTCCACCTTTATGATTGCCGACGGCGTGCTGCCCAGCAACGAGGGCAGGGGCTATGTGCTGCGCCGTCTGCTCCGCCGTGCCGCCCGTCACGGCAAGCTCCTGGGGGTCAACCATCCCTTCCTGTATCAGGTGGTGGAGACCGTGGTTCAGGAGAACGAGGGCCACTACGGCTACCTGCGGGAGCGGGCTGCCTATATCACCAAGGTGGTGAAGGTGGAGGAAGAAAACTTCGCCCGCACCATCGACGGCGGCATGAAGATTTTCTCCGAAATGCTGGCCGACCACAAGGCAAAGGGGGAGACGGAGTTCTCCGGTGCCGATGCCTTCAAGCTGTATGATACCTATGGCTTCCCCATTGACCTGACCCTGGAAATGGTGGCCGACGAGGACATGACCCTGGACCAGAAGGCATTTGCCAAGCTGATGCAGGAGCAGAAGGTCCGTGCCCGGGAGGCCCGGAAGGCGCTGGGCGATCTGGCATGGGCCGGAATCGACCTGGGCCTGGACAATACCCCCACCACCTTCGTAGGCTACGAGCAGAATGTGTGCAATGCAAAGGTGCTGGCTGTCTGCGTGGGCGACGAGGTCTCCGGCTCCATTGCCGGCGGCGAGGACGGCATTGTTGTCCTGGACAAGACCCCCTTCTATGCGGAAATGGGCGGCCAGGTGGCCGACCACGGCGTAATTACCATGGGCGAGAGCGTATTCCAGGTGAACAACGTCCAAAAGGACAAGGGCGGCAAGTACCTGCACCATGGCAAAATGCTGTCCGGTTCTCTCAAGGTGGAGGACGAAGTCACCGCTTCCATCGATATGGAGCGCCGCAAGGGCATCATGCGGGCCCACTCCGCTACCCACCTGCTGCAAAAGGCACTGACCACCGTCCTGGGCGACCATGTCCACCAGGCCGGTTCCCTGGTGGAGCCGGACTACCTGCGCTTCGACTTTACCCACTATTCTGCTCTGACCCAGGAGGAGATGGCCAAGGTCAATGCCATTGTCCAGGATTCCATTCTGGAGGGCTACCCCATCGATACCCGGGAGATGCCCATTGAAGAGGCCAGAAAGCTGGGTGCCACGGCACTGTTCAGCGAGAAGTACGGCCAGACCGTCCGGGTGGTCAATATGAGCGGCTACTCCATTGAGTTCTGCGGCGGCACCCATCTGGACAACACCGCCAAGGTGGGGGCATTCCAGCTGACCAGCGAGGGCAGCGTCGCTTCCGGTGTCCGCCGGATTGAGGCCGTCACCGGCAAGGCCTGCATGGCCCGGATGGAGGCTGCACAGGCAGAGCTCAGCGAAGCCTCTGCCAAGCTGAAGGTGAAGCCCACAGATTTGGCCGCAAAGATTCAGGCCAGTCTGGACGAGGTGAAGGAGCTGAAGCGCCAGATTGAGCAGTTCCAGGCGAAGGAAGCCTCTGCCGAGGTGGAGCGGCTGCTGCAAAGCGCCAAGGAAATCGGCGGCGTGAAGGTGCTCACCGCAAAGGTGGCCTGCACCGATGCAGGAAAGCTGCGCCAGCTGGGCGATATGCTCCGGGATAAGGCGGAGAATATCGTGGGTGTACTGGCCTCCGTAAACGGCGAGAAGCCCTCCTTCCTGGCCATCTGCGGCAAGGGCGCAGTTGCCAAGGGGATGAAGGCCGGCGAGCTGGTGAAGCTGGTGTGCTGCACCTGCGGCGGCTCCGGCGGCGGCAAGCCCGATTCCGCCATGGGCGGTGGCAAGGATGCTGCCAAGGTGGACGAGGCCCTGGCCCAGGTTGAGGACTTCGCAAAGAATAAGATGTAAAAACCATAAATGGCGCAGCTGCAATTTGGCTGCGCCATTTTTGAAATGCAGAGGAGGGGAAACCATATGCGCCGCCTGGCTCGCTTTACCGCCGGATTTGCCGTGGCCTGCGCCGTCAGTGCCTTGCTGCTCTGGCAGAAAAATCTGCTTTTGCCGGCAATATATGCCCTCCTTTGCGGCCTCCTCTGCGGTGCGCTGCAACGGAAGAATTCCCTCTTTTCCGGGGCGACGGTGCTCCTGCTGGGCTTGGCCGCCGGATTCGGCTGGTTTGCCCTGTATCGCAATGTTTATGTCGCACCCCTGGAAGCACTGGATGGGCAAACGCTCCGGCTCCGGGTGACCACTACGGATTTCAGCCAGAGGACGGACTACGGCTATTCGGTGGACGGTGTGACATATCTGGAAGGCAAGCCCTATTTTCTCCGCATCTACCAGAAGGAAAATAAAATGCTGGAGCCGGGAACTGTGTTGGAGGCGGATTGCAAGCTCCGGCTCACCACCCCCGCCGGGCAGAAGGATTCCTCTTATTACCGGGGCAGCGGTCTGCTTGCCATTGCCACGCAGAAAACCTCAGGGGAATCCGGAAAATCAGAGGCCAGTCCTGTCTGGTTCCTTCCGGCCAGAGCAAGAAGGGCGGCATTGGACCATCTTCAAAGCTGCTTCCCGCCGGATACGGCTCCCTTTGCCAAGGCGCTGCTGCTGGGGGATACCTCCTGCCTGAGCTATGAAACGGATACCGCCCTGAAAATCAGCGGAATCCGGCATGTGGCGGCGGTGTCCGGGCTCCATGTGTCGGCACTGTTTGGGGCGATCTATTTTTTCTTCCGCAGACGAAGGGTACTTACCTTCCTGATTGCGGTTCCTAGCCTTCTTTTCTTTGCAGCGGTTACGGGCTTTTCACCCTCCGTCACCCGGGCGGTGCTGATGTCGCTGCTGATGGCCCTGGGGCTGGCGGTGAAGGCGGAGTATGACGGCCTGACCAGCCTCTCCTTTGCGGCGCTGGTGATGCTGCTGGGGAATCCCTTTGTTATTTTCTCTGTCAGCTTTCAGCTCTCCGCCGCCAGTGTGGCGGGGATCCTTACCCTGTCTCCGGCCCTATACAGTCGGATTGTGGGGGCGTTTCCCAATGTAAAACCCAAAAGCGGCAAGGGTAGGGTACTTGCGTGGTTTGCCGGTGCGGTTTCGGTTACCGGCGGGGCGCAGCTGTTCTCGGTGCCCATCAGCGCCTACTATTTTGGCTCCGTCAGCCTGATTGGCGTTGTCTCCAATCTGCTGCTTATCTGGATGATTCCCTTCCTCTTCTGCGGCACTGCTGCCGTGGGCCTTCTGGCAGGGAATATTCCGGCGGTGTGCAGGGTACTGGCCAATCTGCTCTCCTGGCCCATCCGGTGGGTGCTGCTGGCGGCAAAGCTGTTGGCCCGGATTCCCTTCGGAGCGATTTACACCCAGAGCAAATTTGTGGTTGCCTGGCTGTGCTTTGCCTATCTTCTGATTTTGGTGTATGCACTTCGCCGCTGCCGGTTCCGGGTCGCTTTCGCCATGGGCTGCATCAGCCTGGCAGCGGCAATTGGGGCCAGTGTGATTGTCCCCAGAATGGATGCCCTTCGGCTGAATGTCCTGGATGTGGGGGAGGGACAGGCCATCCTGATTCAAAGCAAGGGCCGGAGCTATCTGGTGGATTGCGGCGGCGACAGCGATGCAAAGGTGGCAGACCAGATTTCCCAGACCCTGCTGAGCCAGGGAATTTTTCGGCTGGACGGTCTGCTGCTTACCCATTACGACCGGGACCATGTCAACGCACTGGAAAACCTGCTGACGAGAATATGGGTAAACCAATTCTACCTTCCGGCAGCAGGCAGCACCGGGCTGCCGGAAGCCTTCACAGAGGCCAACGCACCCTGCATCACATGGGTCTGTGTGGATTTGACACTTTCCCTTCCGGCGGGCAGCCTGACCATGCTGGCCCCGGGAAATTCCGAAACGGACAATGAAAACTCCATGTGCGTCTTGTTTGCATCAGAGGATTGTGTTATACTGATAACCGGCGACAGAAGCCGCACCGGGGAGAGGGAGCTGCTTTGGAATTATCAGCTCCCGGATGTGGATATCCTGATTGCGGGGCACCATGGCTCCAAGAGCTCCACATCCGCCGCACTTTTGCAGGCGGTCCGCCCGGAGACGGTAATCATCTCTGCGGGAAGGGGCAACCGATACGGTCACCCGGCCCCGGAGCTGCTGGAACGCCTTTCGGAGTTTGGCTGCACCGTGTATCGGACGGATATCCAGGGCTCGGTGCTGGTCAGGAGGTAGCAATGGCAAAAAAAGTGATTTCGGATGGGGCCTTCCAGGCGCTCAAGGCATCCGTAAAGAATAAGAGCATTGACCGGCTGTATTTTTTCCATGGGGAAGAGACATTTCTGATGTCCTACTATCTGGAAGCCATCAAAAAGCAGCTGCTGGATTCGCTGACAGAATCCTTCAATTTTCACCGCTTTCACAGCGAAAACTTTGATTTGGCGGAGTTTTTGGAGGCGGTGGAAAACCTGCCCATGATGGCGGAGCACACCCTGATTCAGGTGGATGATATTGACCTGTTTAAGCTCACCGAAGCAGAGCGGGATAAGATTGCCGGTGCGCTCTCGGATATCCCGGAATACTGCACCGTGGTTTTTACCTATCTCACCACCCCCTGGAAGCCGGACAAGCGGCTGAAAAAGCTGTGGGAGGCAGTGGAGAAGAACGGCCAAATCGTGGAGTTCCGCAGGCAGGATCAAAAGGAACTGATTCCCTGGGTATCCCGGCACTTTGCCTCCTATAAAAAGAAAATTTCCAACGATTTGTGCGCTTACCTGATTGACATTACCGGGGGCACCATGACGGCGCTGAACGGGGAAATCGAAAAAATCTGCGCCTATTCCGGGGCGGATGAAATTAAGAAAAGCGACATCGATGCCGTCACTGAGCCGGTGCTGGATGCGGTGGTGTTTCAGATGACGGACAGAATCGGAGAGGGCTCCTATGAGAAGGCATTCCAGTGCCTGCAAACCCTGCTGAAAATGCAGCAGGAGCCCCTGGCAATCCTGGGCGCTGTGGGCGGCCACTTCCGCCGCCTGGGGGTGGCAAAAACCTTGCAGGAGCAGGGAAAGGGCCCCTATGAGCTGCAAAAGCTCTGCGGGATTCCGGATTACCCGGCCAGGAAGCTGATGGATGCCTCCCGGCGGATGGACAAGCTGTTCTGTGCCGATGCCTGCGCCATGATTATGGAGACGGACTACCAGATGAAAACCTCTTATGACGACAGCCAGCGGCTCCTGGAGCTGCTGATTCTGCGCCTGGCAGCGGAGGCACGCCGTGGTTAAAATTCAAGAGGCCATTGTGGTAGAGGGGCGCTACGACGCCAATACGCTGCGCCAGATTGTGGATGCCCCGATTTTCGAAACCAACGGATTTGGTATTTTTAAGGACAAGGAGAAAATGGCGCTTCTTCGCACCGTGGCAGAGCGCCGGGGGCTGATTGTATTCACCGATTCCGACGGCGCAGGCTTCGTCATCCGCAACCATCTGAAAAGCGCCATTCCGGGAAAATACCTTAAGCATGCCTATATTCCGGACATATACGGAAAAGAAAAGCGGAAAGCCGCCCCCGGGAAAGAGGGTAAGCTGGGGGTGGAGGGAATGCGGCCGGAAATCATTTTGCAGGCCCTGGATGCCTGCGGCGCCACTATGGGGGAGGAGACGGAAAAGAGCCCCGGCGGGATTACAAAGCAGGATTTGGTAGATTTGGGGCTGTCCGGCGGTGCAGACAGCAGCCAAAAACGCCGGATGCTGCAAAAAGCGCTGGGTCTTCCGGAGCATATGAGTGCCAACGCCCTTTTACAGGCACTGAACCTGCTGGTTTCCGCCGAAGAGTTGGGGCGCATGATGGACACAATGGAGAAAAACAATGGTTGATATAGCAGTAACAAATTTAACAAAATTCTTTGTCATCGGGGAGAATCTGCTTCAGGACCTCACCTTTGAAATTCAGGAGGGGGAGCGGGTTGCGATTCTGGGCCGGAACGGCTGCGGAAAAACCACCCTCCTGCGTATCCTGACCAGGGAGATTGACTATGACGAGGGGGAGGTCTATGTCAATCCCAATAAACGCATTGGCCTTATCTCCCAGATTCCGGTCTTCCCGGAGGGCTACACCGTAGAGGATGTGCTTCGCTCTGCCTATGCGGATTTGCAGCAGGTGCAGAAGCAGATGCGCCGCCTGGAAGAGCAGATGCAGTCCGGGGCCACAGAGAGCCAGCTGCGGGACTATGATGCCCTCTCCAACCGCTTCCAGGCCGGGGGCGGCTACGAAATGGATGTGGAGCTGGACAAGGTCTGCAACGGCCTGGGCATTTCCCAGGAGCAGCGAGCCCAGGAATTTGACAGCCTCTCCGGCGGCGAAAAAACCCGGGTGAATCTGGCCCGGCTGCTGCTGGAAAAGACGGATATCCTCCTGCTGGACGAACCCACCAACCACCTGGACCTCAACAGCGTGGAGTGGCTGGAGCAGTATATCAAGGCGTTCAAGGGAACGGTACTGGCCATCTCCCATGACCGCTATTTTATCGACCAGATAGCAGAGCGGGTCATTGAGATTGTGGATGGCCACGCAGAGTTCTATTCCGGCAACTATTCCTTCTATATGGACGAAAAGCAGGCCCGGTTCGACCTGCAAATGAAGCAATACGAGCAGGAGCAGGCAAAGCTGAAGCAGCTGGGCTATACGGTGGAGCGGATGAAGGGCTGGGGCATCAACAATCGCACCCTGTACCGCCGGGCTATGTCCATTCAGCATCGGATGGAGCGCATCCGCAAGACGGAAAAGCCAAAAGCAGAGCGCACCATGAAGGCCACCTTCGGGGAGAAGGATTTTTCCGGAGATGTGGTGTTTAAGATGAAAAATGTCTCCAAAGCCTTTGGGGAGAGAACCCTTTTTTCGGATGTCAATCTGAATGTGGAGGCCGGGGAACGAATTGCCCTTCTGGGGGACAACGGCACCGGAAAATCCACCTTTATCAAATGCCTGCTGGGTGAAGAGAACTGCGCCGGTAAGATTCAGTTCGGCCCAACGGTAAAATGGGGCTATCTGCCCCAGATTATCCACTTCGACCACCCGGAGCGCAGCCTTTACGATACCATGCTCTACGAGAAGAACTGCACCCCCCAGACCGCACGGGACCGCCTGGGTGCCTTTTTGTTCCAGGGGGAGGATGTATTCAAAACCGTGGGCAATCTCTCAGGCGGCGAGCAGTCCCGCCTCCGGCTGTGTATGCTGATGGATGAAAAAATCAATCTGCTGATATTGGACGAACCCACAAACCACCTGGACATTGCCTCCCGGGAGTGGGTGGAGGCCGCCATTGAGGAATTTGAGGGTGTGCTGCTGTTTGTCTCCCACGACCGCTATTTTATTGAGAAATTTGCAGAGCGTATCTGGCTTCTGGAGGATGGCACCATCCGGGACTTCCGCTGCGGCTACCAGAAATACCGGGCAATTCTGGAGCATGAGGCGGCGGCAAGGCAGACTGTAAAGCAGCCCCCCAGGGAGAAGAAGGAAAAGCCCCGGGGCGGCACAAAGGAGTCCGACAAGCGCATTCGAAAACTGGAGCGGGAGATTGAAAAGCAGGAGGCTGCCATCGCCGCACTGGACGGCCAAATTGAGGCTGCCGCTGCCGACTATCAGGAGCTGACCCGCCTTCTGGGAGAAAAGGAAAATGCAGAAGCCCAGCTGATGGATTTGATGGAGCAGTGGGAGGAAGCGCAGACGGAGTATGGTGATTGACACACCGCACAATTCGGCATATAATATGCCTATCAATATCAAAGGAGCGAAATGCAAATGAGTTCTTGTAGCGGGAACTGTTCCAGCTGTGCCTCGGATTGCAGCGAACGCAAGGCCGAAAGCCTTCTGGCCCAGTTGAATCCAAAGTCCACTGTAAAAAAGGTGATTGCCGTTGTCTCCGGCAAGGGCGGCGTGGGCAAATCCACGGTTACCTCCATGCTGGCAGTGGCCATGGCCCGGGAGGGGAAGCGTGTGGGCATCCTGGATGCGGACATCACCGGCCCCTCTGCCCCCACGGCCTTTGGCGTGACAGAATGCCAGGGAGCCAATGAAGATGGCCTGTATCCTGCCCTGACCCGTACCGGCATTCAGGTGATGTCCATCAACCTCCTGCTGGATAACCCGGGGGACCCGGTGGTTTGGCGTGGGCCGGTGATTGCCGGTGCCGTCAAGCAGTTCTGGACGGATGTGATTTGGGAGGATGTGGACTACCTGTTTGTGGATATGCCTCCCGGAACCGGTGACGTGCCCCTGACCGTCTTCCAGAGCATCCCGGTCAATGGCATTATCATTGTCACCAGCCCCCAGGACCTGGTTTCTATGATTGTAAACAAGGCCGTTAAGATGGCAAACATGATGCACATTCCCGTTCTGGGATTTGTGGAGAACTATTCCTATCTCCAGTGCCCGGATTGCGGTAAGAAAATCAATGTGTTCGGTAAGAGCCATCTGGACCAGATCGCAGCAGAAAACAATCTCCCCATCCTGGCCCGCCTCCCCATCGACCCCACCGTGGCAGAGGCCTACGACAACGGCCAGATGGAAACCGTGAATACGGCTCCCCTCGCAGGAGCAATCGATGCCGTAAAGGCGGCACAATAACAAAAAGGCTGGGTTCCTGTGGATGCAGGTTCGAATATAACGCTGGGAATGTGTTATGCACCCCATTCTGACATTGGCCTTTCAAATGTGACCATTCACCGGATGTCCATTCAGTATAATAATGAATGACATAATATTATAGCAGTAGGAATTACGAAATGATTGTGATTCCTACTGCTATTTCTAATTTATTAGGATGGGTAAATTCTGCAAGCTCATATTCTGCAAAGGTATCACCCGGTCACACCCGCAGTACACAGCCTGGTGCAGGGACAGCATTGCTCTTTATGCCGTGGCTGCTGCTGGGGCAGGTGGAGCTGGAAGGGGCTTTTGGTGCACAGCATGGGGTTGCGCAGCTCGGGGGTGCCCACATCTTCAGAAAGAATTCGGGGCAGTTGGGCGGTGCCAGAAGGAATGGAATACGGATAGAACATATTGTAGGCTCCTCTCTTATTTGTTGGTGGATTTACTGCTTACAAGGATATTATATTCAAATCCCGTAAAAAAGCTAGATTGGATATTATACAAAGTTAGGACAAAATTGATATATGTGATGGAAAAATAACTGGAATAGAAATATAAATAGGTTGATATTGAAATTTTACTGAGACGATTTTGACGTGGCATTCAAGTCGATATTGATATTTCCCGGGGGATATGCTATGCTTGCCTTATCAGGATAGAAAGGAGGACTGCCATGTCACAGCAGAATTTGACTTCCAACTCCCACATCTGGCATGAGCTGGTAGAGGAGGTGGACCACCTGCCGGTTTATATCAGCACCCCGGGGCGCAACTGCGGCCCCAATTGTGGAAGCAGGGAGTTCAAGGATGAGCTGACGGTTTCCATCCACTGGCATGAATATGCGGAGTTTATCTGGCTTCAGGGTGGGCATATGACCGCCGTTGTCCAGGCAGACACCTACGAGCTGGATCCGGGAGACCTGCTGATTATCAACAGCGGGGAACTTCACATGACCAGAATTTCTCAACGCCCCTCCCATTGCCCCTATGTGCTGATGCAGCTGTCTGCCCAGCGGATGGGTGAGTATTTCCCGGGCAGGGAGACCCTGCGCTTCACTACCCTTATCCGGCGTGCCGAATTGGAGAAAACCCCGGCCATTCTGGAGCCCCTGACTGCTATGCAGCAGCTGTTTGAAGCCAATCAGGACGGCTACCAGCTGCTGTTCCGTGCCCGCTTGTTTGAATTCTTACACGCCATGTACAAGCTGCACGCCTCCACCGCTTTCCGTCTGGCGGAAAACGCCTCGGCCCGGGACCTGAAGCGCATCATGGATGTGGTGGCCTGGACCCAGGAGCACTATCGCCAGCCCCTGAGCCTGGAGGATGCGGCGGACCATTTGAGCATCTCCAAGGAATACTTCTGCCGGATTTTTAAGAAATATACCGGCCAGACCTTCCTGGACTATCTGTGCATGATGCGCACCGCCAAGCTCTACGAGGAGCTGCAAACCAGCGACCTGAGCATCCCTCTGCTTATGGAGCGCAACGGTCTGACCAATTACAAAACCTTTTTGCGGACGTTCCATGACCTCTACGGAACCACCCCCCAGAAGGTGCGGCAGGCGGCACGATAGCCGCCGGGAAAGAAAGGAAAATCAGTATGAAGCATTTTTTAATTGTGGTAGATATGCAGAAGGATTTTGTAGACGGTGCCCTGGGAACCCCGGAGGCCCAGAAAATCCTCCCCAATGTGGTGGACAAAATTCTGAATTTTGACGGAGAAATCTTTGCCACCCTGGATACCCATGAGGCAAATTACCTGCAAACCGCCGAGGGGCGGCATCTGCCCGTGCCCCACTGCATCAAGGGTACCCCCGGCTGGATGCTGGACGACCAGGTGGCTGCCGCCCTGGAGCAGAAGCCCTGCACCAAGGTGGAGAAGCTGACCTTCGGCTCGGTGCTGCTTCCCAGGCTCCTGTATCAGGCAGCCGGGGCAGAGCCCTTCACCGTGGAGCTGGTGGGGCTGTGCACCGATATCTGCGTGGTGTCCAATGCCCTGATGCTCAAGGCAAACTTCCCGGAGATGCCGATTTGCGTGGACAGCAGCTGCTGCGCCGGTGTCACCCCGGAAACCCATCGGACAGCGCTGGAAACCATGCGCTGCTGCCAGATTGACGTGAAATAAGGAGGCAAGCCATGTTTGATGCCAAGAGGGTAAAGAACCAGTGCGTCGCCTGGATTCAGGAATTCTTCCGGCAGAACGGCCCGGACTGCAATGCCGTTGTGGGCATCTCCGGGGGCAAGGACAGCTCTGTGGTGGCCGCCCTGTGCGTGGAGGCCCTGGGGAAGGATCGGGTGCTTGGTGTCCTCATGCCCTGCGGTGAGCAGCAGGATATCGATATGGCCCGGCTGCTGGTGTCGCATTTGGGGATTGCCAGCTATGAAATCAACATCAGAGAAGCGGTGGAGGCGGTGAAGGCGGCGATGCCCTTTGCCCTGTCCAGCCAGTCCTGCACCAATCTGCCCCCCAGAATCCGCATGTCCGTGCTGTATGCCGTATCCCAGAGCCACAACGGCCGGGTAGCCAATACCTGCAATCTGTCCGAGGATTGGGTGGGCTACTCCACCCGCTACGGCGATGCCGCCGGGGATTTCAGCCCCTGCTCCCAGCTGACGGTGCAGGAGGTGAAGGCCATTGGCCGGGAGCTGGGTCTGCCGGAGATTCTGGTGGATAAGGTTCCCATTGACGGCCTCTGCGGCAAAACCGACGAGGAAAACCTGGGCTTCCGCTACGATGAGCTGGACCGCTATATCCGCACCGGCCAGATGGAGGACGGCGAAAAAAAGGCAAAAATTGACAGGCTGCACCGGCTGAATCAATTCAAGCTGGAGCGGATGCCTGCCTTCCGGCCGGAGCTCTGAGGGTGGCGCAGCGTATGGAAGAAAAACCTTTTTCCCTGGGGATTCTGGTGGGCCGGTTCCAGACCATCCACATCGGCCATGAGCAGATGATTCGCACGGCGCTGTGCCTGTGCAGCCGGGTGGGAATTTTTGTGGGCTCGGCCCAGGAGTCCGGCACGGCAAATAACCCCTTCCCCTACGCCGTTCGGGAGCAGCTTCTGCACTTGCTCTTCGGTGAGCAGGTGCAGGTGTTCCCCCTGCCGGATATTGGCGTGGGCAACAACGCCACCTGGGGGGAATATGTGCTGGAAAACGTCCGGAGGCAGTATGGCCATTATCCGGACCTGCTGATTTCCGGAAAAGAAGAGCGCCGCATCAACTGGTTTGATGGGGTGGGGGATGCGGATATCTCCGAGCTGTATATCCCCAAGGCCATTGACATCTCCGCCTCCCGGATGCGTTCGTTCTTCCTGGAGGGCAACCGGGAGAGCTGGCAGCAGTACACCAATCCCATTTTGTGGAGCCAATACGATACCCTGCGCCGCCTGGTGCTGGAATCCAGAGACCACAGCGAAACGGCCTCTCTTTGAGAAAGGACATCTTTTCATGAAACTAGACCCTATCGTAATTTCCCTGCTGGATACGGACCTGTATAAATTCAATATGGACCAGGTGATTTTCCACAAGCACACCGACCTGAACGGCGAGTACCATTTCAAATGCCGCAACCAGGGCGTCCGCTTCACCCCGGAAATGCTGGCGGAAATCAATGCCCAGATTGACTTCCTGTGCACCCTTCGCTTTACCAAAGAGGAGCTGGATTACCTGCGCTCCATCCGCTTTATTAAGGACGACTATGTGGAGTTCCTGCGCCTGTGGCACCCCATCCGGGAGTATGTAACCACTGGCCTCAGCGAAAGCGGGGAGCTGTCCGTAATTGTCAAGGGGCCCCTGTTTTCCGCCATGCAGTTTGAAATTTACCTGCTGGAAATCATCAACGAGGTATATTTCCGCATGAGCTTTGACTATGAGCACCTGCGTACCTCTGCCGCAGAGCGCCTGAGCCAGAAGATTGCAGCCTTCCGGGACGGAACCTATACCTTCCGCTTTGCCGAGTTCGGCTGCCGCCGTCGGCTTTCCCGGGAGTGGGAGGATGTGGTGGTGCGCCGCCTGGTGACGGAGACGGAAAACTGCGTGGGCACCTCCAATGTGTATCTGGCAAAGAAATACGGCATTCGCCCCATCGGCACCTATGCCCACGAATTCGTCCAGATGTACCAGGGCATTGACTCCATCCCCCTGGCCTACACCAACCATCACGCCATGGCAGACTGGTACGATGAATACCGGGGCGACAACGGCACGGCGCTGTCGGATACCATCACCACGGATTTGTTCCTGCTGGACTTCAATCATTCCATGGTCAATAACTACACCGGAGTGCGGCATGACAGCGGAGACCCCTATGAATGGGGCGAAAAAATTCTGGCGCACTACCGGAAATACGGCGTGGATACCCGGACGAAGCAGCTGCTGTTCAGTGACAGCCTGGACTTCGACCGCTCCCAGAAGCTCTACGAGTATTTCAAGGACAGAGCCAAGGTTTCCTTTGGCATCGGTACCTTCTGCTCCAACGACACCTGCGAGTCCGCCCTGAACATTGTTATCAAGCTGCAATACGTAAACGGACGCCCGGTGGCCAAGCTCTCCGACACCCCGGGGAAGGCCATGTGCGACGACGAGGACTATCTGGCCTACCTCAAGCGCTCCGTGGAATTCCGCCTGAACCGGGAGAAGGACCAGAAAGACCAGAACCGATAGGGGCGCTTGTCAACCCTCCAATGGTTTTTCGACGGACCTTTGCAGCCCGCCGCACACACTCTCTGTGCGCCAGACTTGCGGCCTTGCGAATTGCCTGCGAACAAGTCTTGTATGTGTTATACCGAATGCCAATTCAACGAATTGGAGATTGAGGGGACGATTTGAATGGAAGAAATTCTCAAATACATTCAGGAAAAATACAATCCGCTTACGGTTATCCTTTACGGCTCCTATGCGGATGGAACAAACAATTTGAACAGCGATTTTGATGCCTTGGTCATAACATCTGGCCGGGAACGGCTTCATGATACATCCCTTGTGGGTGGCATTCCGTTGGACGTATTTGTATATCCATCCCAATTTTTTGAAGGAGAATATTCGTGTGAGGATTTTGTCCAAATTCATGATGGACGCATCCTTACAGACAGCGGTGGAATTGGGAAAGCGTTGCAGGAAAAGGTGCAAAGCTATTTACAAAGCCGTGCGGTAAAATCCGGCGCAGAAATTCAGGCAAGCATTGACTGGTGCGTAAAAATGTCTGAGCGGGCAAAACGGGGCGATTGCGAGGGAATGTTCCGCTGGCATTGGGTGCTGACCGACAGCCTGGAGATATTCTGCGATGTCATGCAGCATCCATATCTCGGATGTAAAAAGGCATTAAGATGGATGGAAGAAACACAACCGGAATCCTTTGCTTGCTACAATAAAGCACTGCAAAGCCTTCGTATGGATTGCCTGGAAGAATGGGTTTCGCACATTAAAAATCTCAAAAAATAACCCGACTGCGATTTCTTTTGGGAAGCACCCTTGACAAATCCCGTCTCAGCTACAGAAGAGGGATTGACCCGAAGGGACAAAAGATGCCGCCCTGGGGTGTGCCCCGGCAGAAAATGATTTGGCTTTATTTGCCGACTGGCATTGGCAAACTCTGGGAGAATTCTTTGGCGGACTCTCGATGGTGCATACAATACAAAAACGGCTGCATTCCGTGTGCAGCCGTTTTTTGATGGGAATAGAGAATATCGGGTCTGTCCCCTTGATGGGCAAATGGGGCAGGGGAGCGGGGCTATTTTTCCAGGCCGTAAAAGCTGATTTGGTATCCGCTGTCGGTTTTTGTAATGTCCATGGACAGGTAGGTGTAGGAATCCTCCTCCCCCTCCCGGAAGGTCAGGGATACTGCGCCGGTGCCGTCTTCCTGGATTTGCTGGTCCAGCCGGTCCAGCCCCCGCAGGGCTACGGTCTGGATATCGGCTGGGTTGCCGGTGTAGACATCCTCATGGCTGATTTCCCCATTGGGGTCATACAGATAGGGCTCCATGGCCGTCCAGTCGCCGCTGAAAAATCCATCCGCAAAGGACACAATGGCCCGCTCTGCGCTGGGATTGGCGGACTCTGCCAGGGGGGTGAAGGTGTTGCAGATTTGGGCAAAGGTGGTGCCGTAGCCCTCCACAGCCTCTGCAAAGTACCGGGCGGTCAGCCGGAAGGTGCCCTGCACACCGGCACTGACATAGTGGATATCCTCCACCCGGGCATCCCACTGGGTTCCGTACTGCACATGCAGCACCGTCCTGTCCCAGTCCCGGCTTCGCTGCACGGAGGTTGCACCCAGGCCGTCCAGCGCCTCCTGGGCCTGGTTGGCGGCGGCGGTGGGCAGCATTCCGGGGAGAAATTCAATCTGGATTTCGCACACTTCCGTATAGGAGCCGACACCCTGCAGCGGGGCAATGAAGGTGCCGCCCTCGCCCTGGGTCATGGCAAATTTGGCTTCGTCATAGCGGATTTGAAAATCGGGCTGGTCGTCGCTCTCCCCGGCGGCAATCTGCCGCAGGGTGCCGTCTTCAAAGCGGTAGCGGCGCACCACCGGCCCGGCATCGGTGTTCTGCGTTTCCAGCAGAATCCGGGCCTGCGTATCCGCCTCCAGGGCTGTCCCACCCAGCAGGGTGAAGCCGTATTCATACACCCCACCGGCGGCATTCCATAGAAAATAGTGATAGGGCAGGTTGTCTGTGTTCTCCCCCTGGGCGGGGAAGCCAATGTCCGTATAGCCGTCGAAGTTCAGGTCCCGGATATCCGGCTGCCCACGGTCGTCCAGGAACAGCCAGGGGCTGTCGCTGCCCTCCCCGCCGGGGATGGCGCTTGCGTCAATGGTTTGCAGCAACGCCTGATTCCGGTAGACGGCAATTTCCTGCACCGGGCGGAAGCCGCCAACCTGCTGGCCGGTTTGCATTTCCAGCTTCAGCTCCGTGCCGTCCCCCAGGGGAAGGACGGCGCACTGGGGAGCGGCGGCCTCCCGGCTTCCCCGCCGGGCCTGGGGCAGCAGCACCAGCGTGGCGGTGATGAACAGGGCCATTACCGCCGCCACGGCGGAAAAATGGGCCCAGTGGGGCTTCCTGGGCTTCAGCAGCAGAACCTCCTTCTGCTCATTGCCCACATATTGGGAGCATTCCAGAATATAGCTGCTCTTTACATCCCCCAGGGCGTCCAAGAGCTTTTCTTCTTTTTTCATAGGTGGATTCCCTCCTTTTGGAGCATGGTCTTTAGCTGCCGGCGGGTGCGCAGCAAGCTCATCTTTACGCCGCTTTCCGATAGCCCCAGACTTTGGGCAATCTTTCCCACGCTGCACAGATACCAGTACCGCAGCATGAAGATTTTACGGCTCTGCTCCGGCAGGGAGGCCAAAAACCGGTTCAGCGCCTCTGTCAGCACCCGGTTTTCGATAAACGCTTCTTCGCTCTGGCCGCCGGGCAGGCATTCCCCCAGCTCGTCCAGGGCCAGCTCCACCTGCCCGCCTCCCCGCTTCCGGGCCCGGTCCCGCTTGTACCGGTCCAGGGCCAGATTGCGGGTGATGGCCGCCAGCAGGGCAGAGAACAGGGTGGGACGCCGGGGCGGGATGCAGTTCCAGGCGTGCATATAGGTGTCGTTGACACATTCGTCGCTGTCGCATTGGTTTTGCAGGATATTGTAGGCAATGGTGTGGCAGTATCGCCCATATTTCCGGGCCGTCTGGGCAATGGCCTCTTCGGACCGCTGCCAGTACAGCTCAATTATCTGCTGATCCTCCATGGCACTTCCTCTCTTTCTACCCTTATAGACGACGTTCCGTTCCGTATGGTCACAATAAACTGCTCTCATTTTAGCATTTTTCTCTGCCCCGGTCAACTCGCCGCCGGAGGCCTTGACAAATTTCGACGGCTGTGGTACGGTTAGGGCGTTTATTGCGTAAAAGGAGCGATTTCATGGCTTATAAATACGAAACGCATATGCACACCCAAGAGGCCAGCGCCTGTGCCTCCTCCACCGGGGCAGAGATGGCCCGGGCCCACAAGCAGGCGGGCTACACCGGCATCTTTGTCACAGACCATTTCTTCAACGGCAATTCCGCTATCCCCCGGGAGCTGCCCTGGCAAGAGCGGGTAGAGCGCTTCTGCCTGGGATATGAGCACGCCCGGGAGGAGGGGGAACGAATCGGCCTACAGGTTTTCTTCGGCTTTGAGTATGCCTACCATGGGGCGGAATTCTTGGTGTACAATCTGGACAAGCAGTGGCTGCTGGCCCATGAGAATATTGATTTGGGCTCCCCCCGCCAGGCGCTGCTGCAAATGCACCAGTCCGGTGCCTTTGTGATTCAGGCCCATCCCTTCCGGGAGCGGAACTATATAGACCATATCCAGCTCTTCCCCAGGGATATCGACGGGGTAGAGGCCGTCAATGCCGCCCATCTGGGGGAGGAGGGCCGACACATGAACCAACGTGCTCTGGCCTATGCCCGGATGTTTGACCTTCCTGCCACCGGCGGCTCCGACAGCCACAGTGTGGGCTGCCTGTTTGGCGGCGGGGTGGAGTTCCCGGAGAAGCTGAACACGCCCCTGGATTACCTGACCAATCTCCGGGCCGGGAAAGTCAGGCTCCTGGGGGAGGAGGCTCTCTAAGCTCCTGATAGAGCCCGACGGACAGCCGGACCCCCAGCTTTCCGGCCTCCTCCAGCAGCTGGGCCAAATCCTCCCGGGTGCGCCAGGTGCAAAAGCGGAAGCAATCCTGCGCCTTTTCCATGGTGTAGTGGCAGTGCAGCCGCCTGTCCCGGTGCACCGCCCCGCCCACAGGCCCGGGATTGCGGCCAAATGTGGCTCCGTCCGGGCGCAGGGCGATGGTCTGCCCCTCCAGAGCGGCCTCCAACCATACGGATTTCCCGGCCCATTGCTCCAGATAGACGGAAACGGGGGTGTCGGTGGGTACGGCCGGGGCAAATACGGCAGCGTTCCCACTGGCATATTCCGGCGTAACGGCCATGGGGCAGTCCAGGTGTTCGGCCAGATACGATGCCAGCGCCAGGGCCTCGCTGCAGGGAGGATTCTGGAAGTCCAGCAGCAGCCCGGCGCATTGCAGTGCATCCAGCGCCTGAGACAGCTCCCGGCAAACCCGGGAGGCATCGTGGCCATGGATGGGCGTTCGGTCATTGAGAATCAGCAGACTTCCCGGCGGAAGGGCATGGGGCAGATTGCACAGCCCGGTGGAATAGGGGGAAAAATGGCATGCCATCCAGGCAACCCCCTCCGCCGGAGGAGCATTGCCCATCATTTCCGCCGCTGTCATGGCCAGGTATTGGGCAAATGCCATGGACAAAAACTCCTTCCTGTGATATAATCATCACCAATCGGTGAATATGCCCATAGGAATGTTACCCTATAATTTATGAACCCACGGAGGCTCGTATGTCCATATCCCTGCTGCCCAAGATAATTGCCCGGGAGCTGCCGGAGATTTCCCTGGCCCTGCTGCAACAGCGTAAAATCCGGCTTCTGATGCTGGATTTCGACAATACCATTGTCCCTTATACCACGAATCTTCCCACCGAGAAGATGAAAAACTGGCTGGAGGCTATGAAGCGCACCGATATTCAGCTGTGTGTGGTGTCCAACAGCAAGCGGGACAGAGTCCCCAGATTCTGCGCCGACCATGGCCTGGACTGTATCACCCACGCCCAAAAGCCGTTCCCCAGGGGAATTCGGGCATGCCTGAAAAAATATGGCATTCCTGCGGCCCAGGCCGCTCTGGCAGGGGACCAGATTTTTACCGATACCCTGGGAGCCAACTGTCAGGGTGTGACCTCCATTCTGGTCAGCGCCATCAACAATCATAATTTCTGGCTGAAGGCCCGCCATGTGCTGGAGCTGCCCTTCATTGCCATGGCGAAAAAAAGGAGAATTTCCCATGAATAACCTTGAAAAATATCTGTCCATTCTGAATGACCAGGTGGATGGTCTGCTGCTGACCTCCCGCTACAGCCGCCACTATGGGGCGGAGTTTGATATTGCCGAGGGTATGGCAGTGGTCTCCAAAAAGGGCTGCCGCTATTTTACCGACAGCCGCTATATCGAGTCTGCCACCGGTAATATCCGCAATTTCCAGGTGATAATGACCGATGTGGACCGGAACTATGCCATGCTCATCAACCAGGCCATTGCGGATTTTGGTATTCACGCCCTGGGCTATGAAGAGGAGTACATGACCGCCGGTGCCTGCAGCCGGTTCCAGGAGAAGCTGAACGCAAAAATGGTTCCCTACAACGAGAAAATCCGCTCCTTCCGGGATGTGAAGGAGGCGTGGGAGTTGGATCGCCTGCGCAAGGCCCAGCAGATTGCCGATGCCGCCTTTTTGGAGGTGCTGCCCCGGCTGAAGGTGGGCATGACCGAGCTGGAGGCCCAGGCAGAGCTGATTTACTGCATGTATAAAAACGGTGCCCAGGGCCTGTCCTTCGACCCCATTGTGGTCTCCGGCCCCAACACCAGCCTGCCCCACGGCGTGGCGGGAAACCGGGTAATCCGGGAGGGGGACTTCCTGACCATGGACTTCGGCGTGCTGTATCAGGGCTACTGCTCCGACACCACCCGTACCGTGGCCATGGGTTATGCCACCGAGGAGATGCGCAAGGTGTATCAGGTGGTGCTCCAGGCCCAGCTGGCCGGTATCGCCGCCACCAAGGCAGGGGTCACCGGTAAATATGTGGACGGCGTGGCCCGGAAGGTCATTACCGATGCCGGCTACGGGGCGTATTTCGGTCACAGCTACGGTCACGGTGTGGGCCTGGAAATCCATGAATTCCCCAATATGAACCTGCGCAATGATGCCCCCCTTCCTGCCGGTGCGGTCTGCTCTGCGGAGCCCGGCATCTATCTGCCCGGAAAATTCGGCGTCCGCATCGAAGATGTGACGATTTTGACGGCGGATGGCTGTGAAAATCTTACAAAGCTGCCAAAAGAACTGTTGGTTCTGTAAAAAAATCATATTTGCCCTTGCAAAAAGAGCGCCAATCGGTTAAAATAAAGTGATGCAATTTTGTACATACTTTTCTGTCCCTTCGGGGAAGATAACTTAGGAGGATAAGTAAATGATTTCTGCAAGTGAATTCAGAAACGGTGTTACCTTTGAGATGGACGGCAAGGTCATGCAGGTTATCGAGTTCCAGCATGTCAAGCCCGGCAAGGGTGCCGCTTTTGTCCGCGTGAAGATGAAGAACGTCATCACCGGCGGCGTTACCGAAACCAGCTTCAACCCCACCGCCAAGTACCCCACTGCCTACATTGAGCGCAAGAAGATGGAGTACTCCTACAACGACGGCAACCTGTATTACTTCATGGATGCCGAGACCTACGAGCTGGAGCCCATCGATGCCAGCGTGCTGGACGACTCCTTCAAGTTCGTCAAGGAGAACGATACCTGCGTTATCATGAGCTACAAGGGCTCCGTGTTCGGCGTGGAAGCTCCCAACTTTGCTGACCTGGTGGTCACCAAGACCGAGCCCGGCTTCGCCGGCAACACCGCTACCAACGTTACCAAGCCCGCCACTGTGGAGACCGGTGCCGAGGTGAAGGTGCCCCTGTTCATCAACGAGGGCGACAAGATTCAGATCGATACCCGCACCGGCGAGTACCTGGGCCGTTCCAAGGCTTAATCACCTCTGCTATATCTGCTGTAAAGGAGCGATTGATATGACGATTTCTGAAAAGTCCGCCTATCTCAAGGGCTTGATGGACGGCCTGAAGCTGGACACTGAGACCAACGAGGGAAAGATGATAGCAGCCATCGTAGACCTGCTGGGCGATATGACCAAGAAGGTTGTGGACATCGAGGATACCACCATTGCCATCTCCGACGAGCTGGATGAGATCGAAGAGGACCTGGACGCCATCGAGGATTACATCCTGGATGAGGACGACGAGGACGACGATTACGAGGACGTGTACGACGAAGACGAAGACGACGAGGACGAGGAAGAAGGCGAAGAAGGCTTCGACTTCGGCGACGAGGAAACCACCGTCTACGAGGTGCAGTGTTCCTGCGGCAACATCATCGACTTCGACGAGGATGTCCTGGAGTCCGGAAGCATCGTCTGCGACAAGTGCGGCGAGACCCTGGAATTCTCCTTTGACGATGACGAGGAGCAATAACCAAGCGCAATAATTTTGCCGGAGAGGGAAACCTCTCCGGCATTTTGTCTTACAGCACCAGCTCCCACAGAGCATTGGAGACAAAGGGCTGTAGAAAGAACATAATCAGCACCACCGCAATGCAAATGGCAGCAAGGTCCCGGGGGCTGGATTCTCTGACAGCATACCTGGAAAACCCCTTCGTCACCAGCTTTGCAAGCCAATAGCCCATTACCGCCCCCAGGGTGTTGGTAATCAGGTCGTCCACATCGGTGGCCCGGTGTGTGAAAAGCTGGGCCGTCTCGATAATGCCGCTGGCCGCCAGCCCCGCCCAGACGGTGCGCTTTCCGCTGCGAAATACCGGCCAAAGCATAGGCAGCATAACCCCGAAGGGCAGAAATAAAAGAACATTCAGCCCGGCATTTCTCAAATCGTTTATCATGTACCGCAGGGGAATCCAGTTGACATTTGGGGAAAACCGCAGGGTCAGCAAATTCGGGAACCCAACCAGACCGCAGACGGCGGCCAGATACAGCCCAAACAGAACATAGTATGCAGTATGCCTTCGGCTCCGAAAAAGCAGCTTGTTCCCCAGAGCGAACACCGGCACAATAAATACCCCTGCCGCAGCGGTTTCAATCAGTGTACCATAAACCCGGAACATTTTTTCAGCCTCCCAATCTCCCGGCCCGGCCGGATGAAGAAAATGTCATAATCTGCAATGAATTATAAAAATTTCCACTTTAAGAATCAAGGGGCTTATTTCTTAAGATTTCCTTTATTGCCATCCAAATAAAAAACGCAGGATTTGCTTGCCCACCCGGAAACGGAAAGGGGAGATGCCCCCCGATGCCCCGGGCAGCCGCCCATGGCACTGCATCCGCAAACAGCGGATAAAACAAGCGAACCCAGCTGCTGTAACCGAAGTTACAGCCCCTGGGCTCGCCTGGCTCTTATCTGGCAGAGGATGAGGGATTCGAACCCCCGCAAACGGAGTCAGAGTCCGGTGTGCTACCGTTACACAAATCCTCTATCTGAGCCTTTTATATTATATCCGGTTTTCCGGAAATGTCAATATGAAAAGAAATATATCGGCGAAATCCATAATCTTTTTGAAATGATTGCGGTAACTGTTGCAATAAAGCGGATAAACGTGCTATAATGGGTCAATAGATTGTGAGCGAGAACGTTTTCGAACTGGAAACATCTGATTTTTTGTTGGAACTTGTGGGAGGAAATTGCGGATGAGCGGTTTCTTTTTTCTGATGATAGCCTTTGCACTCTGCTGCCTGGTGGACCTTGTCATTGCCGTCAAGGCCCTCTGCCGGGGCGGGAAGAGGGGACGTGCCCTGGGCGCTGCGTGCCTGGGGGCGTTTGTCGTCACGGCCAGTTATTCTGCCAGCCTTTTTGTTCGCAGCTATTTCTGGTATTCTGTCCTGTCCAGCCTTTACTTCGGCGGCATTGATTTTACCCTGATGTCTCTGCTGCTGCTAAACTGGGATTTCATCAATCCCTCCGGGGAAGAAAAGCCGGGCTGGTTCTATCGGGTGGTTTGCATCTATGGGGCGCTGGATATGCTTGCCTTCCTGATCAATCCCTTCTATGAGATTTCCATCAGCTATGTCTCCTGCAACAGCCCGATATCCCACTATGCCTACGAGATGCACCCTCTGTATAGGAGCCACCTGGTATTTTCCTATCTGATGATTGCGGTGGTACTGGTGGAGCTGGGCCGCAAGAGCATCCGGGCACCCCGAATTTATGCCAGGCAGTATGTCTATTGCTTTTTCTACCTGATAGCGGTGGTGCTGGTGAACGGTGTCTATCTGTATGCACCGGATTTGTTCGGCCAGGAGCATGTGGACTTCTCTCTGGTGGGCTACACCGTCATTGCCTTTACCTATTACTGGTTCTGCTATAACTACTCCTCCCATGGGCTGATGAGCCATTTCCACAGCTGGATTTTTCAGAACATTGACCAAGGGCTGGTGCTCTTTGACTTTGACAACAAGATAATGCTCCACAACCGCCGGGTGGAGGAGATGCTTCCGGCGGAGCTGTTCCGGGAGGGGGTTGGAGTAGCCGAGTTCCTGTCCGGCTGCGGCATCCGCTACAATCCGGGGGTTCAGCAGCCCCGCTATTCCTTCCTGTGCTTTGTGGATGGCCACCCTCTGCGGTGCGACTACTCCATTCAGCTGGATAAGAAGGGGAGAAAGCTGGGAAGCCTCTTTGTTTTCTCCGGGAATACCACCCAATATGATTTGCTCACCGGCTTCTATACCTGGACGGATTTCAAGGAAAATGCAGAGAAGCTGGTGCCCGCCGGGCCGGAGGGGCAGATTGTCGCCACCTTCGATATCAATAGCCTGCGGGATATCAACGATTGCTATGGCCGCACCGGCGGCGACCGGGCACTGCAATCTCTGGCAGATGAAATGCGCAGCCAGTTCCCGCCGTCCACTGTGTTTACCCGCTCGCAGGAGGCCTGCTTGGTTGCCATTACCACCGAGCTGGATAAGGCAGCGGTGGAGCGCACTGTGGCGACGATTCAGGAAAATCTCCAGCGCAGCACCGTGCTGAATTGTCCCATCCAGGTGCAGAGCTCCGTCAGCGTCCGGGGGCGGGCAGGTGTGGTGGATACCATCCGGCTGAATCTCCAATCCATGCGCACCAAAAAGCTGATGGACAGAACCTCTGTCCACTCCGAGCTGCTCCGTTCCCTGCTCCAGGCTCTGGCCCAGTGCGACCCGGACACCGGCGCACATGTCCAGCGTACCCAGCGCACCGGTGGGGAACTGGGCCGCCGCATTAACCTCAGCGACCACGACCAGAGCAATCTGGCCCTCCTGGCCATTATGCATGATATCGGCAAAATTGGCATCCCTCTGGAAATTCTCAACAAGCCCGGCAAGCTCAGCGATTCCGAGTGGGCAATGATGAAGACCCATGTGAACAAGGGCTACCAGATTGCCAAGAGCTCCAAGGAGTTCAATGAGATTGCGGAAATGATTCTCTACCACCACGAGCGCTGGGATGGTCACGGCTACCCGAAGGGCCTGCGGGGGGAAGAGATCCCCTTGCTCTCCCGAATCATTGCCGTGGTGGATGCCTACGATGCCATGACCAACGACCGGGCCTACCGCAAGGCACTGTCCGAATCTGCCGCCCGCTCCGAGCTCCTGCGGGGAGCCGGAACCCAGTTCGACCCCAATATCGTCCGGGAGTTCCTGGAAATGCTGGAGGAGTTTGACCGGAAGCAGGGCGTCACCGTGGCCACCATGTCCCAGCAGGAGTCCGGCGATGTCCGGCAGCAGCGTGATTCGGCAGCTGCCGAAGAAAGAAATGTCCAGATACTATCCTACAGCGTGTATCTGATCAACGACAGTATGCAGATTCTCCGGGTGGATGACGCCTTCGAGGCCATCACCGGCTACAGCCCCTCGGAGGTGGCAGATGGGAACATGACCCAGTATTCCCTGATTTTCCCGGAGGACCTACAGGAGTACCAGGATATCCTCCATAGAAAGATGGATTTGGATACGGACCTGTATCTCCGGCACCGCCTGCGCCGCAAGGATGGCAGCCCCATTTTGGTCTACTGCTACGGCCACGACTTCTACGATTCCGCCGTGGGAGAGAAACGCATCCGGGTTGTCATTATCGACAGCAATGCCCCCCTGGGCCAGAGGACGGAAAAATAAAAGCATCCCACTCCCAAAACAAACGGGAGTGGGATTGAGCTTGGCGAAAAACCCCAAATGGGGTTTTCCGCCAATTTTTTGCAGTCCGCTGCGCGCACGCCTTGTGCGCCATGGGCGCACAATTCGCACACTTGCGGCCTGAGAAGTATTTTCTGCCAGGTACACGCCCCGGCAGAAAATGATTTGACTTTATTTGCCGACTACCGTCGGCAAACTCTGCGAGGCTTCTTTGACAGATTGCATCCCACTCCCAAAACGGGAGTGGGATTTTCTGTACGCTTATTGGCCCAGAATCTGCTTCTGGATGGCACTGGCAATCACCCGGTTGCCGAAGCTGTTGGGGTGGACACCGTCGTCGAAATACTCGCTGTGGCCGTCGGTTACTGCATACAGGTCGATGCATTCCACACCGTTGTCGGCGGCACATTTCTTCACAATGGGATTTACCTCGTCCCGGATGGTTTCGTTGATGATGTCATAGCCCACAATTTCGCTTCCCTCCACCGGGCAGGTGAAGGGCGGGCACATCAGAATCAGCCGCTTGACCGAGGGCACTGCCAGAATCTCCTTTACCCGCTGGTCCAGCTGGGCCTCGTAGCGGCCCCGGTTCCAGTTATAGGGCTTGGTGTCGTTGGTGCCCAGCATCAGAATGACGATTTCGGGATTCAGGGCCAGAGCTGCCTCCGGGAAGCCCTGGCAGAGCTTATCCGGCATATTCCAGTAGGGCATATCCCCTTCGTTTTGCAGGGTAGCGCCGCAGACACCGTAGTTCAGCACCTGATAGGCACCGCCCAGCAGCTTTTCCAGCTTGCTTTCCCAGTTGTCGCTGGCCCGGGTCTTTACAACACCGGCGCCGAAGGTGATGCTGTCCCCCAGGGCGACAATAATGGGCGCATCCGTGCGGGGCTTTTCCTTCTTCGGGGCGGTCATTTCCCGCATTTTGGCTGCGGCCAGGGCGGCAGCAGCAACGGTGAGGGGAACACCGATTTTCAGCAGTGATTTAATCAGGCTCATATGAAAGCTCCTTTTCCTTTTTCCTCAGTATACCCGAATTTTGCCGGAATTTCAAGGGCCTATCCACGGTTGCAAAAAGAAAAGGAAAATGATATACTTTCTCCTATAAGGCAAAACGGTGAAACCGGTAAGGAGGTTGGGAGATGGAACGCTGCCCCTGGTGCCTGGGCACTGCGAAGATGATGCGCTACCATGACGAGGAATGGGGGCTTCCCCTCCACGATGACCAAAAGCAATTTGAATTTTTAATGCTGGAGGCCATGCAGTGCGGCCTGAGCTGGAATCTGATGATTGAAAAGCGGGAAATCTTCCGCAGCTGCTTTGATTCCTTTGCCTATGAGAAAATCGCTCTCTATACCGAAGAGGATGTGCAGCGCATTTTGCAGACCCCCGGCATGATTCGCTCCCGGCGAAAGATAGAGGCAATCATCTGCAACGCCCGGGCTTTTATGGAGATCCGCCGGGAATTCGGCTCCTTCAGCCGGTGGCTGTGGGGCTTTTCCCAGAACAAGACGATTTTGTACCACGGCCACAGCACCGGCTGCCTCCCCGCCGCCAATGCCCTGTCCGACAGGGTGGCCAGGGAGCTGAAGCGCCGGGGCTTTCGGTACCTGGGCAGCATCACCGTGTATTCTCATTTGCAAGCCTGCGGCATTATCAACGACCATCTGGAAAGCTGCTTCCGCTACCGGGAGATTGTGGAGCACTTTCCGGTGAGCACCGCCCTGCCGGAGCAGGAGAGATAGGAGGAAAATCATGTATCAGAAGGTAAAAACCGCCGTTGTCGGCTGCGGCTCCATCAGCAGCATCTATATCCGGAATCTCAAGGAGCTGTTCACGATTACCGACCTGGTGGCGCTGTGTAACCGCACCCGAAGCAAGGCAGAGCAGAAGGCGGCGGAGTTCGGAATTCCCAGGGTGATGACCCTGGAGGAATTGGCAGCAGACCCGGAAATTGAGCTGGTGGTGAACCTGACCCCGCCGGGAAACCACTACGAAGTGACCCGCAGAATGCTGGAAGCCGGGAAGCATGTCTACAGCGAGAAGGTCTTCACCACGGATTTGGCCCAGGCTCAGGAACTGGCCCAGCTGGCCAGAGAAAAGGGGCTGTATCTGGGTGTGGCCCCGGATACCGTGCTGGGGGCCAGTGTGCAGACCGCCCGGCGGATTCTGGATACCGGGCTGATTGGCCGGGTGACCTCCGGTCTGGTCAGCATTACCAGAAGCCACAATCTGATGTCGGAGCTTTTCCCCTTCCTGCAGGGCGTATGCGGATGCCTTCCCTATGACGTGGGGGTGTATTATGTGGCCGGGCTGATTGCCCTGCTGGGGCCGGTGAAGGCCGTCCGGGCCTTTGCCCTACCGGCTACCCCCGGGGAAAAGCAGCTGCTGTATATGCAGTCCGCCCCGGAACACTGGCAGATTCCCGGCAGCAATCTGATTTGCGCCAGCGTGGAATTCTCCTGCGGAGCCCTGGTATCCATCCAAATGGATGGCAACACGGTGGGGGATGAGCACTGCCGCTTTGAGCTCTACGGCACCCTGGGGCGCTTGAAGCTGAACACCATGGATGACTTCGGCGACAAGGTGCAGCTGCTTCTGCCTGAGAGCCAGGAGGTGGATTTCCCCTTTACCCACGGCTACAATGGCGTCAATTGCACCTCGGAGCCTGCCCCCTTTGACGGTGGCGGCCACCGGGGCGTGGGCGTGGCGGAGATGGCCTATGCCATCCGGCAGGGCAGACCCAATCGCCTGAATGCGGACTACGGCATCCACTGCCTGGAGGTGCTGCTGGGCATGGACGAAGCGGCGGCCACCGGCCAGACCTATTACCTGAAATCCGCCTGTGAAATCCGCCCCCTGAAGCCCGGCTTCTATTCCACCGTCTGGCGCAGCGGCAGGGCGGATGCGGAAAAATCCCTGATTGACTAAACGGAGTGTGATACCAAATGTCCGATTATGAATTCGATACCAAATGCATCCAGTCCGGCTACCATCCCGGCAACGGTGCGCCCCGTACCCTGCCCATCTACCAGAGTACCACCTATAAATATGACAACGCTGATACCCTGGGGCAGCTCTTTGATTTGAAGGCAGAGGGGCATATGTATTCCCGCATCTCCAATCCCACCCTGGCGGCGGTGGAGGAAAAGCTGGCAGACCTGGAGGGCGGCGTGGGGGCCATGCTGGTCTCCTCCGGCCAGAGCGCCAATCTGCTGGCGGTGTTCAACATCTGCTCTGCCGGGCAGAACCTGATTGCAATGAACAATATCTATGGCGGCACCATCAATCTGCTGTCCGTCACCCTGGCCCGCATGGGCATTGAGGTGCGCTATATCAACGACCGGATGACCGACGACCAGGTGGATGCCCTGTTTGACGACAATACCCGCCTGGTTTTCGGGGAGACCATTACCAATCCTGCCCTGACGGTGCTGGATATTTCCCGCTACGCTGCCATTGCCCATAGCCATGGAGTTCCCCTGGTGGTGGACAACACCTTTGCCACGCCGCTGCTGTGCCGCCCCTTCGAGTTTGGAGCAGACATTGTCACCCACTCCACCAGCAAGTACATGGACGGCCACGCCAACGTCCTGGGGGGCGTGGTGATTGACGGCGGAAAATTCGACTGGGAAGATTCCGGCAAATTCCCGGAGCTGACCACCCCGGACGAGAGCTATCACGGCGTGGTATATACAAAGCAGTTCGGTGCCGCCGCCTATGTGGCGAAAGCCCGGGCCCAGCTGCTTCGGGACTTTGGCTGCACCATGGCCCCCATTTCTGCATACCTGCTGAATCTGGGGCTGGAATCCATGCCCCTGCGGGTGCGCAAGCACTGCGAAAACGCCCTGGAAGTGGCCCGTTTCCTGGAAAGCCAGCCCCAGGTGCTGTGGGTGAATTATCCCAAGCTGGAATCCAGCCCCTATTACTCCCTGGCGGAGAAGTATCTGCCACTGGGTGCCTCCGGCGTGGTCTCCTTTGGCGTGAGGGGGGGCAGGGAGGCTGCCATGAAGCTGATGAACAGCCTGCGCCTGGCCCAGATTGTAGTCCATGTGGCGGATGCCCGCACCTGCGTACTGCATCCGGCCAGCACCACCCACCGGCAGCTGACCGACCGGCAGCTGGCAGACTCGGGCATCGGGCCGGAATTCATCCGCTTCTCCGTGGGCATCGAGGATGTCCGGGACATTCTGGCGGATTTGCAGCAGGCGCTGGCGCAGCTGGACTGAGTAGGAGAGAACGCAATGCCCATTCGTATTCCCGACAATCTGCCTGCCAGAGAGGTTCTGGAGGGAGAAAATATCTTTGTAATGACCGAGGAGCGGGCAGAATCCCAGCAGATTCGCCCTCTTCGCATCGGCCTGCTAAACCTGATGCCCACCAAAATTGTCACCGAAACCCAGCTCTCCCGGCTGCTGGGCAATACCCCGCTGCAAGTGGAGCTGTTTCTCATTCAGGTGTCCTCCCATCTGCCGAAAAATACTCCCCAGGAGCATATGATTGCCTTCTATCGCTCCTTCGAAGAAATTCAGGAGGAGTATTTCGACGGCTTTATCATCACCGGCGCACCGGTGGAGAAGCTGGAATTTGAGAAGGTGGGGTATTGGGACGAGCTGTGCCGCATCATGGAGTGGAGCAAGACCCATGTCCACAGCACCCTGCATATCTGCTGGGGTGCCCAGGCGGCGCTGTATTACCACTATGGAATTCAGAAGGTGCTGCTGCCGGAAAAGCTCTTTGGCGTATTCCGGCATCAGGTGGTTTATAAGAATCCCATTTTGCTCCGGGGCTTTGACGATGAATTCTGGGTGCCCCATTCCCGGCATACCACCGTCCGGTGGGAGGATGTGGAGGCCATTCCGGAAATCAAGATTCTGGCAGGTTCCGCCCGGGCGGGGCTGTACGCCATGTCCACCCAGTATGGCCGCCAGCTCTTCATCACCGGCCACCCGGAGTATGATGCAGAAACCCTGGGCCAGGAGTACCTGCGGGACAAATCCGCCGGGCTGCCCATCCGGGTTCCGGAAAACTATTTCCCCGGGGACGACGATTCCTGCCCGCCGGTTGACCGCTGGCGAGGCCATGCCAATTTGCTTTTCTCCAACTGGCTGAACTACATTGTCTACCAGACCGTGCCCTATGATGTGATGGCCGTGGGCCGGGGAGAGCGGACGGAATAAGCATAAAAGTATGCCTTCCTGAGGAAATTGGAATGGAATAAATGAAGAGCACGAGGTCATTGCACCTTCAGCGGAAAGAAAGGCTGGAAGGAAATATGAAGAAAAGAAGCCGTCGAAAGTTTTATATTCTGATTCTGGTTTGGATTCTGCTGATTGTTTTCACCGGTAGATACTTCTTTCATCAAGCGCCTCTTAGTACGGGTGATGTTCAGACAATCCTTCATGAAAACTGGGAGGATATTCAGAGCATTACGGATTGGTTGGTGCATTCGGAATACGAAACTATCTATCTTTCGGAGGAGGATCTGCATACTGGAGAGGCATGGGCTGATTTTTCAGCGATACCGCTAGATGAAGAAATCCTTTTGCGAGCCCAACACCTGATAAATGAAAAGGGGTTCCACGGAATATCAAAAAATGCAGGAGAGAACACAATTGCATTTTATATGTGGACAGATGGCATAGAAGCCGATTGCGGCGCATCCTATCCTATCGATTCCACAAGTGAGCCCTACGTTCAATATCAAATATCTGTGCAGCCGCTTCAGGAAGCAAATTGGTTTTATTTCTACTCCGACTACAACAAATGGCGTGAAACGGACATTCCGGCAATCGGCAGTTAGGTCTAAAATGTATCTTTCTCCACGGTGGCCATGGGTAGCTAACTCAATGGTCCAGCTACAGCAATTTACCCTGTAGCAGAATTTGCCAAAGTGCATGACGAAGCCCCCCATATCTTTGATGAGTTATCTGTATAACCGTCCAGTTCCGACCGATCACACAATCACCTAAAAGACAGCACGCAGCGATGCAAAAGCAAAACTGCGTGCTGTTTCTCGTGCGCCCGGTGGGCGCACGTTCTCTAGGGTGAAAGTCCCGAAGTCGCCCGGTAGCGGGAAGGCTTAGCCAAAGGCTAGGGTGTCCGTCGTGAGGCGGAATCTGAAGAAAGCCGGATTTTAGGAGTTAAAAGGCCTCTTAATGGGCAAAACACTGGCCTGACGAACAGAAATCGCATATAAGGCCGCAAATGAGGGCAAGTTTGCAAAACAAAACAAAGCCAAGGCAAAGCTGAAAGAGCTGACTTCCCGCAGTCAGGGCAGAAATGTCCGGGTGGTGATGCAGAAGGTAAAGGTCTACATCCGGGGCTGGCTTGGTTACTTCGGAATTGCGAGTATGAAGAAAACAATGCAAAGATGGGACGAATGGCTGCGAAGAAGGTTCCGATGCTATATCTGGAAACAATGGAAGAAGCCCGGAAAGAGGGCAAAGAGCCTCATCCAACTGGGCATACCGGAATGGCAGGCGTGGGCAGTAAGCAATTGCCGGAAAGCCTACTGGCACATGGCAAGGAATGGTCATGTGCAGCGGGCAATCTCAACAGAAAGACTCGTACAGGCCGGATACTACAGTATCCTTGACCGGTACGAGTCTCTGCACTTATGCGATTGAACCAACCTGTACCGAACGGTGACAGACTGATACACGGTGGTGTGAGAGGACGGGGCTAGTTAGCCCCTCCTACTCGATTATCGCTTATTCGTGACCTTCGTCCTGCTCGTCTTCCTCCGGATTGCAGCAGGTATATCCGCCGTTTCCGTTGTTGCTTGCGATGGTCAGCTCCTTTTTCGGGCTGAGCAGAATGCCAATCACCACACCCACGGCGGTGCAGGCCACCGCACCATAGACGATTTCCCGGTTGGTGCGTGCCACAGTCTTATCCAGGTGGGTGATGGAAGATGTGATGTTGGACTTAATGGTTTTCCAAATTTCTCGCATACTAGAAACCTCCTTGATTATCGAACGGATTTGGCATATTCCGTGGGGGTGATGCCAAATTTATCCTTGAACTGACGGGAAAAATGATGGACGGTGGAATATTGCAGAATAGAGGCAATCTGGGTGAAATTCAGGTTGTTTTCCCGAATCATCTGCTTGCTTTCCTGCAATTTGATTCTGCGGATATATTCGCCGGGGGAGATTTGCAGATTCTTGTGGAACAGCACCGTCAGGTAGCTGGGGCTGACCCCTACCTGGTTGGCCACCATGGGGACGGACAGTTTCTCCCGGATATGAGCGGCCACATACTGCTGGGCCTGGCGAATGATTTCATTTTCATTCTGCACGATGTTGGCATTTTTAACACGGCTTCCTGTGGGCTTTTCGGCCTCCCGCAGCAGGTACAGCAGCAGCAGCGTCAGCTGGGACACGATAATGTCTGTGGAGAAGCTGTCCATCCGCTCCTGCTCCCGCAGCATGTTTTGTAGCAGGCTGGCCGTGGCCTGGGGGGCATTGAATTTCCGATTCAGCAGGGGAGCCAGCTCAATACCGGCCATGTCAAAGGAGATGGTGACAAACCGGGGCGCAATGCCGATATCGGCATACTGCATATGCCACTGGTAGGGGCCGTAGATTACCAAATCCCCCTGCTTCAGCAGCAGATCCTGCCCCTCTACCACGGAGTGGAGCTCCCCCTGGTCCACATAGGTCAGCTCCGGCATAGGGTGGGATTCTCCGGGGAACAGGAAGCTCTGCTCCTTTTCCTGATAGAAGAAGGTGTAGATGCCGTCCACATGGAGCTTCCGATCCTCCCGCAGTTGCTGCACCGTCTGGGTGCCCAGAACCTCCGGGCTTTCCTCCGGGCAGTACAGCAGCACCCCGGCGCTTCCCTTAAAGGCACTCAGGGCGAACTGTACACCGCTGTTCAGCTTAACAGGCTTGTCCAGATAAAAATGAAGATATTCGTCCTTCCCGCTGCAAACCGACAGAATGGACATACCCATGCATCCGGCAATCCAGATATCGGATTTTGCCCGGTAGATGGGGGCACGGTCGCTGTCCAGGGAAATGGTTTCGGCTTTCTCTTTGGGAAAGGGGGAGGCGCTGTGGGCACGTTCCGGCAGCACGGAGCCGTAGCTGCGGAAATTGACCTGGTTCAGATTCCGTATCATGTTGCAGAACCTCCAAAAAAATAACAGGGTGCATTTACGTCACCCTGTTATTATACAAAAACAAAATATAAAAGCAAATACTTTGTGGAAAATATTTTTGAATAATTTTTTCTTGTCGGTGGGTTATCGCTGGTAGTCGAATTGCAGGTCGTAGATATCCACGGTATCGCCGTCCTGGATGCCCATCTCCTCCAACCGGTCGAAGAGGCCGGACTTTCGCAGCTGCAAATCAAAATAGTTCCGGGACTCATAGTCGTCGAAATTGATGTTCATCACCAGCCGCTCCAGCCAGGTACCGGTAACCACCCAGGTGCTGCCCAGATGCTCGATTTGCAGCTCGGTGGGGTCTCCGGCCTGGGGGGCCTCCTCCACATACTCCGGCTCATAGATGGTAACCGGGGGGAGGGTACGCAGCTTTTCGGCCACCACCCGCATGAGATTCCGGGTGCCCTGGGTGGTTCCGGCGGAAATCTCATACAGCTCGCATCCGGCAGCCTCCACACAGGCTCTCAGCCGCTTTAGGTTGTCGCTGTCCGGGGGCAGCAGGTCGATTTTGTTGGCGGCCACAATCATGGGGCGGTTGCTCAAATCCACGCTGTAGCTTGCCAGCTCGTCGCAGATGGCATTGAAGTCATCCACCGGGTCCCGGCCCTCGCTGCCGGAAACGTCCACCACATGGACAAGCAGACGGCACCGGTCAATGTGCCGCAGGAAGTCGTGCCCCAGACCGGCACCCTCGGCAGCGCCTTCGATGATGCCGGGAATGTCTGCCATGACAAAGGACACACCCTCGTCCACATAGATAACCCCCAGATTGGGGAACAGGGTGGTGAAGTGGTAATTTGCAATCTTCGGCCGGGCGTTGGAGGTGACAGAAAGCAGGGTGGACTTGCCCACATTGGGGAAGCCTACCAGCCCTACGTCGGCCAGCAGCTTCAGCTCCAGCACAATGTCCCGCTCCTGCCCCTTGAGGCCGGCCTTGGCGAACCGGGGCACCTGCCGGGTGGCGGTGGCGTAGTGGGCATTGCCCCAGCCGCCCCGGCCTCCCTTGGCGATGACAAAATCCTGACTGGTGGACATATCCGCAATGATTTGGTTGGTCTCAGCGTCCCGTACCACGGTGCCCCGGGGAACGTCGATAACCAGAGATTCGCCCCGCTTACCGCTCATCTTCCGGCCCAGACCGTTGGCCCCTGCCTGGGCGGCGTATTTGCGCTTATAGCGGAAGTCCAGCAGGGTGGACATATTGTCGTTGACATGGAGGACAACGCTGCCTCCATGGCCGCCGTCACCGCCGTCCGGGCCGCCGGAGGCCACATATTTCTCTCGATGGAAGGCCACCGCACCGTCGCCGCCCCGGCCGCCGACCACTGTAATTCGAACTTTATCTACAAACATTTTGCATACCTCCTGAAAAGGAACGTGGCTTGGTGAATGGTGAAAAAAGAGGGGAGAGGGGATCCTCTGCTTTCAGCATTCACCAACAGTGCTTAAAAAAGGACTGCTGCAAAAACTTGCGGCAGTCCTTCTGAGGGCTATACGGAATTACTGCTCAGCGTAAACGGAGCACTTCCGGCGATCCTTACCCATGCGCTCGAACTTGACGGTACCGTCAACCAGTGCAAACAGGGTGTCGTCCTTGCCGATACCAACGTTGGTGCCGGGGTGGATGTGGGTGCCTCTCTGGCGAACCAGGATGTTGCCAGCCAGAACAAACTGACCGTCAGCACGCTTGCAGCCCAGTCGCTTGGACTCGGAATCACGGCCGTTCTTGGTGGAACCGCCGCCCTTGTGGTGAGCGAAGAACTGAATACCAATCTTCAGCATTTTGTTACACCTCCAAAACTTCGATATAATCAGGATAGTCATCCCGCAGGCTGCACAGAGTCAGCATCATTCCGGCAAGAACTGCCTGGACGCTTTCTTCCTCATCGCAGGAAGCGGGGAGTGTCAGGGTGATGCGGGCGTCCGCCTCCTTGACACGTACCTTGGCCTTGGCACCGCACACATCATTGATGGTGGCCTCGGCCATGGTAACAACAGCGGTGATGGCGGCGCAGACAATGTCGCTGCCGGCCTCACTATATCCGCTGTGACCCGAAACGGAGAATCCTGTGATTCTGTCGTCTTCGGTGAAAAATTCGCATCTTGTCATAAATTACAGAGCGATCTTGGTGATCTCCACCTTGGTGTAGGGCTGACGGTGGCCGATCTTCTTCTTCTCGTTCTTCTTAGCCTTGTACTTCAGAACGTGGAGCTTCTTGCCCTTGCCGTTCTTCACGACCTTGGCCTCGACAACAGCGCCTTCTACAGTGGGGGCACCAATCTTGGAATTCTCACCGTCCAGAACGGCCAGAACCTGATCGAACTTGACATTTGCCTCAGCCTCAACGCCCAGCTTCTCAACGAACAGGACGTCGCCCTCAGCTACGGTGTACTGCTTGCCTCCGGTTACGATAACTGCCTTCATTTGTTTCACCTACTTTAGTTGTGTAGTCTCGCTTTTGAGGTGGGGCAATGGGCGCACCACTTAAACCTCTTCAATGCGGCTCTGGTATTTTACCATCTTATAGGCAAGAAGTCAAGCATTTTTTATCATTTTTCTTCCGCTTTTGCAGCATCCGGTCAGCCTTTTTCGGCTTTCCCTCCGCAGAACGTTCCTGGGGGAGAAACCACCCGCCCAAAGGACGAAAAAAGAGCTTGACAAATCTTTTGCTATCCTGTATAATCTCATCGTTGCTTGCAAGAATATCTGGACGATTAGCTCAGCTGGCTAGAGCATCCGCTTGACGTGCGGAAGGTCATAGGTTCGAGTCCTATATCGTCCACCATTTTCAATCAACAAAGCAAAATCCCCCACGGACGATTAGCTCAGCTGGCTAGAGCATCCGCTTGACGTGCGGAAGGTCATAGGTTCGAGTCCTATATCGTCCACCATACAGTTCGTACCCGAACCCAATTCTTTACGAAAAAGGGTTCGGGTATGTTTTTTGTTTATCGGAAGTTCTGCGGAAGGACTACTCGGAACGGTAAGCGAGCAAGGGCAGGGGACCATCGTGGTGATGGTATCCCGCCTTTTGCCTTGCGGAATCAAGTCCGCTTTGTGCGTACTTGGTTGTCCCCCTATATGGTGCATTGGAGGCAATCGCTGCGCACCGGGGAGAACCCTTACACCTCTGACAAGGTGTAACACACCAGACTTTGTTCCAAAGTCCGTGTGCTCAGGGGTCAAGCCCCTTTGGAATCCCTGCGGTGTGTGTACGCACATACACAGAAAAATGGCAAAATTTCACTATATCGGGGTTTCCTTTCATGGGGGAGTGTGGTATACTCGGCTTAGTTCAACAAATCGGGATTTGACGGAGGTGAAATAGCGGATGAAGATTGAGAACAACATTCTAAAACATTATCTCAAAAATGTATACTTTATTACAGGTACAGCCTACGCGGGAAAGTCAACTACAGTAAAAATGCTTGCTGAACGATATGATATGGTTTTCTGCGGAGAAAACTATCATTCAAAGGTATCGGATGCTGTAGCAACACCAGATGCTCAGCCTGATATTTGCTTTTTGAAAACCCTAACCGATTGGAAAGAATTTGTTACTCGGACTCCCGAGGAGTATGAGCGTTGGATTTATAGCACATCAAAAGAAGCGGCAGAATTTGAGGTTGCAGAACTCATTTCGATATCACAGGATAGGAAAGTTATCGTTGATACGAATATTCCTGTTGGTATTCTTAAAGAAATATCCAACTACAATCATGTTGCTGTTATGCTCTCCCCTTTGTCTATGAGTGTTGACAGTTTCTTTGACCGAAGCGACCCTGAAAAGCAATTTCTTCTCAATGTTATCGAGAGTTGTGAAGATTCAAAAACGGTTATGGAGAATTATAGGCGAGGTCTGGAACTTATCAATGGTCAAAAGCACTATGATGAATATGCCAACAGCGGTTTTTTTACGGTAGTTCGGCAAGATACGCAGAAAGATACAAGAGAAGAAGTTTGTGAGATAATTGCCAGACACTTTGGCTTGATTTGACAAATTCCAGTTTGTCGTACTCGTTTCTAGCAGGGTTTGGGGCAGGCACGCCCCACCATGCATAAACAATCCGAACTTCTTCCCAATGGGGAATGGGTTCGGATTTTGTTTTTTATCGGGGGTATATCCTATTGATGCCTGCACCGGCAGCCTTGCTTTTGAAGTGGGGCTGCCGGTGCTTATCTTATTGGATGCATTGTTGTGATTGTATGGGGAAGAGGATGCGTATCGCAGAAAACTGCCCGGAGATGTTGGGGGATGGCCAATGTGGGGCTTCCTGGTGCATTTTGCAATGCACTCTCGCTATTTATCTCTGGATTCTGCCGGAGGCGTCGCCGCCGGCCAGTTTTTCTACTTCGGGGACGGTGACCATGTTGTAGTCGCCCTCGATGGAGTGTTTCAGGGCGGAGGCGGCTACGGCGAATTCCACTGCCTGCTGGGTGCTCTTGCCGGTAATCAGGCTGTAAATCAGGCCGCCGCCGAAGCTGTCGCCGCCGCCTACCCGGTCGATGATGTGCAGG
>Ga0129313_1000399_pt1 | contig 38145 bp, 32 predicted proteins | sample O1105metagenome_FD_94436 | JGI IMG/M metagenome (GOLD analysis project Ga0129313, IMG submission 94436) | Orangutan group fecal microbial communities from fecal samples from Wisconsin, USA - O1105 metagenome | ecosystem: Host-associated > Mammals > Digestive system > Large intestine > Fecal...
ATGATCCAGCCTCCGCTGATCACGGATGCTACCTCTCCCTGCTGGAAAGCAGAGATGAATTCATTCCACCCGTTTACACTGCGTCCTACATTACTCTCCAGAAGCTGTCTGTAGATCTCCATAGCCTGATACAGAGCCTCATTGTCTGCAATATCTACCGTAACACCGTCCTCCTGTACATACCAGCTGCCACAGCTCTGCATAATGATTCTCACTAACGGGAAATCCGTAGGATCCAGAGTCAGCATGGGAATACCGGTCTTCCGATATACATCCTCTCCGATCTCGATATAGCGCTCCCAGGTCAGATCCTGCATATCTGCTTCCGTATACCCTGCCTGTTCCAGCAGATCTATGCGGTAGAAAAGCGCCGCCGTACCGCTGTCGAACGGGATTCCGTACATTCTTCCGCCTCTGGAACACAATTTTCTCTTATAATCCACAAATTTATCATAATTCAGCCGGTCTGTCAGATCCACGAATTCATCATCGAACTGCGCCAGCATTTCCTGCACATCATAATCCTCCAGCATGATGATATCCGGCAGACTTTCGTACAGCTCCGCAGATAGGAGGTTCTTTACATCCGTCTGGATCTCTTCTCTCTCCTTCGTGATCACCTGGATCGACACTTCCGGATGTTCCTCCTCATAGATTTCCGCTGCCATTTTGGCTGCTTTTACATTGAAGGTCTCATCCCAGGTCCAGATAACGATCTCATTTTTCTGATAATTTTCCGGTTCCGTGACTGTCTGCCTTCCACATCCGGTACCTGTCAGGAGTAACCCTGCCAGGAGCACCGCAGCAATTTTTCGGGAAAATCTGTTCCTGCTATTCTTCATGGTCTTCCCCCTCTTCCCTGTGATTGGCCGGCAGACGGATCAGCACCTCTGTGCCCTCCTTAGGGTTGCTGTTAATGGACACACCGTACTGTTTCCCATATAACAGCTCCAGCCTCTCCTGTACATTATGAATGCCGATCCCTGAAAAATGTTCTTTATTTCCCGCCTGTTTCACCGCTTCTTCCGCACGATTCTGCTCCATGCCGATACCATCATCCACGATACGGATCTCCAGTTCGCTCTCGCGCTGTTTCATGTAAATCTCGATACTGCCGCTGCGTCCGGAAGGAAATGCATAGAAAAAGGCATTCTCCACAAAAGGCTGTAAGATCATCTTCGGAAGCAGACAGTCCCTGCAATTCTGCGATACATAAAACTCCACCTGTACCGCATCCCCATAGCGGGTATGATTGATCAGAATATAATTCTCCAGATTCTGTACTTCCTGGTCTATGGTAATAAATTCATCCATGTTGCTGATGGTATTCCGCAGAAGACTGATGAAAGCGTCAATGGTCTGCACGGTACGATCTTGGTCGTTCTGATAGACCAGCCACTTGATACTGGCCAGGGTATTATATATATAATGTGGATTGATCTGCATCTGCAGAGCTTTGATCTCTGATCTTCTCCGGGCTTTCTGGGTCTCCATCAGTTCATTGATATAGCTTTGCAGATCATCCAGCATATAGTTATAGGTGGATGCCAGCTCCTGTACCTCCGTCGTCCCCTCCACCGGCATATACTGGTCAAAATCGCCCTGACGAAGCCTGCCCATCCTCTGCACCAGCTCCGAGAGAGGTCTGAGTGTCTGTCTGGTATAGATCAGACACAGCAGCAGGATCAGCGCTCCCAGCGCAGCACATAATAAGATCAGCAGCGGCATATTATACAATTTTCCCAATGCCATATCATTGTCTATGACACCGTATAGTCTGCAGCCCAGATATTGTAGTTCTCTCTGCATCACCGTCAGTGAGACTCCGTTTTCCCGCATACGGAACAATTCCCGGTCCGTCTCACCGGCACGGATATACCATGCACTATCTGCGATCGTTCCTATTTTGGAAGCATCCCCGGAACAAATGATCCGGTTCTCTTCGTCCACGAGATACATATTGGTATTATCCGTAATAAAGTAGTCATAATATCTCTTCAGTTCGTCCATGGTCAGAGTGATCAGCACTACACCATAGATTTCCTTACTTTCATGATAATAGAGTGCCTTAGATACAATGATCACATCCGTGTCTCTGCCGGTGGCTGTATAAGCTCCGTGAGAATAAGTGTAATGCAGGACCTCCGGCTCCTGAACGGCCAGAAGCACCGGTCTGCTGTTCCAGATCTCCTGGTCCGTTGCCGTGATCGTTTCTGTTCTGGACAGATAATGTTTTCCTCCTATCCCCATGACCAGAATATTCAGTCGTTCCAGATCAGAGGCCTTGCTCTGATCCAGATCCTTTTCCATCTGGTAAATATTCTGGAATGTCCTGACATTGTCAAACCGGTCACCTTCCGTCAGATACAGCCGGAATGCCCAGCTCGAATCAATGGCATTGGTAATATTCTGCAGATTCTCATGAAATGCATTCCATTCCTCTTCCACCTGCAAAAATACCTTCTCCTGCGATCTGCCGTAAGTCTCGGTGAATACGTTCTTAGACATTCCCAGCACCATGCAGCTCACCGTGATGGCGATCAGAAGTATGCCTGACAGCACCATTCCCAGGATCTTCACGGAGAAGCTGTTCCACCACTCTCTTTTTCTGTCTTCTTTTACGCGTTGCGTCTCCATACCGAAGGTGTCTCTCCTGTGATCTTCTTAAATACACGGCAGAAATAGCTGTGCTCCCCATATCCCACTTCACTGCTGATCTGCGAGATCGGAAGGCTGCTCTCCTGCAGCAGTTTACATGCCTTATTGATGCGGACACGATTCAGATAATCGCTGAACCCCTCCTGCATCTGCTGGCTGAAATAAGCCGACAGGTAATGATAATTAAAGCTGAATTCACTTGCCAGATCTTCCAGCTTCAGATCTTCTTTATAATTTTTCTCTATGTAGGCCAACATTCTGTCAATACGCTCATCTGTCTGCTGACCTTCCTGCCCGGATATTTTTTCCAATTCCTGTAATATGTCATCCACACACTCTGCATATTCTTCCGCATACAATGCCCGGTTCACAGACCGGAAGTACTTTTTCCGGTATTCTTCCTGTTTTTCATCTTCCAGCTGCAGGAAATCCAGAAAATGATAGATCATATTTTTAATCTGATTCTTCAGGCGGTAGACATCCATCTGTGCTTCCACGGCCCTTCTGTTATATGCTCCCAGAAGTGCAGCTGCCTCCTTATACTGCCTGTTATTCAGCATGTGATTATATTTGAAAAAATCAAACTTCTCGATCTGTACGGTTTCATCCTCTTCCTGTCCTGTACTGATCAAAAAACTTCTTCCCCGGTAATAAAAGGCTTTTTCCGAGTTTTTTAATATATCCTGCCGATATACGTTTCTCAGATCCTCCGCTCGATCCATGCGTCTGCTCAGGATCCCGAAGACCCCGGGACACAATAATTGCAGCTGTGCCATTGTTTTTTCCAGTGCTTCCAGCATTCCTTTTTCTTCAGACAATTCGTAGTTCCATAGGATGCAGAACATTCCGTCCTTCAGGGACAGCCACATTTTCTGCAGGGAATCCAGCGGTTCTCCCGCTACTTCTCTCTGAAGCTTTTGATACAATACTTCATTGATATTACGGTCATTATCCGTTTCCCTGTCTGCAGTCACGGCGAAAATCCTGAGATAAGAGGCCGGAAAGCATTTCGTGTCAAGCTCCCGGTTCCACTCACTGTCGTGTCCCAGCAGATAACGCTCCAGCAGATGTTCATAATGCATCTCTCCGGATGTGCTTCCCATTCTGGCTCCGGGGATCCGGTCCACTGCCTTCTGCAGAGCTTTCCGCAATTCCTCCGGATTCAATGTCGGCTTCAGAATATAATCCACCACGCCATTGATCAATGTATGTCTTACATATTCGTATTTATCATAGCCGCTCAATATGATCGTCTGGATCCTCGGATACATACGGTGTACCGCCTCTGAGAAATCCACACCGTCTAACTGCGGCATTACAATATCACAGATAATGATCTGCGGAGCCAGCGCTTCGATACACTGCAGGGCTTCGGCTCCGTTCGTCGCTTCCCCCACAATCTCAAAGCCCTCCTGCTCCCAGTTGATCATATATTTCAATCCCTGGCGCATGATATATTCATCATCCACGATCAATACTTTTATCATAACCAACCACCCTTAAACATCTGACATTCACTGCAGTATTTTTCCGCTTCTCGATAATTACATCATAGCATTATTTTAAGATTACGAAAAGTTTCGCCCATTACTTTCCCAAAAAAATATTAAAATCATAAAATTGTGCAATAATGTCCTACACAAAAAACATCTGCCACACAAGAACCGGAAACAAGACAGAAATCATAAATGTATGGTTGCGTATTTCATCTCATCTATGTTACAATGTTTCTTAAGAATTTGTTCCTATTAACTGAAGGAGGGACTGAAAATGAGTCCGGTTGCAATTACATTATTAGTTATCGTGATAGTTCTGGCTATCATCATTGCAGTATTATATTTCTTAGGCAAGAAAGCACAGAAAAAGCAGGCAGAACAGCAGGAGCTGTTAGATGCCAACAAGCAGACCGTATCCATGCTGATCATCGATAAGAAACGCATGAAAATGAAAGATGCCGGTCTTCCCCAGATGGTGATCGATCAGACACCGAAGATGATGCGTGGTTCCAAGCTTCCCATCATCAAGGCAAAGGTTGGTCCGCAGATCGTATCCCTGATCTGTGACGAGAAGATCTTCGAAAGTGTTCCCGTGAAAAAGGAAGTAAAGGCCGTTGTCAGCGGTATCTATGTACTGGATGTCAAGGGACTGCACGGCAAGACCGAAGCCGCTCCGGAGAAAAAGAAAGGCTTCTTCAAGCGCATGATCGCTTCTGCACAGGAAAAGGCCGGAGCAAAGCCTGTCAAGTAAATAACGATTCAGAACCATTAAAAAATAGCAGATATGAGCATCTGCTATTTTTTTGCATAAAATTCCGAATCGTTACTGTTTCTCACGGATATGTAACTTTAAACAGCTCTCGCTGAAAGGTTCTCCCTCCTGGTCCAGGATATATTCCACCGTCACACAGATCCGATCTTCCTGTTCTTCTACCTGCACCCTGCGGGTCTCGATCCCCAGCAACAGCTGTCCGTAGGGCGTATTGTAGGGCACCACATGTCGCTTATTTTCCTCGAAGATCATATGCATCTCCACGGCTCCCTGCCTGGTCAGCTCCAGCATGTTATCCCGGAACTTGATCCGGCTCTTACAGGTTCCGTCGAATCCCTCTATATCCTCCTCATAGAGAAGATAATGGCTGTCGTTTCTCTTAAAATATTGTGCTGCCTGTGCGGTCTCCACTGTATTCTTATCCGAAGTACCCTCGGTATCATGCAGACCGGACAGGACGAGTTCTACTTCCCGATTCATCTTCATCCGTCCTTTTAATACTCATCGATCTTGATCGTCTTGGCTGATAAAATACCGTATTTAATGATCGAATTAGCAAAACGTTTGAACTTCTCCGCACCGTCGCTGACATAGAACTGATATTTATTTTCTCCCAGATGAGGTTCTTCCTCATTGAGAATATTATAGTGCTGTAACAGCTCCTTCAGTTCTCTGGCGGTCTCGTATGCCGGATTCACCAGTGTCACCTGATCTCCCATGATCCGTCCTACCGTAGAGCGGATCAGCGGATAATGCGTGCATCCTAAAATCAGAGTATCAATATCTATGTCAATCAGTTCTGTGAGATACCGTCTTGCGATCTCGTCCGTCACGGGATCCTCCCACAGCCCCTCTTCCACCAGTGGCACAAACAGGGGACAGGCTTTCCCGTAGATGGTAACATTTTTGTTCAGTTCCTGTATGTATTTATTGTACATCTGGCTGCCGATGGTAGCCTCGGTGGCAATAACGCCGATACGGCCGTTGCGGGTCACTTCCGCTGCGGTCTTCGCTCACGACTTGATCACACCAATGATGGGAATATCCAGTTCCTTCTCCAGTTCATCCAGTGCATAGGCGCTTGCCGTATTGCATGCCACCACAATGGTCTTCACCTGAAAAGTTTCCAGGAAACGCACAATCTGTTTGGAGAAGCCGGTGACCGTTTCCTTGGACTTGCTGCCATAGGGCATTCTCGCCGTATCTCCGAAATATATGATCTTCTCATTGGGAATCTGCCGCATGATCTCCCGGGCTACGGTCAGTCCGCCGATGCCGGAATCAAATACACCGATGGGGGCATCTTTTTTCAGCGCAGTTATATTTTCCTGATACATGGGATTTCTCCTTCTATCTTTTTAACATCGCAAGCAGTCTGCTCTTGAAGTGGATCTGTTCCGGATCCGCTTCCAAAAGCTTCCAGTAAATCTGACTGTCGGAATTCCATTCTACCACTTCCGCATCCTTCTGTACAGTCTTGGTCTCCTCTGCCTGCTCCTCGTATACGATCTCATAGGTGGAAGGCAGCATGGCCAGTTCCGGGTAGATCACTCCCCACCATCCATAGCAGGCTGTGCAGACCGCCGACACCTGTATCCCCTGCCATACCACTCTCCGCAATTTTTCATAAAAAACACATAATCTATCCATCAGTGAACCTCTTTCCTTTTATGGTTTATGGAAAGAATTTCCACTTTACGGATAGATTATACGATTCCGAAGTTATTTATTTTTCTCCCGCTCCAGTCGGATCTGGCGGATGATGGCCTTTTTCTGGTTGTCGATATGCACCTTGGCCATATGCGATGCCGTTTCCTTATCCTTTTTGACAATGCTTTCGTAGATCACCTTATGTTCCTCCACGAGGCGTTCATGCTGGCTGCTGTCTTTGATGTACTCAAACCGGTAACGGTACATCTGCTCAGACAGATTATTCACCAGCTGGATCAGGCGCTGGTTCCCCGTAGCTTCCACAATGATATCATGCAGTGCCACATCCGCCTGTGCGATCTGTTTCACATCTTGGGTCTTTACCGCCTCTTCAAAGGTATCACATGCCTTTTTCAAATGCTGCAATTCTTCCTGTGAGATACGGTCACATGCCAGTTCCACACAGAGAGCATCCAGTGCACGACGCACTTCCAGCACATCGTTCATGCTTTTCTCCGTGATCTGCGCTACTTCCGCTCCTCTTCTGGGGATCATGGTCACCAGACCTTCCAGCTCCAGCTTACGGATCGCTTCCCGGATCGGTGTACGACTGACTCCCAGCTTATTGGCAAGGTGGATCTCCATGAGTCGTTCTCCCGGTTTCAGTTCTCCCGTAAGAATGGCCTGTCGCAAAGTGTTGAATACCACATCCCGAAGCGGCAGAAATTCATCCATTGTCACCTGTAAATTATCCTGCATAACCTTTTTTGCCGTTACTCACAGAATTCCGTCAGGAATATCTGCTTAGCCAGCTGTTCCTCCTCCAATTTATCATATGCCCTGCGGGCCATGTCTTTTTCTACAAAAATGCCGAATACCGTTGGACCGCTTCCGCTCATCAGGCTGTTGATGGCTCCCAGTTCCTTCATCCGGTCTTTGATCTTCTGAATGATGGGATATGCACTGACGGTCACTGTCTCCAGCACATTTTCCATCCGGTCCAGAATTCCCTGTAAGCTCTCCTCGGCAATCGCCTCCACCATACCGTCAATATCCGGATGTTTCCGGATCTCCTGGGCATCCAGATGTTCATACACATATTTCGTAGATACGTTAATATCCGGCTTTGCCACCAATACATAACAATCCGGTGCCGGAGCCAGCGGAGTCAGCTTCTCACCGATGCCTTCGGCCAGAGCCGTTCCTCCCATGACACAATACGGAACATCTGCACCGATCTTCACACCAAGCTCCATCAGATCCTTCAACGTACATCCCAGATCAAACAGGCGGTTCATTCCCTTCAGGGTGGCTGCGGCATCCGTACTTCCTCCCGCCATACCCGCTGCGATCGGAATATGCTTCTCCAGATGGATCTTCACGCCCTCGGTAATATGATATTTCTCTATCATAAGTTTTGCCGCTTTATAGATCAGGTTATCCTCATTCGTGGGAAGCTCCCCGGAATCCGTAGTGATGACGATGCCGCCGGCTGTCCGCTGAAAATCCAGTACATCATAAATACCAACGGTCTGCATGACCATCTTCACTTCGTGATAGCCATTTTCCAGTCTTCTGACCACATCCAGGCCCAGATTAATTTTGGCATATGCTTTTATCCGATATTCGTTCATTTTGCTCTGCTCCGTTTTGTATACAATGATTGTACTTAATTTTATACAATCCATTTCTCTTTGTCAATGGTTCTCTAAAGTATTTGCCGTTTTTCTCCGATATAATGGATGTAGTAAGTATCACTAACAGTCAAGGACGACAAAAGGTACGGGCAAAAGCCGTACCGGAAAAGAGGAAATTATGAGTGTAAACGGAATTACATCAACACAGGCCGCTGCAGCCTACAGCTACAGCAGCACAAGTGCAGCAAAAGAAAAAACTTCCGCCGAGGAAGTAAAAAGTACAAAGACCGCAGAGGATACCGGTGTCATCTATGAACACAATACCGACACCAAGACCTCTTCCACGAAAAAAACCTATAAACCGGACACTGCTTTGATCAACAAATTAAAAGCGGATGCAGATGCACGTACCAGCCAGCTTCGTTCTCTGGTAGAGCAGATAATGGGCAAACAGGCTGACACCTACGGCAACGCCAATGACATCTGGTCCTTCTTACGTTCCGGTAATTATACCGTAGATCCCGCTACCAAAGCACAGGCACAGGCAGACATTGCTGAAGACGGCTATTGGGGTGTGAACCAGACCTCCGACCGTATCATCCAGTTTGCCACTGCTCTGACCGGCGGAGATCCCGACAAGATCGAATCCATGCGTGAGGCATTCAAGAAGGGCTACGCACAGGCGGAAAAGACCTGGGGCGGTTCTCTCCCCGAGATCTCCCAGAAGACTTACGATGCCGTTATGGAAAAGTTCGATAAGCTGGCTGCTGACGCCGGTCTGACCACCGAGGCCTAAAGGCCTTTCACCAGCAGAAGTTTCCGGCCGGGGTTTAATTCATCGCTTTCCAGCGCATTCAGTTCCCGGACCGCTTTTACCGGCATATGATATTTACGGCCGATACTCCACAGATCATCTCCCGGCGCGGTAATATAGATCACCGCGCTGGGAAGTTCTGCCAGTACGGCACTGTCGATCTCCTGTTCCGTCACTTCTTCAATTGCCATGAACTCTGTGTTTTTCATAACTGTCGTCGAAAAAGACAGCACCGCTTTTACATCCACTTCTTCCCCATCGATCAGATTCACCTGTAATTGTTCCATTTCACAGTGTACCTCTGCCTGGTCGGTATCCCCGATTCCCGGCACGCTCAGCAGATATTCATAAGGAATCTGTATCCGGGTGCTTACATAAGGTGTCTCATCCTTTTCCGTAATGCACAATACCGTGAGATCAATACTTCCCTGCAGCCGTATTCCGTCCTCCGTAATATCCCGGTGATCGATGGAAGCTGTTCCCTCGCTGTGCAATATCTGCAGGATCGGACCGTCAATATTGGTCCCTGCATGATCCGTTATCTTGGTCTTGCCGGTGATCCGTGTCAGCAACTGACGCACACTGGTCTGCCTGGTATCCGGGATCACTTCATTATTCACTCCGTAGATATCCCTCAAAATATCGATCTGTTCCTCTTCATAGAGCCGGATATTCAACTCCAGCGCGCACTCCATTCCCAGGATCCTCTCCTCCCCATCCAGATCAGGCTGAATGGTCAATGCCTGCTGTCCGGGTTCCTGTCGCAGCAACGTATACCGGATATCCGGCAGCAGATCCTCCCGGCATCCCTGGCATTCCAGACTTCCGTTTAATGGGAGTGTCGTCTCATAAGAACGGATCGCCCTGTCCTCGCCCTCTGCTTCGTAGAGCACGAAAATCTGAATATCTCCCTGGATTGCCAGTTTTTCCTCTTGTGGTTTGAATTCTACGTCCCGCAGTGAAATATTGCTCCAGAGGATCTGATAGATGTTGGGATAGCTGGAAGGCAGCGGAATTTCTTCTTTTTTACGGAAAATATCATTTTTACAGATGGCAAGCTGTGTCACTTCCATCGGTGCGATCCGATATTCCACGCCGGCTTCCGTATCTTCTCTCTGAATCCCCACGGGAAGCTCTTCATCATAGATTTCTTCGATACGGGCGGAGAGAAGGATCAGCGCCTGTAAACTCAGTTTGCGGGAATTGATCATATTTACCGTGAAATCTTCCACCGTTCCTTCCACGGTCACCGTATCCGAGGGTAAGGTCCCTTCCATACGGATCCTCTCCTCAAAAGGCAGCGCTCCGCTTAACAGGATCAGGCTGCTGCCCGCCTCCCGGGTATGGTACAAAATGGCATAGCCCAGCTTTCCCCGGACGGTTACCTCATCCGTACCCGGACAGATTTCTTCGATGACGATCTCTCCTTTTTCCAGATTCAGGGTACTGATATCCGGCTTATCCTCCGGAAGATTCAGATCTTCTTCCATGGTAAACTGCATGACGGTGGACCGTTTTACCCGGTCCATATGTATATTTCTCTTGATCAGTTCCACAATAACAGACCTCCATATATACAGATATGTCTATATATATGAAGGTCTGTGCTGTTTTATACCGTATTCTGTTCTCTGTCCGCTTATTCCACCGCGCCGATGAGATCTGTCAGGTTCTCTACGTGATAGGTACGCATGTAATCTTCAATACCCTCCACGACTTTTACCGTTGTATAGGGATCCACGAAGTTCATGGCGCCCACACTGACTGCACTGGCTCCCGCCAGAATGAATTCGATGGCATCTTCCGCCGTAGCGATGCCACCCATGCCAATGATGGGGATCTGCACCGCCTGTGCCACCTGGTATACCATACGAACCGCAATGGGTTTGATGGCAGGACCGCTCATGCCGCCGGTCTTGTTGGCAATGGCGAACTTTCTGCGGTGAATGTCGATCTTCATGCCGGTGATGGTGTTGATCAGGGACAGTGCATCCGCACCTGCTGCCTCTGCTGCTTTTGCCATTTCCGTAATGTCTGTCACATTGGGGCTCAGCTTCATGATGATGGGCTGTTTTGCATGTTTTTTCAGTTCAGAAGTAATGTTATACAGGGCATCTGCTTTCTGTCCGAAGGCGATGGCTCCTTCCTTGACATTCGGGCAGGATACATTGATCTCCAGCATGCTGACTGCCGGCTCGTCCCCCAGACGTTCCACCACGTCCACATAATCTTCCACGGACTTACCGCAGACATTTACGATGATCTTCGTGTCATATTTTTTCAGGAAAGGAATATCTCTCTTCATGAACACATCAATGCCGGGGTTCTGTAATCCGATAGCATTGAGCATGCCACCGTATACTTCTGCCACGCGGGGGGTAGGGTTGCCGGGCCAGGGTACATTGGCCACACCCTTGGTCACCACCGCACCCAGGCGGTTCAGATCTACAAACTCTTCATATTCCATACCGGATCCAAAGGTTCCGGAAGCTGTCATGACGGGATTTTTAAAGGTCACTCCTGCGATCGTTGTCTGTGTATTCATCAGATCTCTACCTCCTCAGCATCAAATACGGGACCGTCGGTGCAGATTCTTGCATTATGCACATGCGAATGATGATCCACTTCCTTTGTCTTCACAACACAGCCCAGGCAGGCACCCACGCCGCAGGCCATATGCTCTTCCAGGGAGATATATGCCTTGATCTTCTTTTCTTCCGCGTATTTTTTAATGGCACGAAGCATCGGCATGGGACCACAGGCGAAGATCACATCTGCCTGCAGATGATTCTCCTCAATGGCGTTCATGACATTGCCCTTTGTGCCGACACTGCCGTCTTCCGTAGCAATATATACGGTTCCGTTTTTCTCCAGGTCCTCTTTTAAGAACAGCTGATCATCACGATAACCCACGATGATCTGCTTTTCTGTGGATGCCGGAAGCTCTCTGGCCAGTTCCAGCATGGGAGGAATACCGATACCGCCGCCCATGAGGAATACCTTTTTGCCTTCCGCCGCCTCTGTGGGGAAGCCGTTACCTAAAGTTCCTAAGATCTCTACGCTGTCTCCTTCCTGATAAGAGGAAAACTCCGCAGTGCCCTGTCCGGCGATACGGTACACAATGCGCAGGGCATCCTTTTTATCGCTCACCTGACAGATACTGATGGGACGGGGCAACAGAGTGCTGCGGTCCTTAGGGTAGACGCCGATGAACTGACCGGCTTTTGCGCTTGATGCCAGATCCGTAGCGATCCACATATCAAAAATTCTGGGTGCGATCTCTTTCTGAGAAAGCACGGTTGCTGTGATTTTCTTTTTCATTTTGTTATCCTTTTCTATCCTATTATAAATGACAAGCGTTATCTGCTTATATGCGCTCTTTTACGCGCACGCTACGCTTCGTATACCATTTTACCGCCGCAGATGGTCTTCTTCACTTCACCTTTTAATTTCCAGCCTGTAAAGGGCGTATTCGAAGCCTTGGATGCATACTGCTCCGGGATGAACTCTGCCGCGGTGTCGATCAGGATCACATCCGCAGGGCCTCCCTCCGCCAGATATCCGGCATCGAGATGATACATGGCAGCCGGATTCGTACTCATAAGGCGAAGCAGCTGCTTCATGGTGAGATATCCTGCATCTACCAGTTCTGTAATGCCCAGTGCCAGAGAAGTCTCCAGTCCGGTAATCCCGCTGGGAGCTTCCGTGATAGGTTTTGCCTTCTCCTCAGCGGTATGAGGCGCATGATCGGTGGCGATCATGTCGATCGTGCCGTCCACCAGTCCCCGGATCACTGCCTGACGATCCTCTTCTTCTCTCAAAGGAGGATTCATCTTCGCCAGCGTGCCGTATTTGATCACGGCATCTTCGGTCAGGGTAAAATGATGGGGTGTGGCTTCCGCATGAATATTAGAACATCTCTTTTTCGCCTGACGCACCAGTTCCACCGCTTCCTTACTGCTGATATGCTGAATATCGATGCAGGCACCGGTCTCTTCCGCCAGCTTCAGATCCCGCTCCACCAGAGCGATCTCCGCCTCTCTGGAGGAACCTCCGATTCCGTAATGTTCACTGGCTTTTCCGCGGTTCACACCGTTGTTCTCGATATATTTCGGGTCTTCTTCATGGAAACTGATGGGCATATCCAGTTCCGCGGAGATCTCCATGGCACGGCGCACCAGTTCCGCATCCAGGAGAGGCACTCCGTCATCCGTGAATCCCACAGCACCAGCCGCTGCCAGCTGCTTCATATCCGTCAGCTGTTTCCCCTGCATGCCCATGGTCACGTTGGCACAGGTAGTCACATGGATCCCCGTCTTCGCTCCCTTGTCCAGGATATACTTCAGGGTCTCCTCACTGTCCACGGTGGGCTTCGTGTTCGCCATCAGCACCACGGTGGTCACACCGCCCTTCGCCGCTGCCGCAGCTCCGGTGTTGATATCTTCCTTCGCTGTGAAACCGGGATCTCTGAAATGCACATGCACATCCACCAGTCCCGGAGCGACTAACAGCCCTTCCGCATTGATCCTTGTCACCTTACCCTTCGGTTCGATTTTTTCTGCGATCTTTACGATCTTGTCTCCGTCGATCAGAATATCGAAGTTACCTTCTTTTCCTGACTTGGGATCGATCATATAACCATCCTGTATCAGTATCATATCGTCTCCGTTCCCGGGCTTTTGCAGCCCGTTTCCATGACCTGTTTCTCGGAAAAGTTTACCATGTTTTCATAGAAAAGAAAAGAGTGTTATAATAGAAAAAAAACGGAGGTCTGACGGCATGAAAACAAGAGAAGAAGCACTGGAATATGGATTGTCTTTTCCGGATACTTATACAGAAATGCCCTTCCACGATCCCAACTGGCAACTGGTAAGGGTGAAGGGCAGTAAAAAAGCTTTTTTATGGACTTATGAAAAGGATGGCTGTCTGCATCTGAATGTGAAGACCGATCCTGCCTGGCGGGACTTCTGGCGCAGTACCTTTTCTTCCGTTATTCCCGCATATCATCAGAATAAAGAACACTGGAACACGATTATCTTAGACGGCACTATTCCCGATGCGGATATCCGGCGTATGATCGCAGAAAGCTATGATCTCGTCACCTACAGTCCCACAAAGCGGATCTATGAAGCGGTGAAAAAAATTCCGAAAGGCTGTGTTGCCACCTACGGTCAGGTCGCTGCCCTGGCGGGAGATCCGAAGATGGCCCGTGCCGTGGGCAATGCCCTGCATAAGAATCCGGATCCTGAACATATCCCCTGCTACCGCGTCGTCAATTCCAAGGGAGAGCTCTCCGGTGCCTTTGCCTTCGGCGGCGCCGATGAGCAGGCAAAACGCTTGCGGGCAGATGGCATTGCGGTGATCAATAACCGGGTTGATCTGGTAAAATACGGAATGAAGCTTTAAAGCTTTGACTATGCCGTTTTGTTTCCGTTGTTTATTTTTACATTGACAATACAGATACCGATACATACCAGAACCAATGCGATCAGTGCATTCCATCCGAGTTCTGCGGAACCCTCTCCCAGCCACCATGCGGACAGCAGGACACCGAATACCGGGTTCGTGAAGCCGAAGATTGCCACCTTGGAGACCGGATTGTATTTTAACAGAATGCCCCACAGGGAATATGCCACTGCGGAGATACATGCCAGATAGAACAGCATCAATACTGCGCTTGCGGATACATGGGTGATCCGTCCGCCCAGACTGAATCCCAGGATGACCATGACAATGCCTCCCAGAATAAATTGGTAACCGCTGAGCATGACCGGATTATCCTTTTTGGAATATTTCTTCATCAGACAGGAAGACACTGCGTAGGACAGAGCACATAAAAACAGGCTGCCGTCTCCCATCAGGCTTAAATCCATGTCGATCTTCTGTCCATTCATGCTGACGACGATGACACCGGCGAAACCGATGATGCATCCCAGTACCTTCTTCAGGTCCAGCTTCTCCTGACGGAAGATCAGGGCAGACACCAGAATGACGAAAAATGTATTAGAACCGTTGATGATGGAAGCCTTGACGCCGCTGTTATGCGCCAGTCCGATGTAGAAAAAGATATACTGCAAAATCGTCTGGAAGATTGCCAGCTTCACAATACTGGGCGCGGAAGTTTTCGTAGGCACCAGTGCCTTTTTCTGTAAGAGGCTTCCGATCAGCACTGTCAGGATGCCCGCCAGTACGAAGCGCATTCCGGCAAACAGGATCTGTGTCCAGGTCTCCCCGGAAGGAATTTCAAACAGGGCATAGCCCAGCTTGATGCAGGGGGATGCACTTCCCCACAGGAAGGTACATACCAGTGCCAGGGCACAGACTACCCAGGTTTTCTGTAGGATTTCTGTCTTTTTCGTTTTTCTATTATCTATATTCTTATTAACCTCTGTCATTTTTGAACACTCCTTATATTTTTATAGCGCAATCTTTGCCATTATACTATAAGGTGTCCTTTTTCGCCAGTCTTTACGTCATTTTTTCTCGATTTGGGAACGGATGTCATCCTCCAGGATGTGTTCCACATCCCTGGCTTCTTTGCGGATGTTTTTCAGATTATCCCGGATCTCCTGTTCCTCTTCCATGATCTCGGGATGTTCCTCTTTTTCTTCCTTAATGAACATGCATAAAAAGCTGATCAGCAGAATCGTACAGGAAATCCAGATCGTTTTTGCTCCTATGTATTTGATCATGTGTCCTCCCAGTGCCGCACCGATGGCGAACAGGAAGATGATTCCGAAATAATAACCGGATTTTCGCAATATCTTTTTATCTTTTGTTTTTCCATAAGCGCACAGGGATTCCATACCACTGCGCAGGTTGCCGATACACATGGTGCTGGCGAAAGCATAACCGTTCACCTTGCGGAACGCCTGTACCTGCATGGCGCAGGCGAAAGATACCATGGCATTAGCCAGCAGATCTATCTCATTCGGGAAAAAACCGACTGCAAACAACAAAAGTATTTCGATCACAAGTACCAGCTGTCTCCAGTGAATCTTCTGTGCCTTCTGGTATTTCATGCGGATGAATTCTGCCATTGCCACTCCCAAAGCAAAGAACAGTAACGGGGAAAAATAACGCAGTGCCGCCTGCCAGTCCCGGTCTACCAGATTCTGTGCCAGCAGCACGATATTACCGGTCTGTGCATTGGCAAACACTTTGCCCCGGTACATATAAGTATAGGCATCCTGTAAACCACCGGAGATCGACAATATTCCGGCGATCAGAAAAGACTCCGACATCTGTCCGTGTATTTTACGTTGCATCTAAATCTACCTCCCTACAGGCATCTCCTGATTACAGTATAAGCAACGATATCTTCCCGATGGCGATAATTCAAAAATATGATCACAATTCGTCTCTATACTGGTAATACAGCGTGGATTTTTACATTTTATCACATTTATCAGCCTTTGTGGAGGAACCGGATGATACTTTTTTACAACTTTTCCTTCCCGGATCACGATCAGCGTGATCTGACTGTCCAGATATCCCAGAATATCCAGACGTTCCGGCACTGTCTCACCCTCGATCTTGATCAGGTCTTTGCTTCCGTTTTTTTTACTTTTGACAGACTGTAACAATGCCACCGATTGTGTCTTGGATTCCAGTTCCAGCAGTCGATAGATATCCATTCCTCTGCCTGCGGGAATATGATCGATCACTACACCATTCTGAATAGATTCTACATTTAACATGAGAGCACCTTCTTTCCAGTAACCGGATCTGTCAGTCCCAACAGACTTAAGATCAATGCCATACGAATATATTTACCATTCAATACCTGCTGAAAATAAGCGGCTCTCGGATCATTATCCACTTCCGTGGCGATCTCATCCACCCTGGGCAGGGGATGCAGCACCGGCATATCGGGTTTTGCCAGATTTAGTTTCTCCTGATCCAGAATATAGATATCCTTCAGACGAATATAGTCCTCTTCGTTAAAAAAACGTTCCTTCTGGACTCTGGTCATATAGAGCACGTCCAGTTCGGGCAAGGTATCTTCCAGGCTTGTCACTTCATGATATAACGCTTTTGCGGGTTTTAAGGTATCCTCGATCAGATAGTCCGGAACCTTCAGTTCTTCCGGGGAGATAAAATAGAATTCATTCTCCGGATAACGCACCAGACTGTTCACCAGAGAGTGCACGGTTCTGCCGAATTTCAAGTCTCCGCAGAAGCCTACCTTCAGGTGATCCAGATGCCCCTTGCGCTGGCGGATCGTCAGCAGGTCGATCATCGTCTGGGTCGGATGATTATGTCCGCCGTCACCGGCATTGATCACCGGAATCTTAGAATACATGGATGCCCGAAGCGGTGCGCCTTCCTTTGGATGACGCATGGCTATGATATCCGCATAGCAGCTTACCACCCGCGCAGTATCCGCCACCGTCTCTCCTTTGGTGGCACTGCACTGCTCTGCTCCGGCGAATCCCAATGTTTTACCGCCGAGATTCAGCATTGCCGTCTCAAACGAAAGTCTGGTCCGGGTGCTTGGTTCATAAAATAAAGTCGCCAGTATTTTGCCGTCTGCACAGTGAGCATAGGCGGTGGGATCGGCAGCCATTCTGTCCGCCAGGTCTAAAATCTCCCGGGTTTCCGCTACCGACAGGTCCAGTGAATCAATCAAATGTCGCATAACCTTTTCTCCTCTGTTTACTTTTTTTCAACCGCGTATTATACTATATTCAATCGAATACTAAAAATATATCGTTTATATGTGAGGTATATCATTTTTATATGGATATCAGTTTTGAATATTACAGAATCTTTTATTACGTTGCCAAATATGAAAATATTACAAAGGCCGCTATGGTATTAAAGAGCAGCCAGCCCAATGTCACAAGGATCATACATATCCTGGAGGATCAGCTGGACTGCCGCCTGTTTCTCCGGGAGCCCCGGGGACTGAAGCTGACTGAGGAAGGCAGAAGACTCTACGCCCATGTAGCGATCGCCTGTCAGCATCTGCTGGATGCCGAGGCGGAAATATGCCGGGATAAAAATATCTATACCGGAACGATCGAGCTGGGTGTCACCGAGACTGCACTGCATTTATTTCTGCTACAGAATCTGCATGAATTTCAACGTACTTACCCGGATATTAAAATCCGCATTCAAAACAATACGACACCCCAAATTCTTAAATCCCTGGCAAACGGTCGTCTGGATCTCGCCGTCGTAACCACTCCTTTTGAGCCGGGTGATACCATGGAATGTGAAGATCTGATGACTTTCCGGGAAGTTCCCGCAGGTGGCCCCGACTACGCTGCATTGTCCGATCGTCCCATGACTCTGAAGGAGTTCCGGCTCCATTCCATCATCGGTCTTGGGTATGGAACTGCCAGTTATGAATATTACCGGAAAGTATTTATCGAACAGCATTTAGACTACGAACCTGCCATGGAAGTAGCCACCTCCGACCTGGTCATCCCACTGCTCCGGAACAATCTGGGCGTCGGATTTGTACCGGAACCGTTAGCAACTCCTTTTTTTGAAAACGGCAGTCTCGTTCCCCTGACCTTAAATGTACCGCTTCCTTCCCGCAAGGTGAACATGCTGTGGGATAAAGGCCGCAGCCAGAGCCGGGCAGCCGCTACCTTTTGTAATTATCTGAGGGAGCTTTAAAATACATTTTAAATCAGGGGTCAGTCATAGATCACTGTTTTATCCAAGAACTCTGTTTTTATCACAATGTAAGGCGTGGAGGGTTTCTCTGCGCCTTTCTTTTGCCCGGTGATCTCCGGTCCCAAAAGCGTGGTACCGACATAGATGGCATCCTCCGTCAGATACAGTTCATCCACGGCAATACTGTACCCGCCGGTCTTCTGCTGCCCATACCCGATACTGATATAGAGATTCTGATCATCACTGTAGGTCAGATGAAAAGGTTCTGTACCTTTTTCGGCAATCACCGTCTTCAACTCCTCCGGAATTTTTTCATCGCTGAGTACTGTAAAATCCAGATCCCGCAGCTTGATTTTTTCCTCCTGAAACAGGCCGCATCCCGTTAACAACAGTACACACAGTACCGGAATCAGGATCACACCGTTTTTCCACCGTTTCCGTTTATTACTCATATATTATCCACCACGGACATTTATTTATCCTATATTTATGCGGAAAATACGGTAATATACGTTAATTTTGCTCCTTTTCTCCTGTCGGAATGTGCGTTATAATAGGACATGTGCGCCAAAAGACGCCTTACAGAAAGATGAGGTTTTACAACTATGAATGATAAATTCAGCAGAAAAATATTCTGCGATGGTATGCGGGACGGCTTCCCCATTGCTCTGGGATATTTTGCCGTATCCTTTTCTCTGGGAATCGCCGCAAGGCATGCCGGTTTCACCCCCATGCAGGGATTCCTGGCCAGCCTGTTAAACAATGCTTCCGCCGGAGAATATGCAGCTTTCACGCTGGTGGCGGCACAGGCGACTTACCTGGAAGTAGCGATCATTACGCTGATCGCCAATGCACGGTACCTGCTCATGAGCTGTGCCCTGGCACAGAAGTTCTCTCCCGGTACTCCCTTTTTTCACAGACTGATCATTGCCTATGATGTCACCGACGAGCTGTTCGGTATCACGATTGCAAGGCCTGGTATCCTGAATCCGTATTATACCTACGGTGCGATCCTGTTAGCCGCTCCTGCATGGGCCGGAGGAACCGCCTGCGGCATCATTGCCGGAAATGCATTGCCCCTGCGTGCTGTCAGCGCATTGAGCGTTGCTTTATACGGCATGTTTTTAGCCATCATTATTCCACCTGCCCGAAAAAGTAAGATTGTGGCAGCGCTGGTGGCCATCAGTTTTGCCCTGAGCTTTGTCTGTAACTATCTTCCCGGCGTTTCTTCTCTGTCGGAAGGTACCAGGACTATTTTATTGACCGTGATCATCTCCGGTGCGGCAGCGATCCTGTTCCCGGTAAAACAGGATGCGGAGGAAGCTGCTCCCGCGAAAGCCAATGATTCTGTGCAGAAAGGAGACAACGTAAATGAATAATTATATCTACATAGCTGTGATGGCCGCCGTCTCCTATACGATCCGTGTCTTACCCTGACACTGATCCGGAAACCGATCAAGAATCAGTTCATTCAATCCTTTTTGTACTATGTACCTTACGTGACACTGGCTGTCATGACCTTCCCGGCCATCATCCACGCTACGCAAACGCCTATTTCCGGACTGGTGGCACTTATTGCCGGAATCATCGCCGCATGGCTCGGTGCCGGACTGTTCCCGGTATCCGTGATCTGTTGCGTGCTGGTGTTTGTGATTGAGTTGTTTTTGTAGTTTTAAAAAAAGAACCGGCAGATATCTTAACGATCTGCCGGTTCTTTCTTGTTTTTGATTATTTCAAATTAGACAAAATAACTTCTTCAAATCTGGGAGCAAATTCTTCTACCAAAGCATTACAATATTCCTGGTAGTCTCTATTTTTATTTACAGTAATTGTAATGTTTAACATAGTATTACAAGAGGGATTTACAATATTATATGTCATTCTGTAAACATAATCCGTATTTCCTCCTGCTGCTTTCTCGAGGACATAGTCTCCTATGTATTCCTGCGATTCTCCCATGTCTTCTCTGATATTATTATTAGGCTCTCCATTCATAAGAACAATGCTAATTTCGAAGTCAATAGCTTCTAATTTTGCACTGGCGCCATCTTCATAGTACGCTGTGATATATTCAGATGAAGGAAATAAAACCGTAAAATTATTGAACGCTGTTTCATCTGTTCCTGAATTCTTAATGAAAGGAATATCCAAACCTACTACTTGCTGTGTCATAGAATCCATGGTTAAAGAGTCAGCTAAGACATCCATATCCCCTACTGTGTTCTCTCCTGTGCTCTCTACAGTTGTTTCTTCTGCAGCGGTTCCTCCGAGTTCTATTGTTTCAGCAACCGTAGATACCTCGTTCTGCTTCGTATCTTCCGCATTTTTTTCGCCACAACCGTAAAGCATTGTAGACATCATAAAAATTGCCATGAATAGTACTATTTTTTTCATTTGTCATTACTCCTTTTGTTTTCTCATTTTCTACGATTTATTGCATCATTCAACCGTCCCCAAAAATATCTGTCATAAGCTGCTTCCTCTGTCATCTCTGTACTATCGGTTCCAAACATTTCCCGATAGCTTCTCGCATATTCCAGATTCCGCTGCAGTTCCCAATAACGTTCTTGCTCCGCCTCAAAATACTCTCTTGCTTCGTCCTCAGCCTGGGTAACTTCGTCCGGTTGCTGCATTGTCGTTTTATGCAGGAATACATCATAATCAAAATCTTCTTCCTCATTTTCATTTCTGTGCGACTTCTTTTTTCCTTGTGCATGATACTTCAATCTCTCGAAATCGACTTTTTCTTCTATAAAATGTCCTCGGGCAAAAACATGATCATACCGGAAGGTCTGCGTCGTGGCCAATGTCAGAATATCTTTGCCAATACGGACTTCTACCTCTGTTTCTTTCACTTCTGCCCAGGAATGCGTATAATAAGTACCGTCTGCTTCGTCCCAGACGATCATGGCAGCGTATCCTGCAAAAATACAGCGATATGCTTCCTGTATGTCCGGCCATCTGGGTTCACAATTAAAAATTACGCCGGTCAGATTCAAAATATCTTCCATCAGGCGGATTTCATCCTGTGAAGGCAGATAATGCTCAATGTCATCTCTTATTTGACACTGCCATGGTTTCTCCCTCATTCCATTTTCCCTCTTTTCTATCATTCGGTATAATTTATGGTCAGATTCACATCATATCCGGCACACTGCGAATCTACTACACAGTCACTGGCCACCGTAAGCGTCGAAAGAGCCGGTGTATTATAGAAAGCAAGATATCCGATTCTCTTTACACTCGACGGTACCACTACCTCTCTCAGAGCCTCATTATCGCGGAAGACGTCACCGATATCTTGTAATTTTGCATTTATTGTCACCTTCTCTATCATGTTGTTCCCCGAAAATGCCTCTCTGGCAATGTCCGTCACCGGATACCCCTGTATCTTTTCAGGTACTGTCACTTCGGAATCTGTTCCGATATATTTTTTTATGATCAGACCTTGGTCAGTGTATTGGAACTGAAATCTTCCGTCTGCCGTATAATAGTTATGTTCTGCCTTCATCTCTACCTGTGTACTGTCTCCCACACCTTCCGACAGTTCCACATAGTGAATCTCAGGAACTGTGCTATAGCTCCAATCACCGTCGATTACACACGCTTTATCTACCGTCACACGCTCCAATGCCGGTGTATTGTAAAAACTTCTCGTTTCTATTTCATTGATTGTAACCGGTAAGATCACTTCTCTGAGCGCAGCACAGTCGCGAAATCTAATCGATGTGATCTGTGCTTGCACATCCACTGTTTCAATTTTGTTATTTTCGGAAAACAAATCACTTTTTACCTCTTTTACCGGATCTCCGTTTATGTCCTCCGGCACCGTTGCCGTCGTATCATCTCCCAGATATTCTGTAATTTTGATTCCGTCTCGATACTCTCCCTCCGTTTCATCATATATGCCGTCAATCACAAATGCATACAGTCCATCTTCCGTGTAATACGTTACTCCTCTCTCATACTCCGGTTCCTTTCCCTGAGTTTCGTCTACCCACGCTTCGTTTGTCTGCGTTTCATTCGTCTGCGTTTTCTCTTGTTCTCCTATTTGCCACGTTCCATTGGCTGCTTCTTGGGAAGATTCTGCCTGTGTCGCCACAGTATTCGTACGATGATCGGCAAAATGTTCCCCTATGGAACGAACCATACTGCTGAGCAGATGTACTGACAGCCAGGCTGCAAAACAGATTGCAAAGACCATCCATGCTTTCCTGGCAAAATTCACCGGCTGGTTATCTTTGTTCTGCAGATATTCCTGAACCTTCTCCTCTGCTACCGGAGTCACAATCTGTCCCGGTTTTTTCCAGTACGTTCCGGGGTTCACACGCTTCAATCCTCTTACATCTCCATCTGTACTGTGAATCGGCGTTCCGTGAAGCGCTTCCATTTCTCTAGCATATTCGTCCAATTCTTTAAAAGGATCCTCCGGTTCTTCAAAAGCATCCTCCCATTCCTTCCAATCGCTCATCTTCTTACCTGCCTTCCTCGTATCTCAAATAGGGAATTGTAATCCACAACGGATTTCTCGCATTATCATCCATTTTTACCTGGGTAAACACCCTATCCTGTCGTAACAGTACCTCCTCCCCGGTACCACCGGGAATCCCATTGGGGAAACGATAATATCTGTAATTTCCTCTTGCAAATTGCTTGTTTCGTGCCCGGGCTTGTCTCTCATTCTGCATTGCATCCCTCTTGTTTTTGTCAAACAATGCATAGGGAAGAAGTGCCTGATATACCGTTTCCATAAAATCAGCTTCGCGGTCTACAGAATTTGCTTCCTGCTTCGTTATAATGGATTTGACATCATTGTAATTGCCAAAACAAAAATAATTCGGAGCCTCCTGCTGATCTTCCATACCCAATTTCAGTTCCCCACCTGTCAAAAGAACATTCAAACAATAAATCCCCCATGGATCCAAAATTCCCTGTGCTTTTAAAAAATACTCCAGTGCAGCAATATGTTCTTCATTTTGTTTATAAATATTCTTTTCCCTGTGTTCTTCCTTTCCGATATGTTGTACCCAGATCTGGCTGTTATAACTTCCCGTAAAATATCCGCCTCTGTTTTTACATTCCAGTACATAAATCCATTGCGCAGTAATAATAATCGCATCGATCTCCTGATAATTTCCATTCGGCATAGGAACACATACATTGTACAAGGTCTTATGCGGTATTTTCAGTTTCTCACTCAGCACATAGGCATTAAATTCTCCCAAAAGGCCCTTATCATTTACAAGATCCTTTCTCGTAACACCTGTTGCCAGATAGTACTCGGATTTTTGGGGATTGCGAAAAAAGCACCCCACAGCTGTCATATCCAGCAACATAAAACCCATAACCATTACAAAAATGATTATCAATAAGGCTTGTTCTACTACATTGGCCTTTTCATATAATGGGTTAAAAAACGTGAGCATCACCAACCAATACCCCAAAAGAAACAACCAAAATCCTGCTTCGCCAAATTTTGCTGATCTTTCAGTCCACTTTCCAAAGCGGGTACCGCACTCTTCCACACTTGGCAGCCCCAGTGCCCTCCTGATTCTATCTTGTATTGCAGTTAACATATCTGTCTCCTCCTACTTGTTTTTTATTGAATCTGTCTATAAGTACCATTTAAAACACGTTTGGTTTTATGAAATATCAAATTCTTCGATAACCGTCAGCATTTCGTCTGTCACGACGGTCTCCGGATCACACAGGGCTGTCGCAATTCGGTCATTCTGATTACGGATACAAGCTTCTACCACATTACGCACCCCTCGGGCATTACCGAAATCCGCCTTCGCTGATTCCTTTTTAAGGAATTCCCTGAGTTTTTGCTGTGACATTTCATTCAGCGTATAATTATTCGCTGCAATCATCTTGCAGGAGATCTCGAACAATTCCTCCTCCGTATAATCTTCAAATACAAGTTCAATGGGTACCCTGCTCTTCAGTCCCTGATTGTTTTTGAAGAATTCATCCAGATCCCGGCTGTATCCCGCAAATATCACGATCAGATTATTGCGGTTATTTTCCATTTCCGATACCAGCGTATCTACGGCTTCTTTACCAAAAGTATCTCCCTCACTTTTTACAAGAGAGTATGCCTCATCGATAAACAGAATACCGCCCATGGCACTGTCCACTGCCTTCTTCACATTGATGGCTGTGGATCCTTGATATTGTCCTACCAATGTAGCTCTGGAACACTCTACAAACACATCCTTGCGCTTCAAAATTCCCAGAGAAGCATATAGTTTGCCAATGATTCTCGCTACCGTAGTCTTACCTGTACCCGGATTTCCTTTGAAGGCCATATGTAAGGTGCCGAAATCATTTCTGCTCTTCAGACCGCGCTTTTCCATCTCTGTCTGCACCATGATACGGTTCGTCAGTGTCTGCACTTCCTTTTTTACCGCCGGCAGACCGACCAGACCATATAACTCTGCCAGATAGGTCTGCGCCGTTTCATCCGGTTCGCCGTCCCAAAAATCCTCCGGCTTCAGCAGAAACAACATGTTTTCCTCGATTTTATCTACCATATTCAGACGTACTGCCATGTTCCGGATTGCTTTTTCCACCAGTTCCCGGATATATCTGGCATTTCCGAACGTATCATCAATTTTGTCCCGGTTGATGCATTTTATAATGGCACCGTCAACCCCTTCCTCTGCCACATACTTTTTCTGTTCGATCAGGGTATGGGCGATTTGTAGCAATTCCTCTTCCGTATAATCCGGCAGTTCAATAATATAGGTGAAACGGGAGGCAAAACCACTGTTTGCATTTTTCATCATATTCATCATCGGTGCTTTATAACCTGCCATGATGACAGAGAATTCGCCTCTGTGGTCTTCCATTTCTTTCAAAAGGGTATCAATGGCCTCCTGACCGAAATCATTGTCAGAATCTTCCCGAAACAGGGTATGTGCCTCGTCAATAAAAAGTGTGCCGTTTCCGGTATCATTCAGATATGCTCTGACCTTTTTCTCCGTTCCGCCGTAATGATCACTGACGAGTTTGGAGCGATCCACTTCCACAAAGACATCTGAAGTGCGAATGCCAATATCGTACAGAATCTTTGCAATAATTCTGGCAATCATTGTCTTACCGGTTCCGGGATTCCCCAACAAGACAAAATTGTATCCTTCTCCGGTTTCTGTCGGTGCCTCGCCACGATCTTTCAATACCCGGGCTCTGAGCAGTTTGATTTTCACTGACTGATAAATGGTTTCCAGCTGTTTTCTCACCGTTCCCAGTCCGATAATTCCTTCAAAATAGCTGTCCAGATTTTCCGGGAGATCTTCTACTGACTCCACATTTTTTCTCTGTCCCTCTTTTTCTTCTTCCGCCCCGATATCTTCCAGTCCCTGATCCAACATTGACTGTTTAATGCGTTCCAAAGCTTCTCTTGCATCCTCGATCACATCCGCCTTATTGGCAATGACTCTTTCCATATGTCTCTTAGCGCATATCAGATCCTTGTTTACATAGATTCCTTCTTCATACATCAGTCCCAGGTCAAAATCTGCATTATCATTGCCGTTCTCTTTTGCTTTTATCAGCCATTCGTAAGCTGCCTTTTGATTATATTTCGCCTTTCCATCTCCGGCAAAATTGTCCACCCACATAACCAGGTTGCTTCCCCTACCGGAAAGATATTCTTCTGCTACGCCAACCATAGCAGCAACATCTCCCATCTCTGCTTCCAGTTCCAGATACCACAGAGCCAGATAATAAAAATTTTTTTCAATCGACACATCAAACAGTTGGTCCAGTTCCTCCAGGTCTTTCTGCTTGAGTGTTTCACGTTTTTTCTCATTTTCGATCAACTGATCCAATTCATATATGTATGGTTGCACATCCACATTGGCATATATCCCATATTGTTCAATATTTCTTTTGGACATTTTGTACTCTTTTTCATAAGCCACGTGCATAGTACATGCTCTATAAAAATCCTGGTCTGCATTTTCCATCCGCAATGCAGCTTTCGTGGCATTCGCAAGCATAAAACATTCTTCTCCATCAGGAAATGCGTAAATTGCATTTTGTTCCTCTTGGGAAGCAATCTCCTCCATAGGATTTTTCTCCATGTATGCAGCACGCAAATCCGGTCTCTTTCGAAAAATGCGCTCTATATCATAGTCAACATTCTCTAATGCATACTTTCTAGCCTCACAATAATAGTTGTACGCTGTTTCCTCATTCTTCTCGACACCGTTTCCATACTCATACATCAACCCCAGTTCTCTATAAGCACTCAACAAACCTTTATCTAATGCTGACTGAAAATATTGACGTGCCTCTTCCAGGTTTGGTCTTACTCCCATCCCATACCTGTAGCTATATCCCACAGAATAAATAGCTTGTGCATGCCCCATCCTTGCTGCATACAAATTGAAGCGTGCATAGGCCGAATAGTCACCTGTCTGTTCTGCCTTTTCTGCCTCCTGTCTATAATATTCCGCACTCATGAACTGCTGTACCGTGATCTTATCTGTCACATTTATTTTACGAAGCACGATATCTACCGCTTTTTGCGCAGAAGGATACCCTGCCTGTACCGCCTGCTGATAGTATTGCAATGCCAGTTGGTAATTCCGTTCTACTCCAATTCCATACTCATAATTCTTTCCTAAAGCATATAAACTCTGGTCTATGAATGCACTTGCCTTAAAATATTCGATTGCCTTTGCAGGATTCATAGAGCATCCCAGACCGCCATCATATGCCTTTCCTAAAAATATTTGTGGTGTCCTATAACCCTTTTGTATTGCATTGGTGGCAAATTCGATTGCCATATCATACTGTGCGTGTGACCATAGTTCTCTTCCATAATTCAAAACATCCAGTTCTGAGGGATCCGGTGCATTGAGATCCGCTAGTTTTCGTAACACCGGCAGCAACTCTCCTGCCGTAGCATGACCTAATTTCTGTGCCTTTTCAAACCATCGGATCGCATTTTTTATATCCTGCGGAACTCCCCAACCTAACCAGTTCATCACCCCAAGATTCCACATAGCAAACATATTTTCTTTGAGAGCCGCTTTTATAAAGCAATTGTAAGCCCTATAATAATCACGTTCCCACATTCCATATCCACTAAGATTGCCCCATCCCATACAGTTCAGACTCATACTATGTCCGTTCTGTGCTGCTTCGTTGAGCAACATATATGCTTCACCAAACTGCCTCTGCTGTAGCAATTCCTGCCCCTTATGAAATTTCTCCTCATCTGTCAGCTCCGGTTCATCTGTCTGCTGTTGTTCCGGCTGCGGCATCATTTCCGGTGCCTGCTGTGGAGCAGACTGAGACATGGGCTGTTGCTGGGATGACTGCTGCCGGGACTGCGGTGATGCTGTAGTCCCGGTATTCATCTGTTCTGAAATGCTCTCCGCAGCCTTTGTCGCGTATTCCTCCGCTTTTTTTGCAACGCTGGATGCTGTTTCCTTTGCCTTTGTCATTGCTTCATTCATCTTGACTTTGGCATCCTCTACTTTTGGGGATTTCAGGAACTGCTCAAGGCTCTCCTGCAAAGAAGTATTACCGGACCCCGGCGTACTATTGCCGGAACTGCTTCCTCCGAATCCCAATTTGTCCATAATTCCCATCTCTGTCTCCTCCTATTTCTATCCGTCAGTGGCTCCGTCTGCTCTGTGGAATTCACCGCGTGCCCTCGCCAGGATAAGTGCCACTTTCATGACGGATACCGGTCTTACGGTATTTTTTACTGCACAATAAACATAATATTTTTATACAGACTGTCTTCATCCCTTTGGGTATATGCAGTCATTCTGTAAGCGCTGATAGGGAATTCGTACCCTCCGGCATAATCCCCGTTCGCGTCTTCCGTCAGTTCCTTCTCAGAGATCAGCGTAGTCTCGTTGGTACTGCTGTCATAATAATGGATCAGTTCGTACCCCATCTGGACATACCGGATTGCCATAGCCTGTTCATCAAAGTAACCGTACACGACAGAACCCCAGGGGGTTGCAGCCTTTTCCGTCAGGTTCGTCCCGTCAAAGCTGTAGATCACATACTCGTAATCCGCATTGCTGGTACCACGGCACAGGATCAGCTCCGGTACCCCGTCCTTGTCGATATCATTGAGGAAATACTCATTATCTTCCGAAAAGACGCCTTGTGCCTGCAGGCTGCTCATGAGCTCTGCTGCCTTTTGTGCCATGACTTGATAGTCATACGTCTGTGCCGGTTCCGCCGCGTTCTCCGATATCTCAATGTTCTGAATGGTGAGTCCGCCGAAGATATCAGGATTGCCACTGGGAACACCGGTTACGGTAAACTGATAGGCGGTCTCTTCCGGATCGTACCAATAACAGGTACCGGAGACGACAACTCCCTGCTCATCCCGGGATACTATCTCTGCGGTTCCTCCTGCCACCTGTAAGGTTCTTCCATCCATGGTGCTTTCCAGTCTGCCGTCGCTTAGCTGTACCGTTCCTGCGTCGTTTTGGAACGAATAGCTGTAGTCTGACGGGATCTCAATCCCCAGACCATACTTGTAAAAATCTGCGACTTCCTGTTCTGTTACATTATTATTTGCCCAGTCATACGGCAGATCGGCTGCATTGTGATCTCCGCCACCCCAGGAATAGTTCACCATGCCGATATAGTCTTTTACAAATAGCAGGCATTCCTCCGGTGTCATGGAGAAGGTATTCCATCCATTGCCCTGATTTACCGAAGAGTAATTGCACTGATAAGCGGCTGCAACAAAGGCAGAAATCTGACGGGCAGATGTTTCTGACAATTCTTCTATTGTCGCCGGCAGCGCTTCCTCCGTCTCAGCTGCGACCGTTTCCGTCTGTTGTGTCTCTGCCAGCGTTTCCACTACTTCTGTTGTCTCCTGCGATACTTCTTCTGCCGGTCGGTTCGCCAGTTTCACAACACCTGCCGTTCCGAGACCTGCCACTGCGACAGCACCGGCAACGATCCATACTTTCGCCGTAAGACTGAGCGATGCCATGCCTGCACCAATCCCCGCTGTTGCTGCTCCGGCACCGGCTGCGGCTTCCCCTGTAACTGCAGCAGCTTCCCCGGCTGCGGTTGCCGCGGTCGTTGTCCCTGCCGCGTTGGCGGATGCCAGGATCGCGGTCGGCTGTAATCCCACCTCGGCACATGCACCATTGTAGATCTGCTGTGCTGCCTGTACGGTAAGCTTGTTGTCTTCCGCCATGGAGTGAAGTGCATACCACAGTACCGGCAATCCAAGAACATGCAGTCTGTAGCCCTCTTTCTCTTCCTTTTCCTCGACACGTTCCCGGATGTATTTTCTGGCATAATTCAGTCGGCTCTTAATGGTATTTACCGAGCAGCCGGCAGCCTGTGCAATTTCTTCCACCTTTAAACCATCATAATAATAAGCAATCAATGCTTCCTTCTGAAGTTCCGGCAATTCCTCGATGATTCCTTTGATAATCTCGGAAGTTGCTTTCTGATCCGCCGTCAGTTCCGGCATCGTAGCAGTATCCAGGCTTTCCTGTGCTTCGAAAATACCTTCTGCTTCTTCACTGACTAAGAATTCCTTATCACGCTTATTCTTTATCCCAAACTTCACTGCCTGACGATTCGTTATTCCATACAGCCATGAAATCAATGCCTCCGGTGCCTGTAACGTATGGATGCTCTTGTACGCTTCCACGAATACGATCTGCGTCAGGTCACAGGCATCCTCCTCTGTTCTGGTCTTCAGTTTTGCCAGATTGTATACTCGCCTATAAGTTTCGGAATATACCTCGTTAAACCCTTTTTCTTCCCCATTTTTCATCTGTTGTATGGCTTGTAGTAAGTTATCTTTCATTCTTTTTTTGCATCTCCTTCGTATTTTTTTGGAATAACTACTGCTCCTTTCTACTTATAAGTACCTGTTGGCAGTAGGAAGGTTTTATTTTTTCTATATTTTTTCTATATTTTTTTTAATATTTTTGTCTTTTTTATTTTGTCTTTTTATACCCATTATACTGGGTATATTATACCCAAGTCAATGACCATATAATTGAATCTACAAGAAAGTCTACTAGTAAAAAAGGAAAACTCATCATGATGTCTTTTGAACCATTGTGGCGCACATTAAAGCAAAAAAATGTGTCCACATACAAGCTGATCAATGAATATGGTCTCAGCAAGGGGCTGATCGACAATCTCAAGCACAACCGCAACGTAACGCTTCTGACTGTCGAACAGCTCTGCCGTATTCTGGACTGCAGAGTAGAAGACATTGTGGTTTATATCAAAGACGATACATAAGGGAACCGTCCGATGTTGCAGGCGGTTCCCTTTTTATGTATTTATTTAAAAATTTCTACCCAATAAGGCATATAAACATATTTTCCTGTTTCTATACCATCCCGGTATATGGGTAATCTTTTGTAGAAAACACTGATTCCGGTAAGATTGTAGATTCTGGGGTCGTCTAAATTTGTCTTGTGTCCAGGAGAATTCAGCCAGGCATTAAAGATTTCCTGCACTCCCGGAGTATTTCCTTTGCCATCAATGTATCCCTGTGCAATGTTTTCCGCATAGCTGGTTTTTCCGCCAATGGGTCTGGTATGATCCCATAAATAGGAGGTTTCCACTGCTCTCATTGCAACATATTCATTCATCATCGAACTGGTCATTGCAAAGGTAGGCATATCAATAGAAGTACGATATGCATTTACAAGTGCGAGCATCTCCTGTGCTTCTTCCTCATCATAGTGGCCGATTACCATTTCTTTCTCGCCCTTGGGCAACTGCACGTAATATACGCTGTCTGTTCCATCCGTGGTCAACATCGGAATTTCTTCCGTGTCAAGAAGTGCCTGACACTTGGTACATCTCAGTTCTTTAGATCCTGCCACACCCAGTTCTGCTTCCTGAACCGTAATCCATTCGCCTTCATCATGTCCTGTCGTCTGTGTCTCATTGGTCTTCTTAGTATCTCCGCAATTTTTACAGGTTTCCAGCGTATAACCACCTTCGGTACAGGTGGCATCCACCGTAGCTGTCACTGCATAATCATGTTCCAGCTTTTCGATAGGTTCTGTGTAGCTATTATCGCAGTTGGTACACTGATAGGTGACAGAGCCTGCCGCACCACAGGTTGCCGCCTGCTTTGCTGATTCTACATAATGGTGTCCCGTTGCTGCAATTTCTGTTACCTCTTTATGTCCACAACTTCCACAGGTACACGTAGAGGAGCCTTTCTTCGTACAGGTTGCTTTTACTACTACCGCATCCCCATACTTATGTCCCGTTGCAGGAATTACTGTATTGATCACACTTCCGCAGGCACAGGTCTTCTTCTCATAACCATCAGTAGTACAGGTGGCTGCTTTTGTATCTGTCACATAATTGTGTGTATGCGGAAGTTTCTCAATCACTCTGGAATCTGTCTGCGTTCCACACTCTGTACAGCTTCTGATCTCCAGTCCCGTTGCATCTTCCGTTGCAGGAGTTTTCACTGTCCACTCCCCAGGAGTATGCGCCTTCTTGGCAATCTCTTCTGTATAAGAATCTCCACACTCACAGGTGTAGGTAATAGAACCCGTCTTACTGCATGAGCTGTCTTCCCTTGCTGTTTCCACATAATTGTGTACATGGGGAGGAAGCTTTTCAATGTCCTCTGTGATTCTGCTGTCGCATCTGCTACATTCCTTATGCTTTTCGCCTTCCGATTCTTCTGTGGCTTCCTTATCAATGATCCAGTCCCCATAGTCATGTCCTAATGCAGGAATGCTTCTGCTCTCGCTGTAGGAACACTGGGAACAGGTTCTCTGCTCTGTACCTGCACTTTCACACTGCGCTGCGGTTATTTCTTTCCATTCTCCCATGGAATGTCCTGTTGCAGGGAGTGTTTCTGTCTTCAGGACTGCTCCGCATTCTGTACAGGTTATCTGCTTCGTTCCATCCTCTGTACAGGTTGCACTGGTAACAACCTTCCAGTCACCTTCTGTATGTCCTGTTGCAGGAATTGTCTCCGTCTTCATCTCAATATGGCAGACACTGCATTCTGTATGTTTGGAGCCTGTTGTCGTACAAGTTGCTTTCACATCAATGATGAAAGCACTCTCCGTATGTCCTGTTGCAGGAGTCACAACTTCCGTAGTCTTTCCACATACATCGCATGTCTTCACCGTGATTCCATCATTGGTACAGGTTGCATCCGTAGAAGACGTAATCTGATAAGTGTGTTCATGCGGTTTTACGGGAATGTCTTCTGTCTCCAGTGTTGCCTGACAATCAGGACAGATTTTTTCCTTCAATCCCATTTCTGTGTAAGTAGCTTCCTTGGTTACTTTCCACTCTGCATTCTTATGATTTGTTCTGGGTAAGATCACCTTATCCGTCAGTCCGCAACGACACTCATACAGTTCATAACCATCCGTAGTACAGGTGGCAGGCTGTGATTCCAACAAGGTGGTATGTTCACAGGTATGCGGAAGCTTGGAAATGGTCTGTGTCTCCAACGTAGTACCGCAGGAAGTACACTTTCTTACCTTCTGACCCTCTTCCAGATCTGTAGCTGCCTTTACAACTTCCCATTCACCAGCCGTATGCCCTGTCGCCGTAATCTCTGTCTTGTAGCTGTCACCGCATTTAGAACAGGTAAAGGTGTCTGAACCATCAGAAATGCAGGTTGCATCTACATGACCTGTCTTTTCATAAGTGTGTCCTGTCGCAAGGATCTCTACTTTCATGGTAGAGCCACAGCGGCACTCCATGATATAACATCCATCCACTGTACAGGTTGCATCTACTCTTGTCTTCTCTGTATTGTAATCATGTGTATGAGGAAGTTTGGCTATCGTTCTCTCATCTGTCTGTCCACAGCCATTTTCACAGGCAGCTCTTTCCAGTCCCTCTGTCAGATCCGTTGCAGGAGTTACTACTACATAATTTACAAAGCTGTGTACCAATGCAGGAATCGTTGTGTCAGAAAGTTTTTTATGGCAGATACTACACTCTTCATGCTTTTTACCATTCCGTTCACAGGTTGCCGCTTCATCAATCACAGTTTCATAATGATGCTCTAAGGCAGCAGCTTCTCTTGTCTCTTCTTTTCCGCAGGCAGAACATACTCTCTTTTCCTCTCCCTGAACTTCACACTTGGGAGCAATCGTTTCCGTCCATGCACCGAAGCTGTGTCCTGTTGCAGGGATCTCTGCCGTCTGAATGACAGCATGACATTCTGTACACTCGGTATGCTTTCTTCCTGCTTCTGTACAGGTTGCAGTCTTATCCATATCCGGATCATCATAGATCCACGCGCTTTCCGTATGGTCTTTTTTCGCAATCACTTCTTCATAAGAATAGGTACAGTTTTCTCTTTCGCAAGCGTATTTTTTATTGCCTTCCTGAGAGCAGGTGCTGTCTATGACAACCGGATCGCCGAACTGATGTCCCAATGCTGCGATTTTGTTTTCTTCCACGACAGCGTTGCAGACGGAGCAGGTGTAGGTATAAGTTCCTTCTTCGGTGCAAGTCGCTTCTTTGGTGATGACAAGGTTGCTCTCGGTATGTCCCTTGGCAGCGATTGTCCTGCTCTCTGTATTCCCACAGGTTGCACATTTTCTTGTCTCTTCCCCTGTTGCCGTACAAGTGGCTACTTTGACTGTAGACCAGCTTCCGTAATTATGTCCTTTGGCAGCGATCACGCCGGTCTCTTTCGTCCTGCCACAGTCGGAACACTTTTCATAGATATGCCCTGCCGAAGTACAGGTGGCATCTTCTATGCTCTGTTGGTCGTAATGATGTCCGGTGGCATTCACAGTCTCAGAATAGTAAGAACCGCAGACAGTGCAATGATAATTGCGATAACCGCTGCTCTCGCAGGATGCACCCGCACCGGAATCCAGTACATAGACATGATCATGCGGAATGATCGTCAGCACTTCCCGTGCCAGGATTGTTCCACAATTCGTACATCTGGCTTCCCGTAATCCTTCTGTAGTCGCTGTGGGTGCCAGTACTTCTGTCCATTCTCCCTGCACATGAGCAGTAAGCGGTAATCGGTAGGTCTCGGAATGGCCGCACTCGGTACAGGTATCCACAGCATCTCCCTGTACGGTACAGGTAGATGCTGTCAAAATCTCCGTCTGATAATGGTGTTCATGCGCTATTTCCGGAATCACATGATCCGGCGATGTGGCAGGGGCTCCATCTTCGGTCGTTCCCTGATTTTCTATATACTGTGAATCTGCTCCCGGCACCGCCTCTGCCCGGCCGGAGCCATTTTCCTCACTGACGACAGCGGTGGAAGCATTCTGCGTATTGGTGGAATGCACGGCTACCACTCCCACAGTCCCTCCGACGACGGCCACCGTTGCCATGACGGCTGCTGCCGTACTTGCTTTTACCACGATACTACCGATCGTAATTTGTTTGGTTAACAGGCTTGTAATCACACTCTTCATAGTTCTCCTCCATTTTCTTTTTCCTGTTGTTGCAATCAGCAGAATATCTCTGCCTTTTATCTATAAGTACCGTTCCTTTTTCACTTGGTTTTATTTTTTTCAAAATTTTTTTGAAAATTTTTTCATGGATACTTTTTTACACTTTTTTGAAAATTTTTTTCAGCAGATTGCAGATTTTAAAATTGCGCAATCTATTTCAAATTTGTTGCGCAGTTTTTGTTACTTTTTTTCCTCAGATGGCTAATAGTATGGTATAATAGATATGCGCAACCGGTTGTGCAATTATGTTTTACGGGAGGATTACTTATGCATCATTTTACGAGACTTTCACACAAGCGTCTGTTAGCTCTCTGTCTCAGCACCGCCCTGATCATGGGCAGTCTGTCCGGCTGCGGTGATCAGAGTCAGGGCAACGGTACCACAGATACCATAGTCGAATCCGCGAGTACGTCTTCGACAGGCGTCACCGATATCACTGCTTTTCCCCTGCCGGAGGGTCCGGAGGAGTCTACCATTTTTGTGGAACCGGTCGACGGCATTTCCGATGACTTTTACCGTGGTATGGACGCTTCCGCCGTGCTGGCTTTGGAGAACAGCGGCGTGAAATATTATAATTTTGATGGGGAAGAACAGGATGTTTTTATGACACTGGCACAGGCCGGTGTGAACTATATCCGTCTCCGGGTCTGGAATGATCCCTATGACGAGAACGGCAACGGTTACGGCGGCGGCAATAATGACGTAGCGACCGCCATCGCTCTGGGACAACGTGCCACGAAATATGGCATGAAAGTCTGCATTGATTTCCATTATTCCGATTTCTGGGCAGATCCCAAGAAGCAGTTTGTTCCCAAAGCCTGGGAAGGCATGGATATTGAAGAAAAGTCCGATGCTCTCTATAACTTCACTCTGGAAAGCCTGACACAGCTTCTGGATGCCGGTGTGGATGTGGGTATGGTACAGATCGGTAACGAGATCAACAACGGTATGTCCGGTGAGACCGATGTGGCAAATGTCAGAAAACTTCTGACCGCAGGCAGCAAGGCCGTCCGGGAAGCGGCAGCGAATTCCGGCAAAGAAATCCTCGTTGCTGTACATTACACGAATATTGATGATATGAAGAAACTGGATACACTGCTGACCGGATTACAGGTAAAAGAAATTGATTATGATATTGTGGGCCTCTCCTTCTATCCCTACTGGCACGGCACGATGGAAGATCTGAAAAATGCCATTATCCATATCCGGGATACTTATGGCAAGAAAGTATATGTCGCTGAAAATGCTTATTGCTATACCGCAGAAGACGGCGATGGCTCCGCCAACAGTGTGGAAGGAACCGATGATCTGGCAGAAGGTTATTCCGCCAGCGTACAGGGACAGGCCAATGAAGTGCGGGATGTCTGTGCCGCAGCCAGCGAAGCCGGAGCTGAGGGGGTATTCTACTGGGAAGGCACCTGGATCCCGGTCGGTCCCGCAGATGCTGACAATTCTGACCTTTGGGAAAAATACGGCAGCGGCTGGGCCAGCAGCTACGCATCCGATTATGATCCGAAGGATGCCGGTCAGTACTACGGCGGATGTTCCTGGGACAATCAGGCAATGTTTGACTTTACCGGGCATCCCCTTGCCTCTCTGAATGTATTCAAATATCTGAAATATGGTGCTACCGCTCCTCTGGCTGTGGATAGTATTCCCGCGGTTACGGTAGCATGCAATATCGGTACGGATCCTGAATTGCCCGATACGGTAAGTGTTATTTATAATGATCGGTCCGAAGCACAGGTTCCGGTCACCTGGAATGCCGACGATGTTGCTGCGATCGATACGGAAAACGGCGGCAATTTCACAGTGTCGGGTACACTGGAGGACGGTACGGAAGTCACCGCTGCTGTCACGGTAGACCGTATCAATTATGTGCAGAACCCAAGCTTTGAGGATAGCGATACTTCCATGTGGACCGTAAACTATTCCGGAGAGACGGATCCTACCGATTATCAGGTGAAGGCTGCAGATGCCCACAGTGGCGAGGTTGCTTTCCACTTCTGGTCAGGAAGTGCGGATATGGATTTCTCCATCGAGCAGAGTTTCACAGATCTGGAACCCGGCATTTATGAATTATCCGCTTTCTCACAGGGCGGTGATCTGTCCGATGATGCTTCCATGGAATTGTATGCGCTGGTAGACGGCAAGGAGTTGACCGCCCCCTTCAAACTTACTACTTATGCGGACTGGCAGAATCCCGCCATTCCTGAGGTCAAGGTAACTGACGGATCCCTGACCATCGGTGTGAGATACAAATGCAATAAAAACAGCTGGGGAACACTGGATGATGTGACACTGAATCGTATTGGGGAATAAATTGAAAGTTAGTTAAGAAGCCACGAACGCCCACAGCGGACGGAACATCCTTCCTCGATGTAAGGTCTCCCGGTGGGAATTTTCTGACGAAAAGTGAGTAGCGGTTCTAATCCGCACGGGCACGGCTCCAGTTGCCATCCATGGCAACATCCGCCTGTCGCGAACGTCCTGTTCGCTCCACCCTGTCTTTCAACACTTTTCGAGAAAATATCACCACCTCCCGACAAACATCTTCGGAAGGACATTCCATCCGCCGTTGGCGTTCTGCGTTTTGAAAAGCTTTCAAAAACCAGTAACTCTGCCAAGGGCTATTATTTTCATAAAAATCCTTATTTTACTAAATTTATGAAAAAAATTCTTAAAATACATTTCCTTTTTTCATAAATTCTATAATATCTTGAATTTCATGAAATTTATTAGTTTTGAAACATAAAAGATGAGGGTATTTTTCATAAAAACAACATTTATAACAGTTTTTATGAAAATGCAGAACTTGTTATTAACTTCGCACATGTATTCTAAAATGCTCTGCCTAAACAATTGGGATGTTTTTCATAACCCAGCAGAAAAGGACTGCTCCCCCGGACGTAGATGCGGCGGAGACTGTGAGATTTTCTTGGAAAGTGGTTGAGCCGCAGGGGCAACGCGAACACGATGTTCGCGTTAGCCGATTGACGCCATGGATGGCGTCTGTAGGCGGCCCTGTTATGATGAG
>Ga0129313_1000401_pt1 | contig 38099 bp, 31 predicted proteins | sample O1105metagenome_FD_94436 | JGI IMG/M metagenome (GOLD analysis project Ga0129313, IMG submission 94436) | Orangutan group fecal microbial communities from fecal samples from Wisconsin, USA - O1105 metagenome | ecosystem: Host-associated > Mammals > Digestive system > Large intestine > Fecal...
GAAGCTCTTTAAAGGGGTTCATGAGCTGCAGCATTTAGGTGGTGGAGTGGCTCCATGGAACCTTGGACAGTATGAACTGGCAGCTGCACAGGATGGGAAGATCCGGTTAAGGGTAAAAGGAAGCAGAGAAGAATTTCCATTAATTTTTTATCATTTCCAGAATTTGCGATATTTAAGTGAACAGAAGGTAAATATCAGCTCCGGAACACATTCCCGGAAATTAAAGGATGCCATTTACCGGCCTTATCTGCTGGCAATTGAGCAGAGCCGGGAAGCGTTAAAGAAATACGGAATTACGTTCAGTGTGAAGAAAGTTTATTCCAGTAATAAATTCATTGCCTTTCTTCAGGGAAATGTGTTGCGTTTTAAGGTAAAGAGTCTGTCTGATATTTATGACCTGCGGACTATTCAGAGCCATGCAGATTATGGCAATATGGGTGATGAATGCCTGCATTCAAACGGACATATGCCATGATTTATATGGTAAATACGGTTCTGAATAGTCTGCAAGTCTTGTGACGAAATCAGTCAGCAACACATATGGAGGGCCAAACAGCCTTATGAAGATTGTTCATGTTTGTTTGTCCATGGGATATACCGAGGGACTCAATTATCAGGAAAATGTAATCATTAAATATCAGGCAAGAGACGGACATGATGTTACGTTGATTACCACAGATCACTGCTTCCATGAAGGAGAATGGGGACTTTGCCAGACGGAAAGTGACTATATCAATCCGGATGGCGTTCATATTATAAGACTTCCGTTTGCTTTCAGGATTCCTTATAATATCAATAAACAGATTGGAATTTTTAAAGGGTTTTATCCCCTGCTTGAGAAAATAAGGCCGGATGTCATTTTCGTCCATAATCTGCAGTTTCAGGATATCCGTAAGGTGGCAAAATATAAAAAGCATCATCCGGAAGTGAAGGTAAATGCGGATAATCACAGTGATTTTTCAAACAGTGCACGGAACTGGTTTTCAAGAAATACATTATACCGTTTCTGGTGGAAACCATGTGCGAAGGCCGTAGAACCCTATGTGGATAAGTTCTTTGGCGTTATGCCGTCGCGGGTGGACTTCCTGCAGAATATCTATGGTATTGCAAAAGAGAAAACAGATCTGCTTTTCATGGGTGCAGATGATGAATGTGTGGAACGGGCGGCGTTACCGGAGGTCCGAAAGGCAATCCGGGAGAAATATGGTATCCGGGAAGATGATTTCCTCGTGATGACGGGCGGAAAAATCGACTCGTTCAAAACCCAGACTTTGCTTCTGATGGAGGCAGTGAAGGAAATTGAGCATCCAAGGCTTCGTCTGCTGATTTTTGGTTCTGTTGAAGAAGATCTGAAAGAACGCTTTGATGCTCTCTGTGATGGAAAGAAAATTCAATATATGGGCTGGGCCAGGGGAGAGCAGCCATATGAATATTTTGCCACAGCAGATCTGATTGTGTTCCCGGGAAGGCATTCCGTATATTGGGAGCAGGTGGTGGCACAGGGAATTCCCATACTGTGTAAATACTGGGACGGAACGACTCACGTAGATATTGGCGGTAATGTACATTTTCTGAAAGAGGATTCCGTACAAGTGATTAAGACAGAACTTCAAGGGCTGCTGAATCATCCTGATGAATATGAGAAAATGAAGCAGGCAGCGCTAAGTAACCGGCGGCATGAGTTTTCATATAAGCAGATTGCAAGAAGATCCATAGGATAACAGAATGATTCGTTTTTTTTATGAGAGTGTTGTAAGGGCAAAAGAAAGAAACCGCTCTTACTGGAAATTATTATATAAAGTAAATAAACTGATTCTGAATCTGATTTATCCCATTATACAGAAGAAAAAGTGTGGAACAGGGATTTCTGAGGATGGTCCGGTCATCGTTTCATTGACCACCTATCCGGGGAGAATTGATCAGGTCTGGAAGACGATTTCTTCTTTGCTGAATCAGACGTTAAAACCTAAGAGGGTTATTTTATGGCTGGCAAAAGAACAGTTCCCGGATCAGCAGCTGCCGGAAAGCGTACAGCGATTAACCGGACGGGGACTTGAAATCTGTTATTGTGAAGATCTGAAGTCCCATAAGAAATATTTCGAAGCAATGAAACAGTTTCCGGAGGAAATCATTGTGACAGCCGATGATGATATTTTATATCCGGAGAATCACTTGGAAAAATTATGGAAGACACATCTGGAGTTTCCACAGGATGTGATTTGTCAATGGAGCCACCGGATTGCCTTTGATGAGCAGGGAGAGTTTCTCCCTTATAATGACTGGCCGGATAATGGAAGGGAAGCTCCTTCTCTGGCAACGCTGGCAGTAGGCTGCAGTGGGATCTTATACCCGCCGGGGGCAGTGGTGAAAGAAGCCTTCGATCAGGAGAAGCTGCAAAAATATGCTTTGGCAGTGGATGACCTGTGGTTAAAGTGCATGGAGTTACTGGCCGGAACTAAGACGGTGAATTGCAATCAGACGATTTTGGTTTATTATAATATCCTTTCTACCAGAAAGAGCGGTTTATGGGTCAGCAATACGGGACAGCAGAAGAATAATGATAAGGTATGGAAATTGCTTATGGAGCAGTACCCGGAGGCACTTCAGTGCCTTCAGAAAGAAGCAGAACAGGAGTGATTCATGTTTAGTGCTATATTTAAGTTGTATATGAAATGGAATCGGATTAAGGCAGGCAAACACCTTAAGCTTAAGGGACTGCCGTTTATCTATAATACTTCCGGTTCTGAAATTACAATAGGTGAGGACTGTACGATCAAGAGTTCTTTTTTATCAAATCTGGTTGGATTGTATTCCAGAACCATTATTGTCACAAGAGTAAAGGATGCAGAAATCCATATTGGCAACCGGGTAGGAATATCCGGTGCTACCATTTATGCCAGGAAGGGAATTACGATTGGGGATGATACCAATATTGGTGGAAATGTGAAGATTCTCGATAATGATTTTCACCCTATTGAACCGGAGGCACGTCGGAAGGATCTCAAAGAACAGATCGGGACGAAACCGATTACGATTGGTAAGAATTGTTTTATAGGATGCAATGCATTAATACTAAAAGGTACCATACTGGGGGATAATTGTGTAGTGGGAGCCGGAGCGGTAGTATCCGGAAAATTTGAGAATAATTGCGTAATTGCGGGAAATCCGGCAAAGGTGATCCGAAAGCTTTCCGATGAGGAATAATTGAATGAAAAAACCATTTACCAATCGCATATTGGGAGTGAATATCGCCATTACCAATATGCAGGAAACCGTAAATTTAATAATAGAGCATTTAGAAGAGATCCGTGGGCAGTTTATCTGTCTGTCCAATGTTCACACTACTGTAATGTCAGAAAAGGATGCAGAATATCGAGAGATACAGAATTCTGCTTTTTTGGCATTGCCGGATGGAAGCCCGTTGGCATTGGTTCAAAGACTCAGAGGATATCGTAGTGCTGAACAGGTGGCCGGACCGGATCTGATGCCGGCCATATGGAAGGCTGCCGAGCATACAGAATACTCCCATTATTTTTATGGCAGTACACCGGAAACGATCGCTGCCCTGGAAAAGAATTTAAGAAGCAAATACCCGGATTTGAAGATTGCCGGAATGGAGTCTCCACCGTTCCGATCCCTCACAGAGGAAGAAGACCGGCAGGCGGTGGAAAGAATCAATGCATCCGGAGCAGACTTTGTATGGGTTGGACTGGGGGCTCCCAAGCAGGAAAAATGGATGTATGAGCATCAGGGAAGAATTCATGCGGTGATGCTTGGAGTAGGGGCAGGCTTTGATTTCCATGCCGGAACGGTAAAAAGAGCCCCTGACTGGATGCGCAGACATTATCTGGAATGGCTGTATCGTCTGGTACAGGATCCAAAGCGGCTTTGGAAGCGGTACGTACAGACGAATGGACAATTTGTTCTGCTTTCCATAAAGGATGCCTTTATATGGAAAAAATACAGGGATGAAAACAAGAAAAATCTCCTGATTTATGCTCACTATTATTATCCGGATGTGGCATCTACAGGTCAGATTCTTACAGAGCTTGCAGAAGGATTGCAGGAGTCCTTTCATATAACCGTAATTTGTACTGTCCCTTCTTATACAGGGAAAGTGTCACAGTACTATCGTAAGCATAAGTATTACTATGAGAATATGAATGGAGTGGACGTACTTCGTATCCGGGTACCGGAATTCCGTAAGGATTTTGCCCCAAGCAGGATTGTAAACATTGTTTCATATTTTTTCTCTGCAATTGCAGCCACATTTCGTGTGGAACATCAGGATTATGTTTTTACCATTTCCCAGCCGCCGGTACTTGGAGGGCTTCTTGGAGTGATTGGTAAACATCTGAAGAAAGCAAAATTTATTTATAATATTCAGGATTTTAATCCGGAGCAGATAAAGGCTGTTGAATTTACCAATAATAAATTGATTCTGGATGCGATGATGTTACTGGACAAGCATAGCTGCAAGGCTGCGGATAAAGTCATTGTAGTTGGAAGGGATATGATTGAAACACTTAAGAACCGGTTTGCTTCCCGGATGGTTCCTTATGCCTATATCAATAACTGGATTAATGAAAAGGAAATTTATCCTCTCTCTAAAAGTGATCAGGGAGTACAGAAATTCCGGCAAAAATATGGTCTGGGAGATAAGTTTGTCATCATGTATTCCGGAAATATCGGATTATATTATGACTTGCCGAATCTGTTAAAGCTGATAGCACAGTATAAACAGGAAAAAGAGATTGCTTTTGCATTTGTCGGGGAAGGATCGGTATTGCAGGAACTGAAGGAATATCAAAGACAGCATCATCTCGAAAACGTAGTTTTTATTCCCTACCAGGAGAAGAAGGATCTCATTTACAGTCTGAATGCAGGAGATGTCCATTTTGTTGTTAATGCCAAGGGAATTAAAGGGGTATCGGTTCCAAGTAAGCTGTATGGTGTTATGGCAGCGGGCAAACCGGTATTTGGAATACTGGAGGAAGGATCGGAAGCGAGACTGATTGTGGAGGAGGCTGCATGTGGTAAGGTAGTTACTCCGGAGGATTATGATGCAATTCATGAATTGATGGATGAGTTTATCCGGAAAAAGGATAGTGAAGCTTTGAAGCAGATGGGAGAAAACGGAAGGGATTATCTGGCAAAACATTTAACGAAGGATGTTTCTATTGAGAAATACAAAGAAGAAATATTGTCCTGTTGATTACATTTAAGAGGTTAGCATATGTCTTTTTTCTTATTTATAAAACAATTTGTAGATATGCTTTATCCATATCAGATCCTGGATTACGGGATGGTCATACTGGTGATTTTGTTACTGGCATATCAGATTGCTCTGGTCAGACCGGATTTCCGCAGCCATTTCAGCATTACGGATGCCATTATGTCAGCGTATGGTATTCTTCTAACTGTTTCGTGGCTTCGGTCTGCGGGGGGATATCAGACTTACTTTAAGGTGATGTCGGCATTCTTATTGTATTTTGTCGGAAGAATTTATTATGACAGAATTAAGGAGTGCTATGGTTCCCTCGTATTGGCATCATATCTTATTGTCTATCTGAATCTTGGGAAACGTATCTGTAATTTTGGAATAAAGCTCTGGCTTGTAAAGGATGCAGGAGGGGACTTTTACTATAACGATACTGATATGGCCTTTGCCCTTATACTTGCCATGGTATTTATTGCAATGTATGCCAGAAATTCTATTATAAAGCTTTTTACAATATTTATTGTCTGTCCGTATATGGTGTTTTTTTCGGATGCCGGAATCCAGATGGCGCTCATGCTGGCTGTATATGCTGTGATCGGTATTTACATTGTTGAGCTGGTTCTGCGCAATCAGCGGCTTTCCGGGGCATTGCTTACTATTATGGTGATTGGACTTTTAGGAGTGGTAGTGCTCTTATATGCGCCTGTCATAGGAGTGATTGACAAAGAGAGCGTTGCGGGGATATTTGGCAGCCGGCTTTTTGATCTTGGGAATATGTATAGCAGATATGGAGAATGGCAGAGGATTCTTCAGAAGTGTGCAAATGGATCTGTATTACAACATGTGTTTGGAATTGATCTTGGTTCCCAGCTGGTGATACAAAGTATGTATATTAAAATATATTATGCGACAGGATACTGTGGACTTCTCCTTGCGTTATCAGCAATCATCAGTGTTATGCATTATGTTGTAAAGGTAGAGGACCGCAAAACCTTTTACCTCACTGTGATCATGGCAATCCTTTTACTGGGAAGCGGTGTTGCAGTTAACAGTATGGAATCGACACAGATGAGCTGGTTCCCAATGCTGTTTGCAGGAATGGTCATTTCGTCCGTGCAGGCGCAAAAAGGGAGAATTGTCGGAATTGTGACAGGAACGATCCGGCCTTCTTCACAAATGGAACAGCTGGTGGTACGGGATGAAAAGGAGAGACTGGAGCAGTATGTACAAAGCATCCGGTCTCTGATTGAGGCAGAAGCCTTCAAAAAAGTTATCTTTGCTGAAAACAGTAATTATGGATGTGATGCATTGGAAGGTCTGCAGATTGCTGCGGATGAGCATCAGGTAGAACTGGAATGTCTGTCCTTTCAGGGAAATACGGAGCAGGCCTGTATCCATGGCAAGGGCTATGGAGAAGGGGAAATTATGGATTATGTTTTTCAGCATAGTCAGTTGTTGAAGAATGAACCGTATTTTGTTAAAATAACAGGAAGGCTTCAGGTTGATAATATAACTGCAATAGCAGCAAGGCTTAAGAAAACAAGAACTTATTTTAATATTCCCAATAAAACAAAAAGAGAGATCTATGACACCAGAATCTATGGTATGCCTGTGAAACAATTTCAGGAGGACTTTTTAAAGGAATATGTACACGTCATGGATGGACAGGGAATTTATCTTGAGCATGTGTATACGAAGATCTTAAAAAAATGCGGGATTAAAGTATATAACTTCCCGTTGTATCCAAGAATTCGCGGTATTTCAGGCTCGGGTGGTGCAATTTATGGCTATATGGAATGGAAATGTAAGATTAAAGATTTGTTAAGTAAAGTGAATTTTTATAAAGTGAAGGAATAGGAATATGCTGTTTACGATCATCACAGTCTGCTATAACAGTGAGAAGACCATAGAACGAACTATCCAAAGCGTACTGCATCAGACCTGTCAGGATTATGAATACCTCATTGTAGATGGGGCATCAACGGATGGAACCATGAATATCGTGCGCAAATACGAACCGCTGTTTCAGGGAAAGCTGAAATGTATTTCCGAGCCGGATCAGGGAATCTATGATGCCATGAATAAGGGAATTCATGAAGCGGATGGAAAGCTGATTGGAATTGTAAACAGTGATGATTATTATGAACCGGATGCTTTGGAAATTATTCAGAGGACATATTGCGGAGAAAAGTATCAGGTATTATATGGATTGCTTCGTACCGTTCAGAATGGAAAAGAAGTCATGGTTTATCTGAAAAACCATGAAAACCTGGAGCGGGATATGATAGCACATCCTTCCTGTTTTATTACAAAAGCAACTTATGAGGAATATGGTGTATATTCTTTGAAGTATCCATATTCTGCTGACTATGAATTCATGCTGCGGGTTCGGAAATGTCCTGAAGTGAAGTTTCAGGAGATTTATCATATTATTTCAAACTTCTCTTTGGATGGTGCATCCGGTTCCATAAAGGCATATCGGGATACCATGCGTTTGAAGAAAGAATATCACTTGATTTCAGAGGGCTCTTTTCGAAAAGAAATGCTGAAAAGCTGGTTTGCAATGAAGCTTGGGAGATAAATGGATATGGAAATGACGTTTCATCAAACAAAAGAATATATCCGGCATGATTTTTACCGCAATCTGGAGTCCTGTTCACGAAAGGATATTTTTAAAGCCTTTTTTTCCAAAAGCTCGACTAAGAGTCTGTTATTATATTATCGATTGTGTCATTATTGGGCAGAACTTCCCAAAAGAAATCCCTTGCAGCTGGTATGTCATAGTTATTGCTATTTAAGATTTCAGAAGCTCCAGAGGAATTGTGGTATAGAATTAAATCAGCATACGCAGATCGGATATGGACTGCGTCTTCCCCACAAGGGAGGAATTATTATTCACCCGCAGGCAGTGATAGGAAATAATTGTGAAATTATGCAGGGTGTTACGATAGGAAATAATATTCTCAAATCGCGGGATGAGGTTGCAGTAATCGGGAACGAAGTTTTACTGTGTGCCGGTGCTAAAATTATCGGAGGGGTACACATTGGGAATACCGTAGTTGTTGGTGCCAATGCAGTGGTAACAAAGGATGTACCGGATCATACGGTAGTTGCAGGAATTCCGGCGAAGGAAATCAGAAAGTGTGATGACCGGTTTGTGATTAACCGGTATGAGGGAGAAAAATGAAAAAACAGCAGGAAAAAATAAAATTACCTAATGTAACACTGGCGGCAATGACGAGCGTCAGCGTCTATGAAACCGTAAAAGCGTTGGAATACAGTATGAGGGGTATTGAGTTTGGAGAGGTAGTATTTATTACTCACAAAAAACCATGGTATTTACCTAAAACGATTAAATATAAACATATTGACCGGCTGACCAATATTGATGATTTTAACTATAATATCGCCTATAATTTGTGCGATTACATTGATACGGATTATGTGTTACTTGTTCACCATGATGGCTTCGTAATCCATCCTGAAAAGTGGCGGGATGAATTCCTTGATTATGATTATATTGGTTCGCCGTGGCCGATTCCTTCAGATGGAAAGATGCATTGCTTCCATGATATTTATGGAAACTGGGTTCGCGTTGGCAACAGCGTGGGAATTCGAAGCAAGCAGCTGCTGGAGTTCCCAAGAAAAGCAAATCTGGAATGGACAAGAGATGAAGAAGGTTTATATAATGAGGATATTTTTATCTGCTGCCGGCACAAGCATGAAATTGAGGCTGCCGGAATGAAGTTTGCACCCTTAGAGGTGGCCAAATACTTTGGGCATGAAATGACAATACCGGAATTTGATGATGTGGATGCGCCGTTTCTGTTTCATAAATGGTACGGAAGAAATAAAGATTATCCAAGATTTGTCAATCCGATTCACAGACCATGGTTACTTGTCAAAAAAATTCTGCGGCCTGCTGTTCACAAATACCGGGCATGGAAGCAGGAAAAGCAAAATAAACAGTAGGTGTCAGAAATATGCAGCATGCAGTTAGAATTAGTGATGGACTTGGCAATCAGATGTTTCAATATGCATTTGCCTATGCATTATCCAGAAAAACGAATGCGAAGGTGGTGTTAGACCCTTTGTTTTGGGGAACTTCACTTCGCAAATACCAATTGGAAGAATTCCACATTTCCTTGACCCGGAAAATGGTGTCTCCTTTTTGGGACTATCTGCTAGGATTTGGACCCAGAAATGGACGGAGATTCAAAGATCAATATCGTCAACATCTGATTCATAAGTATTATCAGGTTTTTGAAGAGAAAAAGATTATGCATTATGATGAAACGGTATGGAATCAGACACAGCCGGCCTTTTTTATAGGATTCTGGCAGACACCACGTTATTTTGAAGATTACTATGAAGATCTCAGAATGCAATTTACAATGAAGAGACCGCTATCGGTACAGGCCGGTCATTATCTGGAACAGATAAAACAGGGCAAGAGTGTTGCACTGCACATACGAAGAACAGACTATGTGCGTAAAGAGGGAAATGCGACGTTACAGTTCCGGTTTTATGAGGAGGCTCTCAGAAGATTAAGTGAAGTGCTGGGGGATTTTTCCCTGTTTGTATTTACAGATGACAAAGAATTCGTAAAGGAGAATTTTCATCTGCACAATTATATTTTGATTGAGAATGCAAGTGATCTGGAAGAATTTGAACTGATGAAAAGCTGTGCGCACCATATCGTTGCGAACAGTACCTTTAGCTGGTGGGCAGCGTATCTTGGTGAAAATAAAGGTGGAATTGTGTATGCACCATGTACGGGAATCTGGTCGGAGGAGTTCTATCCTAAGGAATGGAATTTAATTTATACGGATACGGAAGAGTATGAGAAAATCGGTGGTTAGTCAGTAAAGAAAACGCGGAGTAAATAACAGATGAATATTAATTATTCAGTATCTCGGAGACTGCATAAATTAGAAAGAAAAATTAATAAAGGAAATCTGACACAAAGCAAATATTTGATAATTCGTCGAAAGACAAATCATCCGGGACTTGGACTCTTTGCATATTATATTACCATGCTGGCATGGATTGATTATGCATTGCGTAATGATATGATTCCTGTAATTGATATGCAGAATTATGAAAATCAGTATCATGAGGCAGGTCAGGTTGGGAAGGTAAACACATGGGAATTGTTCTTTGAACAACCGTGTGGGGGATCTGTTGAAGAGGCTTTGGCATCCGGAAAGGCACGATATGTTTGGAGTGATATACCTGAATATCATCCGAATGATAGTCTGGATTTTCTTTATAACGAGGAAATGGTAGCATATTATCATGCTGTTGCACAGAAGTATATTCGTTATCAAAGTGATGTCTGGGAATATTTAAACCAACAGGAGAAGCGGATATTCGGAGCAGCGGATCAGTCGAAAATACTTGGTATATTGGCAAGGGGAACGGATTACACGGGAAGAAGGCCATATTTTAATCCAATTCAACCGGAAATATCAGAAATGTACCCTTTCATAGACCGGTATCTGGAAGAGTACCAGTGTGATCATATATTTGTAGCCACGGAAGATGCAGAGCTTTTGAGCAGATTTGAACAAAGATATGGAGATAAGTTACTGTTTACAGATCAAAAGAGGGTTACCGGTGTGACAACAGAGCTTTGCGATGATAAGCAATTTATGAGTGTATCAGCGAAGATGCGGGGAATGCAGTATTTGTCATCGATATATCTGCTTTCAAAATGTAAGGGGCTGGTTGCCGGCAGAACAGCAGGAACGGTTGGGGCAATTGTATTGGCAGAAAATTATGAGTTTAAGCATGTAATTACCAAGGGCAGATACGGAATTGAGGATGCAATATTAGAAAAACAATAGGATGGTGAATGTTAAATGCGAAGAGTTAAGAGATTAGTTTCCCAGATTAATTATATTTTTGATGGCAAACAAAAGGTAGAACTGATCTTATTGATGGGGGTTATTTTATTAACTACAGTTTTAGAACTATTAGGTGTAACAGCAATTATGCCATTAATAGAAGTGATTATGAATCCGGATACTGTTTTTACAACTCCTTATCTGAATTTTTTCTATCAGTTGCTTTCATTTAAAAATACAACTGCATTTCTGATTTTTCTGTCTTTATCGTTGATTATTATATACTGGATAAAAAATGCCTGTATTATTTTCTCATATAATACACAATACAAATTTACATTCAGTAACCAGAAGAAGCTTGCGTCCAAGATGCTGGAATGCTATTTGAAGCAGCCGTATTTTTTTCATTTGTCTCATAACAGTTCGGAGCTGATTCGAAGCATTAATACAGACATTGTGATGATGTTCCAGGGAATTTTGTCTTTGATTCAGCTAATTGCAGAGTTGACGATTTGCATTATTTTAGGAACCTATCTGTTTATAAAGGATGCAGAGATAACAATCATTTTACTTGTTTTCTTATGTGGATTTGTTGTCTTTTTTGCAAAAAAATTTAAAACTTATTTACAGGAGATTGGGGAAGAAGACCGGAAGTATTCAGCCAATATTGTTAAGTGGTTACAACAATCCTTTGGTGGTCTTAAGGAAACCAAAATTATGCATAGAGAACCTTTCTTTTTGAGAATGTTCGAACATAATTATAACAGCTGGGCTAATCTGGAACAGATTTATCGTAACCTGCAAATTATTCCTAAGCCGGTTATGGAATCGCTTTGTATGACGGCGATTATGCTTGCTATCGTAATTAAGCTGTTTCGAGGGGTTGATAGTGTTTATTTTATATCAACAATTTCGGCGTTTGCCGTTGCTGCTTTCCGGTTAATGCCATCATTTAATAGAATATCAGGGTATATTAGTGTTTTATTATTTAACTATCCCGCATTTGAGGCAGTATATGAGGATTTGAAACGTATTGAGGATATATCGGAAGGTATGACGGTCAAAGAAGATGACCATACTATTTTGGAACTGAAGAATAAAATCGATATCAGAAATTTATCATATAAATATCCATCCGGTGAAGATTTTGTACTTAAAAATATTAATGTGGAAATACCCAAAAATAAATCTATTGCATTAATCGGACCATCCGGAGCAGGAAAAACAACACTGGCAGATTTAATATTAGGGGCGCTGGAGCCGACAGAGGGTGGAATCTATATTGACAGTACGAATGCATTTGAACATTTGCCGGCCTGGCAGAAGAATGTTGGCTATATACCGCAGTCTATTTATCTTATGGACGACACGATCCGAAATAATATCATTTATGGCGCAGATGAGATTGTAGATGATTCAAGACTTATGCAGGCGGTGGAAGAAGCACAGTTAAAAGAGTTTATTGATACATTAAGTGATGGCTTGGATACAGAGATTGGAGAACGGGGAGTGCGGCTTTCGGGAGGGCAGAGACAAAGAATTGGAATTGCCAGAGCGCTGTATACCAATCCGCAGGTGCTGGTATTGGATGAAGCAACGTCTGCACTGGATAATGATACAGAGAAAGCAGTAATGGAAGCTATTGATTCTTTGGCGGGCAGTAAGACACTTATTATTATTGCACATCGATTAAGCACTGTTGAAAACTGTGATATTAAATATGAAGTAAAAGATGGAAATGTATTTCGGGTTAAATAAATGCTTTTAGGGCAAAGGAGAAAGAGCGTGGCATCGAAAGCAAAATGGAAATTTTATGAGAAAAGAAGTAATTTCAGAGACTTCTATTTTCATAAAGTATTACGCAGGCATATATTTGAGAAGTACTTTAATAAAGATCCTTATTTACCAATATATGCAAATCATAGAGTTCTTGGTATGAATAAAACGAATCAGATTATTGGTGAAAGGATTCAGAGTGGAGAACCATTTATGGTTGCCAGATTTGGCAATACAGAACTATCTGTAATGACAAGTGTATTAAAAAGAAGAATATTTGGGCATACCGAAGAGAACGATGCAAGATTAAAAGAATGGTTTCAAAATCTGCAGGACTTATCAGGTTTTTTCCCTGACCAAATAGAACTGGCAGAACAATTCACTGATCTTATGTTGGACTGTTGTAAAGAAACTGATATATTGGCCATGTATCATTGTCATATGGATGATTATATAGTCACGGAATATATGAAAAACTGTAAAGTTACATTCCTGAATCATATTGAACCCTGGAGAAGTAAGGATCCCTGGACGGCAGCGTTAAAGGGGAAAAAAGTTCTTGTTATCCACCCATTTGATGAATCTATTAAACAACAATATCAGAAGAGAACACAACTATTTTCCAATGATAAAGTCCTTCCTGAGTTTGAACTCAAAACACTAAAGGCGATTCAGACGATTGCCGGTGAAACGGATAATCGGTTTGAAACATGGTTTGATGCCCTGGAGTATATGTATCAGGAAGCGATGAAGATGGATTTTGATATCGCAATATTGGGTTGTGGGGCTTATGGTCTTCCATTAGCAGCAAAATTGAAGAAAGCTGGAAAACAGGCCATTCATATGGGAGGAGTCACGCAAATTCTTTTTGGCATTAAGGGAAGAAGATGGCTGGATAATCCAAGAGCGGGAATCACATTTAACGATGCATGGGAATTTCCTAAAGAAAGTGAGACTCCAAGGAATTGTAACGTGGTAGAGAATCATTGTTATTGGTAGAAATAATAATATATAGGTGAATATGTTTGAAACTGAGGTAGAGACATGATAAAAAAGTGGATGAAGAGAGAAAGTATTCAATATACGATATGGTTTATCATTTGCCTGCTTTCTTTGCTGCTACCTTTCTTAAAATCACATAGAGGTTTTATTAATAACGGAGATGGCTTTAACCAGTCATTTCCGGTATTTGTATATATAGGACAGTGGCTGCGGTCATGTCTGCGTGGAGAAATGGTTTTTTTTGATTTCCGGATTGGTCTGGGAGATGATGTTATCCATGCACTTAACTGGCATGGGTTTGGTGATATTACGCAGGTACTGTCTGTGTTTTTTCCCTATCAATATGCGGAGTATGGCTATGCATTTGTAATGATTTTGAAATTGTGGCTATGTGGAATGTCTTTTTTGAAATACAGCCAAAGATATGTATTCGAAAAGAAATACAGGGTATTAGGAGCATTGTTCTATGCATTTAGTACCTATGCAATTATGCGGGGCTTTAACTGTTGGATGTTTTTAATGCCAATGATAACATTACCGTTAATTTGGTGTGGCATTGATGATATATGTTCAGATAAAAAAATATCATCGGTATTCATTTTGGGATTATGGATTCAGTCATTGAATGGATTTTATTTTTTATACATAGAAGTTATATTAACGATAGTTTATTTTTTAACACATGAACTGATTTGCGTTCATAATAAGAGAACTTCGAAAATCATCGCAGTTATAAAGAATGGTCTTTTGATTTTGGGGCAGGCAGTTATTGCACTTTTTCTGGGAGCACCGCTTTTAGTTCCTTCCGTTGTGGGATTTTTACAAAGTAACCGGAATACAGACATTTCCCAGACACAAAGTATAAGCACACTCTTGTGGTATCCGCTTTCCTATTACAAGGACAGGATGGCAGAACTGTTGATTCCAAATGGAGGCAGTCTGGCCTTTGGAGTACTGATACTTTTGGGGATTTTTTTAACATTTTGCAGTAAAAATCATAAAGAATTCACAATGTATAAGGCATTGCTGATTGATTTTTCTGTTTTGGGTCTGATACCGTTATGGGGAAGAATCACAAATGGTTTTTCTTATGTGTCTGACAGATGGTTGTTTGGTCTTGTTCTGGTTATGATTATGCTTGCAATAATGGGGCTTGAAAAGGGGGAAGCGCTTAAGGGAAAGGCAATTGGTATCTTTTATTTGATATGTGTAATTTTATTAGGATTCTTTTGGTACCAATCAGAAAGCAGCATGGGTATCGTTATAGTTTCTGGAATATATGCATTTGTCGGAATAACGATTCCACTACTATGGAATAACAGGAGACGATTTTCCAAGTTGATATTTCCCTTGGGGATTATGTTAATAGTTATGAATGGACTAATTATTTGGATGCCCAGAAATTATGGTGGCGTTGGATATACCTGGAGCTTTTTATCAAACCAAGCAGCCAGTGATAATGTGAATGAAATTGTAGATACATTCCGTAATGAGGAAAAAGAGTTTGAACGTAAGGAATTTTACGCTACTTCTCTCGGAGCTGCATTGATAAAACCAATTTATGGAACGACAGAATACTTAAGTACATTGAATGCAAACACTTATCGCTTTTTTGACGAGTTATATATATCTCCGGGAATCGGAGGAGCAACATGGGTTCTAACCGGATTAGATGGAAGAACAGAATTAGAAGCCTTACTGTCGGTAGGACAGACCATGGATTACTCGGAGCATAACTCAAATTACATTTATCGGAAGAATGAGGAGATATTTCCTCTTGGCGTCGGATATTCCCTGTGGATGGAGAGGGAGGAATTTGATGAACTAAATCCTATGGAAAAAGAGAGTGCATTACTAAAATATATTGTTTTAGAACAGGAGGATGGAGAAGCTTTATTAGACCGGAAAACGGAGGAAAACACGGAATTATCTGATTATAATAATGAGTTAATATATACCATGGATATACAGAATGTGGACATTAACCAGAGGGAATTAATAACGAGACAGGGTGCTGTGCTGCGTATTTATGTAAATGGATTTAGCAATGCAAATGCTCAAGGTGCTAAAAAAGAATTGTATATACAGTTCCCTGATTTTCGGTTGTTGGGAGATGGACCCGTAAATGTTACAGTCGGAAATAAAACCCTCCAGCTGAGAAACGCAAGTGACAGTTATTACACAGGGGAAAATCAATTTTGGGTAAATGTTACAGAATACTTTAAAAATGAAAAGGGTGTTTGGTTTGAGATAAAATTCCCTGAAAATAATGTATTCTCCATGGAGGATATTCATGTATATGAACATACCATTGATGATGAATCTATTATACAACGCCAAAAGTATTCTTTACATGATTTACATTTAGGGGTAAACGAGATATCGGTAGAAACTGATGCACAGACCAAAGAGATGGTATTGTTTACAATACCGTATAGCCATGGCTGGAGAGCGTTTGTTGACGGTGAAGAACAAAAAATCTATAGAGCTGATGTGGGCTTTCTGGCAGTTCCTGTTGAAGCAGGCGAACATATTATCTGTTTAGAATATCGAACACCGGGGCTGCTGCCCGGAGTTATTCTGTGTTTGACCGGAATCGTGATACTGGTTTTGGCTTTTGCATTTCAATATTATAAAGCTAAATGCAATATAGCTGATAAGAAAGGCTAAAGCGGCAGGCCTGTTGCTGTATGGAGCGTCAAACAAAAAACAACTGTAAGATAACAGGCTTAGGATGCCTGAAACAACTGCAAAGGGAAGATAGATGTAGTTTATAAAACAGAGAATAATAAGCAGAATATCTAACAGATAAGTATATCTTTCATGCATAACCGGAAGAAACATCACGCATGTCCATACTATCCAGCAGCAAAAGTTGAGATAGTCTTCAGCGTTAAAGAGCATTTTTTTGTCTGATAAAACAAGATAAAGACCCATTCCCAAAAGGATAAGGGTAAGTATCAGGGCAAAGGAACTGAGATATTCATAGCTGTCTCCAATCAGACACCAGAAATTTGCAATATTTGCATATAATACGGGCTGCTCCTGAGTCTGGAATAGATAGATAGAAAATGGGGCAGCCGGACTTCTGCCGAAAATAAAGGCAGGAATCCCGGATAACTCAAGTACTAAGACGGAAATGAAAAAATATAATATACTAAACTTTTTACGATAAAAATATATGCATACAAGAAACGGAAGGATAAAAACTGCCTGAAGTTTAAAAGCAAAAGCGATACCTAAGAAAACGAAAGTACTTACATATTTTTCTTTGTATAATGCACAGAGCGTTAATATGAGAAAAGTAACATATATAGAATCACATTGTCCCCAATAGGAGGAATTGAAGATAACCATAGGTGAAAAAAGTACGCAAAAATAGATAAAATTGAACCTGAGGCCCCACTTTGGCATTGCTGTTAAGGTACATAGAAAGAGTGCAGAACAAAAGGCCAAAATGATATCGAAGGTGCATGAAAGCAGTTTGTATAAATAAATACAATTTATATCTAAATAGGAAAAGAGCGAAATAATCGTTTGATACAAAATGTTGTAGTCCCCAATTTGTGTAGATAAAGCCCGCATTCCACCCTGGGATTTAATGGCATTATACCACGGAATCAGGAAAACATACATATCCTTTGAGACAAAGTCTTTTCCGGGTATGCGAATGAGTACTCCGAGAACCGTAATGATGCAAAAGAAAAATATATTTTTGTTTTGTTCAAGTTTTGTAATTAATTTGTTTTCAAGTGAAAGCATTAACGGCGTCCTCCAAGGAAAAGGAAATTGGTAACGGACCATTTCTTTAGCAATAATGACAGAAGCAAGGTTCCAAATAAAATAACAGCTGTTTCACCAAGAACAATGAGGTAGTTAAGCTTATGAATCGAACTGGTCAGTGTGGGAAGAACATAAATAAATACTAATCCCGATATCATATAAATACCAAGTGAATTGCGGCCAATCAAACAGAGAAACTCTGCAATGCGCTTAGAAAGCAGAGGATATATCTTTTCGAGCAAAAGTAAAATCCAGAGACTCCCTGCCAACCCAATACAGAAGCGGAATAGGTCAATGCCAAGCTGCTGAAGAATATCTTTTCCAAGCAAGGTGTATTTTGAAGTATAGATATAAGAGTCTGTGTGGAAAAAGAAGAGTAAAATAAAATAAATAATTGTTAAGATGCCAAATCCCTTCCAGCTTTTTATCTGCTTGGGGAGGTCTTCTTTTATTTTACCGGAATTTTTGTGATAAAAGTATCCAATAAGGAAATAAGGATACATAAATTTATATAAAAATAAATTATGAGATTCCGGTATTATAAAAGTAATTATCAGACCAAACAGGTATATAAAAACATTATCTTTAAAGAACTTGTTCACCAAAAGCACGGCAAAGGAACAGTAAAAAATTGCCCATAAGAACCAGGAATTATCTGTCATGGTGATGAGATATGCCTGAAACAGATAACGAAGCGTATGTGGTCTGTCGTGCCAGGTATATGCAATAAATGGAACAATATTCCAAACAATAATAGGGATAAACAGTGTTGTAAAGCGGGAAATCACATTGTGCTGAAAAGAATGGTTTGTCACAGACAGATAAAATAAATAACCACTTAACAGCATAAATAAAGGCATATGGAAACTATATATGAATCTGAAAACAGGATTTTCCAGCAGGGGTGCGGAGAGAAATACGGATCCGGAACCATATTGGATGGAGTGTCCCAAAACAACAGTAAATATTGCAAAAAATTTATAAAAATCTATTTTTAAATTGCGTTCCATAATGATAAGGTAACTCCTTGTGTAAGACATAAATGTATGATAAGTATAGCTTAATTAAATAAACCATGCAAGTGATAAAACCCATTTAGAAAATATATCGTGCAAATGGCTGATAAGTTTGGTATGATATATCATAGTATTATTATAATATCAGGAAAACAAATGAGTGAGCAAATGAAGATGAAAATAGAAGATATTCGAAATAAAAAAACGTTATGGTATTGTATAGTAGCATTTTTATTTCTTGCAGGAGTATTATTCCTGTATTGGAAGTCTGAATTAGAAGACCGGGACAGACCGATTGCACATCGGACAGAGGTTTTGACGAACGAGTTTGAATTGACAGTTGGAGAAATAAGAGGAATAAACATTAAAAGAAAACATACACTTCAGAATGTTGATCTTCATCTCGTGATTGAAGATAAGAATGGAAATGAAATATGGGAGAACTGGTACGAGAATCTCGATATTGCAGATGAATATAGAGAAATAGAACATTTTTATCCGGAGAACCTGATTGATGTACCTAAAGGCAAATACATAGCAAAGTTTTATTTGGATGATCGGGAGGATTCGGAGATTCGTGGGGAGTTTGTCGAGTATCGTGCCGGATATAGTAAATATTTTATGGGGTTTTCGATTCTTGCTGTGGGACTGATACTGTTTTCGATTGTCATGCTTAGATGCGATAAATTAGAGTTGTTTAAACTTTACTTCATATTGGCTGTTTTTACCGGTATATTTTATAGTTTCATTTTCCCGGCATTGAGTATGCCTGATGAACATACACATTTCGGGGAAGCATATAGAATGGCAGGTACAATATTAGGACAACCCATATATGATGAAAATCATCAAATGTTATTGAGGGCAGATGATTATGATAATTTTACTTACCGACATAACATTGACACTCTTTCAGAATGGTATGAGAGTACAATTCAGGGAAGCCGTACAGAACTGGTAGTGGCAGACTATGACTATGAAATTTCTACTATTTGGGCAAAGTATGCCTATACGGTACCGGCGTTTGGTATTGCATTAGCAAGACTTATGAGTTTGCCGGGACGGGTGTTGTTGTCCATGGGGAGATTGTTTAATCTGGTGTTTTGTGCAGGAATTATTGCATTAGCGATATATATTACTCCGCGGTTCAAATTATTTATGTGCGTAATTGGCTTGCTCCCGGAAACGATATTGCTGATGAATTCCTATTCTTATGATGCACTTAATGTGGCAATGAGCATTTTGGTTGGGGCATATTTTTTATATCTATGTGATAAGGAAACAATTAGATATAGGGAGATATTTTTCTTTCTCGGACTATTATTGCTTTTCATTCCTATTAAGGTCGTTTATCTGCCATTTGCTTTATTACTGTTTTTATTACCTATCAATAAGGGTAAGGAGAAATTCAAAGGGACCTGGGGGATATTGGGATTAGTAATAATTAGCATAATTATATTAGGTATATTGAATTTACGGCAGATATTATCATTGATTTCACAGTCAAATAATGGACAGAACAGTGAATCAATGATAATAAATGTGAGTTATGTTTTTAGTAATGTGACAGATATTGCCAAGATGTATATTCGGACATTGATTGAAAATACATTTTACTATTTTCAATCAATGATTGGAGAGATATATAGTGTTGGAAGATTTGGAAATAACATTGGATATGCAGCACCTGCCTGGCTGTGTATGATAATCTCTGTTGTTTTTCTGGTGAGTCTATTGGGCGAAGAAGATAATAATATATGCAAATCCAAGAAGAGAGGTATTATTACTATTATAATAATAGCGGGGAGTGCCTTGGCGGCGGCTACCTCAATGCTTTTCGGGTGTACAAGGACAAATTGTCTCAAAATAGAAGGAATTCAGGGACGCTACTTCCTGCCTTTATTGAGTCTTCTTCCGTTGCTTGTCAAAACAAAGAGAATTCATTTTACAATATCTTCCGAACAGATGGAACGCCGTTGCCTCTTTCTTATGCAGGCAGTTAATCTCGGCTTTGCATGGGCAACTATGCATTATTATACATCAATGTATTTTAATATATAGTGAATAAAACACGTATGGGGAAAACGATGAATAAAGTATTGTTAATTATTCCGGCATATAATGAAGCAGATAATATACTGCGGGTGGTGGATGAAATCCGAAATGTTTATCCGCAATATGATTATGTAGTTGTCAATGACGGTTCTACAGATGCAACTCGTAAGGTATGCAAAAAAAATAATATTAATATGCTGGATCTGCCGGTGAATCTTGGACTTGCCGGTGCCGTTATGGCGGGAATGAAATATGCTAATTTCTATGGATATGATTACGCAGTTCAAATTGATGGGGATGGCCAGCATTGTCCCGAATATATTGCGGAAATGTTAAATGTGATGGAGGCAAAGGAAGCAGATATTGTTATAGGATCCAGATTTAAGACGGAAAGAAAGCCATTTACATCACGAATGATAGGAAGTCAGCTAATCACTTATGCGTTATGGATGACAACGAAGGGAAAGTATATTGGTGATGTGACAAGTGGTATGCGGCTGTTTAATAAGAAGATGATTAAATCCTTTGGATATGAAGTGAATTATCGACCGGAACCGGATACGCTGGCGTTTCTAATAAATCATGGTGTTAAAATTGAAGAAGTTCAGGTGAAAATGCGGGAGCGCATTGCCGGTCAGAGTTATCTGAATTTTATTTCTTCTGTCAGATATATGTTATATACGCTTTGTAATATCTTTATTTTCCAGTGGTTTAGGAGGATATAGAAGAATGACATTATTTTTTAGAATATTACTTTTAATTGTAGCTGTACTTACGGCTGTTTGGATTTTACGAAAAATAAGAAAGTGCAAGGTCCGTCAGGAAGATGCTCTGTTTTGGATATGCTTTGCTGGGGCGTTAGTTGTTTTGGGTATTTTCCCGGAAATCACTTATTGGGCATCTGAAATTTTAGGTGTTCAGTCTCCGGCAAATTTTATCTTCTTAGTTATCATATTTTTACTGATTGAAAAAATGTTATCACTATCTATTCAGATTTCCATGTTAGAAACCAAGATGGAGAATATGGCGGCGGAATTGGCACTAAGAAGTAAGGATCTGGATAGTCAAATAAATGAAACACGGGAAGAAAGATGATCAATCAAACACTGGGGAAAAACTATGATAAACCATTAGTATCGGTTATTGTTCCGACATATGACAACGCAATATATATTCATAAATGTATTCTTTCATTAATAGAACAAACCTACAATAATATTGAAGTGATTGTTGTGGATGATGGTTCACACGATGTGACAGAATCAATTGTTCAAGGTTTGGTACAGGATGATCAGAGAATCCGATATATTAAACAAAACAATTATGGAGTTTGCATAGCAAGGAATAAGGGCATAGCTCAATCAAACGGAAAGTATTTGCTCTTTGTGGATTCAGATGACTATTTGAAGAGGAATTATGTCGAAAAATTGGTGGATGCTGCAGAGCTTAATCATTCAGAATTGGTCATTGGCGGCTACTCTGTGATAAAGGATAATGATTTAGTTGAGAAAGAAATTGTGCCAAAGAGTTATGCAAGATATGCAGATGAAATGTCGGCTTATTCTATTTCGTCTGCATGGGGGCGATTGTATTTGAAATCGTATTGGATGGAAAGTGGTCTTCAATTTATTCAAGAGGAAAATGCACGGGGAGAGGATACACCGATTTCGTATTATGCTAATTTAACAGCGAAAAATATCTCCATAGTGAATAATGCGGGGTACTGCTATGTTCAACATACTGGTTCTGCAATGACCGGACTGGCAGGCTTCAAAAAATACCATTTCCCTTATGAAACTTTTTTGGTATACTTAACCAAGGCATTGGAGAGTCAATATGTGAATAGTGTGGTATACTACAAAATAGGAGTATGCAAATTGTTTGCACAATTTTGCTTTTTATTGGCACATGGAGCAAAAAAAGAACAAATTAAGAGGCTTTGTGACTATATTTTGATGATAGATGATAAATATCTGAAGCTAACACTTAGTTGCTCTGAGAGAAAGAAGATCATAGTATCTTCCCTGCCGTTGACACATAAAGTGGCAATTTTGTTACTATCATTGGGAGTAAAGAGCAAATTGCTATACTTTATAGTTAGTGTCAGGTCAAGAATGCCTGTATAAAAGACTGGTTTGAATAACTAACGGAATGAGAGATGAAGATGAAAGTACTATTAGTATTTGGAACAAGACCGGAAGCAATAAAAATGTGTCCATTGGTAAAGGAGTGCCAAAAATATCAGCAAATTGACACGGTTGTATGCGTAACAGGACAGCACAAACAGATGTTGGAACAGGTTCTGGAGGTGTTTGGTGTAACACCGCAATATAACCTTGCCATTATGAAAGAAAAACAAACTTTATTTGATGTGACAACGGCAGTATTAATGAGGATGAAAGAGGTGTTGGAAACAGAGAAACCGGATATTGTTTTAGTTCATGGAGATACCTCGACTGCTTTTATAACGGCATTAGCCTGTTTTTATCTTCAGATCCCCATTGGTCATGTAGAGGCTGGGCTTAGAACATATAATATGAACTCCCCATTCCCGGAAGAGTTTAACAGACAGGCAATAGATTTGATTACTAAGTACTATTTCGCACCTACAGAGATGGCGAAAAATAATTTAATTAAAGAGGGAAAGCGCAATGAAGATGTATTTGTAACAGGGAATACGGTTATAGATGCATTAGCAACGACAATTCAGGAAGACTATCATAATGAACATTTAGAATGGGCAAAAGATTCAAGATTGATTCTTTTAACGGCTCATAGAAGAGAAAATCTGGGACAACCTATGCGTAATATGTTCCGGGCAATTAGAAGAATCTGTGAAGAACATGCTGATATTAAAATTATTTATCCTATTCATATGAACCCTGTTGTTCGTCAGATTGCTCAGGAAGAATTAGAGGGGGAGAACAGAATACGTATTATAGAGCCACTGGATGTCTTGGATTTCCATAATTTTATGGAAAGAAGTTATTTGATTTTAACGGATAGTGGAGGTATTCAGGAGGAAGCGCCGGCACTTGGAAAACCAGTATTGGTTATGAGGGATACAACGGAGAGACCGGAAGGTATCGAAGCCGGAACATTAAGACTTGTGGGTACGACAGAAGAAGGAGTATACCGGGCTTTTAAAGAATTGGTTGATAATAAAGAAGCATACGATAAGATGAGTCATGCTGTTAATCCATATGGGGATGGTAAAGCATCTGAAAGAATAGTGCAGGTTTTGCTAAGGGGTAATGTTTGTGGAGAATAATAAAAAAAGAGGCTACTACTTTTCACAGATAGATAAAAGCGGAGTGGGACCAAGAAAAAAAGTTTTAGGGCAGATAAAAGCCTTTCAAAAATGCGGAATTGATTTGGAATTGGTTGAAAGCCCTTTTGAATTAGAGGGAAAAATAAGAGGTAATTTTATATTACGGCAGATTGTATGCAGACTGCCCTTTACCTATGTCTATTCGAAGCATACATATCAGGAAAAATATAAAGATGCTGACGTGTTTTATATTCGTTTCCTGGCAGGAGATCGTTATTTTTCCCACTTTATTAAAAAATTGAAAGAGAATAATCCAAAGGCCAGGATTGTCATGGAACTTGCGGATTATCCTACTACATGGTATATGACAACATCATTTTTTTATAAAATTATATACTTTCCTATACTCTTAAAGGATGTATTGGCAAGGAAATATTATAAAAAATACGTGGATCGAATAGCATTGCTGAAGCCTGAGAATGTGGTATACGGAATCCCTGCGATTCAATTTGTAAATGGAATTGATGTTGATAGTATTTCTGTTAAAGAGAAATGTGGAACAGATGTCATTAAGATGATTGCGGTTGCTGCCATGTGTAATTTTCACGGTTATGAAAGATTGATAGAAGGCCTGCATCAATATTACCAAAATGGAGGCAGCAGAAGAATAGAAATTCACTTTGTAGGAGGAAAAAAGGCACCGGGCAATGAACTTATGCGATATATAGAAATGTGCAATAAGTATCATCTTCAGGGGAATGTTATTTTTTATGGTGAGAAGACAGGCAGAGAATTGGATGATATTTATAATATGTGTAATATTGCCATAGCGTCATTAGGTATGTATAAAATAGGCTATAAGACGGCTAATTCTTTGAAGGTCAGGGAATATATGGCAAAAGGACTTCCCGTTATTACGGGATGCCCTGTGGATATTATGCAGACAGGTGATTTTAAATATTACTATGAATTTCCCAATAATGATACCAGTATAGACATAAACGAGCTAGTGACTTTTTTTGATAAAGTGTACCAAAAGAAAGAAAAGGATATTATTTATGAAATCCGGCAGTATGCAGTAAAATATTGTGATATGGTATACGCAATGAAGCCGGTCATTGATTATTTTAAAGAAGAGGCTTAGCAGTATGTAGCGTATTTCTTTAGAAGTAGAATGATGCTTTGATGTGATAAATTGAAATTTAAAAGAAAGAAGGATTTGAAAATGAAAGTATGTGTAGTAGGATTGGGGTATATTGGACTTCCAACAGCGATGAGCCTTGCAGCATCTGGTGTACAGGTGATTGGTGTGGATAAAAATAGTGAAATTGTAAACTCTTTAAATGATGGAAAGATGACATTTAAAGAGGATGGAATGGATGAGCTGTTTATAAAGGCACGTGAGTCTGGGAATATGACCATTTCGGATAAGTGTGTAGAAGCAGATGTATATATTATTGCAGTACCAACTCCGTATTTGAAGATCACAAAACAAATTGAGCCTAAGTATGTAATAGGAGCCGTACGAGATGTATTGGAAGTAGCACCTAAGGGAGCTATTATGGCAATTGAGTCAACAATATCTCCTGGGACTATTGACAAATTTGTCCGGCCATTAATTGTTGAAAGTGGACATGTTTTAGGGGAAGATATACATATTGCTCATGTCCCTGAGCGCATTATTCCGGGAAACATGTTGTATGAATTAGAACATAATAGTCGAACCATTGGCGCAGATGAGATATGTGTTGCTGAAACATTGAAAGAAGTTTATAGTTCATTTTGTAAAGGTAACATTGTTTTTACCGATATAAAGACGGCAGAGATGGCTAAAGTTGTAGAAAATACATATCGTGATATTAATATTGCTTTTGCAAATGAACTGGCTAAGATGTGCAACAGAGCGGGAATGGATGTGTATGAAATCATTAAGGTTGCCAATATGCATCCAAGAGTGAATATTTTGACGCCGGGGCCAGGTGTTGGAGGACATTGTATATCGGTAGATCCGTGGTTTTTGGTTGGTGACTATCCGGATATTGTAAATATTATCAGACAGGCCAGATTGATTAATGATGAAATGCCTGAATATGTGTTGAAGCGTATTAGTGAAATTATGAAAGAGAATGGTATTAGGGACTTGGCAGAAGTTGGATTCTATGGTCTTACTTATAAAGAGGATGTTGATGATACAAGAGAAAGTCCTACTCTGCAATTGATAGAATGCATGGAAAAGCATCTTGCATTTGGAGCAAGGTTTTATGATCCGATGGTAGATAAGACATTAGTAGAGAATCAGTATCATGATTTTGATAAATTCCTTAAAGGGCTTAAACTTATAGTAATCATGGTTGGACATTCTCATCTGAAAGAGAATATTAGCAAGATTAATGATTTGGTTGTGTATGACACAAGACATTGTGTAGAAACGGAACACTTATATAGACTATAATAGTTACAAAGGGTGATGAAATGAAACAGATTTTATTAAAAAAGGGAAATATTTATACCGCAGATGTAGCAAGACCAGTTACTGAAAAAGATATGGTTTTAGTTAAAACAGCTTTTTCCTGTATATCAGCAGGAACGGAAATGTCAGGAGTAGAAAGCTCGGGGAGTTCTCTGATTAAACTGGCAATGGAACATCCGGAGTATGTTACACTGGGATTGAATATGCTAAAAGAGAGAGGAATTAAAGATACATGGGATACAATTCAGGGAAAGTATGAATTGGGAAGTCCAATGGGGTATTCAGCATCTGGTGTTGTTGTAGAGAGCGGAACAGATATTTTTCAGCCAGGTGATAGAGTTGCATGTATGGGAGTTGGATACGCGAATCATGCTGGCTATATTGTCGCACCCAAAAATCTTGTTGCTAAGGTTCCGGATAATGTATCCATGGAGCATGCCTCTACAGCAGCACTGGGATGCATTGCCATGCAAGGAATTAGAAGGGCTGATATTAAACTTGGTGAGAATGTAGTTATTACGGGGATGGGAATATTAGGTCAGCTTGCATGTAGATTTGCAGTGGCATCAGGAGCAAATGTTATTGTTACAGATATTGATGAGAGAAGATTGGAAATTGCAAAGAAAAATGGCGCAAATTATGCGATTGACGCGAAATCGGATGTTGTAAAAGAAGTAAATAACATTACAGGTGGATATGGTGCAGATAGTGTCATTGTAACTGCGGCAACCAAGTCCAATGATTTGTTATCCCAGGCATTCCAGATGTGCAGACGAAAAGGCAAGGTCGTTCTGGTAGGCGTTGCAGGAATGAATCTGAAACGGGAAGACATGTATCGCAAAGAACTGGATTTTATGATTTCAACATCTTATGGTCCCGGTCGGTATGATAGTAATTATGAAGAAAAGGGTGTAGACTATCCATATGGATATGTTAGATTTACCGAGAAGAGAAATCTGGAAAGTTATCTGCAATTAATAGCAAACAGAAGGGTTGATATTACAGATATTGTAGAAGCGGTTTATCCGGCAGAACAGGCAGATAAGGCATATGCTTCACTTAAAAATTCGGATAACAGACCATTGGCGGTGCTGATCCAGTATGATGAAAGTGAGGAAATAGATAACGCAGAGAGCACCGTTGTGAATAATCCTAACGGATATAAAATGCCAGAAGGAAAAGTAAAGGTAGCTTTATGCGGAGTTGGGGGATTTGCTAAGGGTATGCATATCCCAAATCTGAAGAGAATGAAAGATAAATATGAGATATATGCGGTACAGTCCCGTACTGGTTCTAACGCCCAGTCAGTGGCAGTAGCTAATAATGCCAGGTATTCCACAACAGATTATCAACAGATCTTGGATGATAAAAATGTAGATATGGTTATGATCTGCACAAGACACAATTTGCATGCGCAAATGATTGTGAGGGCGATGAAGGCAGGAAAAGCTGTATTCGTAGAAAAACCAATGGCGATAACAGAGGAAGAGACCGAACTTGTCATAAAGACGGCAAAAGAGACGGGAGTTCCGTTTTTGGTTGGATTTAACCGCCGCTTTTCCAAGTATGCTCAGGAAGCAAAAAAGGTAGTTGTCAACAGAAAAAATCCTATGATAATTAATTATGTGATGAATGCAGGATATATTCCTTTAGATCATTGGACTCAGACAGAAGAAGGCGGTGGAAGAATCATTGGGGAGGGATGTCACATCTTTGACCTGTTTAATTTCTTTACTGAAAGTAAGGCCGAAAGTGTATCTGTTGATAAAATTACGCCCAAAACGGATCATGTAAGTGCATCTGACAATTGTGTGATCACGGTTAAATATGAAGATGGATCCATTTGTACTCTGACATATACGGGGCAGGGAAATAAGGAATGCAGTAAAGAGGTATGCCAGATTATTGTAGACGGCTCCATTATTGTAATTGATGACTATAAGTCGATACAGGCTTATGGGGTAAAAGTCAATGAACTTAAATCTTCAATTTCAGACAAGGGACAGTATGAAGAGTTACTTGCATTTTATGACTCTATGAAGAGTGGTGATGGATATCCTATTCCGTTATGGCAGTTAGAACAGGCAACTAAGATAAGTATTATAGGAGCAAGTAATTGAACTTTGTATTTAAAATACAAAGTTCAATTATATAGAGAAGAATATGGATAAGTTGTGGTTAATTGGAAGTTATCCCCCGCCTTATGGTGGTGTTGCTATTTTTGTGAAGAATTTACATAGATGTTTAGCCGAGCAGCATATGAAACATAAGATGTTGATTAGTTCATCAAAGTCATATGAAGGAATGATAAATCTAAAGGATGAAATAATACAGTATGGTTGTCAATTAATAAAAATTGATGCAGAGAGCTGCATAATAGATTCATGTAATATGTTTCTTGAATATCCTGAAATTAATAAAGCAAGAGTGTGGAATATTATATTAAAAATTAAAAACTGGAAATGGATAAAAGTATTCCATGATGGAACATTACCTGTTAGATATAAATCGTTTTCTTACAGGGAAAAAATGATGATAGTTAATTCTGTAAGAAAAATGTATAAAATCATAGTAGTAAGTAATGAGCTAAAAAATTGGCTCTTAGAGGAAATTGGATATAAGGGAGACATTATTGTAATTGATAGTATTCTCCCCCAAAAAATCGAAAATAAAAAATTAGATGGTGAAATAGATAAATTTATTGAATCTTATGATTATATTGTGACCTCGATAGGAACATGCAATAAGGAGTATGGTTTTCAGGACATTGTCAAGGCTGTTGAACAATCACAATATAGGGATAGGATTGGGATAATATTAATAGACGGAAGTTTTGCAGAAAAAAGCCAGGAATATCTCAAAAGAGCGGACGAATATAGAAAAATGAGAAATGTATCCTATATAGGACAGGGCTTGGACAACGATACAACGATATCACTTTTAGCCCGGTCAACGGTATTTATCAGGGGGGTTTTTCACGAAAGCTATGGAATTTCAAGGGTGGAGGCTATTCTGGCAGGAACTCCGGTAATTGCAACTAATGTGGGAGAAACCAGGGGGATGCTTTTGTATGATCCGGGAGATGTAGGTGTATTGAAAGAAAATTTGGATCAGATACTTGGCGGAAAGTGCAGTATTGAAATAAATAAGTGGAAAGAGTTTTATGAGGATAAAGCGAAAAAAAACTTTGAATTGATAAAAGAAATAATAGATGGAGCAATGCGTGAATAAAAGAATTAAAAAGATATTAAGTAGCGAAATGATTCAAAATGCTTCTAAAATGTTAGTGTTACAAATAGTGACTACAATAATTGGTTTTATATCCAGCATAATTATTGCCAGAACACTTGGACCGGAAGATAAAGGGAAGGTTGATTTGTTTCTCCTGTTGACAAATTACATTGTCGAATTTGGAATTATAGGTGTTGGTACAGGTTTTTTATATTATCAGACAAATCAAAAAATTAAAATTGAACTGATACATGGAACCAGTTTATTCTTTTGCGGAATAATGGGGTTAATCATATTTTTTGCCGGGGTATTGTTTCATAGAAGTATAGAACCGCTATTTGAAGGATTAAGTACAAAATGGATTATTTTAGCATTCTGTCTGGCACCATTACTATTATATAGACAAATTAGTGGAAATATCATTCAAGGAATTAACAAACCGAAGTTTAACTATCAAAGTTCATTGCTGATCAATTTATTTATGCTTGTTATGGTTGTGATACTGGCGTTTATGGGGAGTATTACTTATGGCCATATGATAATAGTTAATGTATTTGGAATTATTATATATATAGCGTGCTCCAGTAATCTTATAATCCGGCAAAGTAGTAAACCAAAAGTCGATTTAGCTTTGCTGATAAAAGTGATGAAATATGGAATTGCAATATATATTGGTGCGTTTGCCAATTCATTGCTATTTAAAATGGACCAAAATTTTCTAAATTATTATTGGGGTAACAAGTATGTGGGTTGTTATTCTGTTGCAGTTAACTTCGCAGAAATGTTATGGAGTCTTGACGGTATTATCAATGCAGTTACTTTGTATCATATTGCATCCAATGAAGAGAAAACTGCAAAAAGAATTTTGAAAAAGGCAATATTAATACAAATAGGCATTAGTGGCTTTTTGGGCGTTTTATTGGGAATGTTTGCACCATATTTAATTCATGTATTGTATGGTAAAGAATATTCTGAGGCAATAATAGGTATTCAAATTTTGATTCCGGGAATAGTTGTATGGTCTATGGGAAGATTATTCAGCCAGTATATTACATTAAATATAGGAAAACCTTTCTGGTGTACGTTGGCTACTATTTTTGGAATAGTAATTAATTATGTTCTTAATGATTTATGGATTCCTGATTATGGAATTAGAGGAGCTGCCAGTGCAAGCGTTATAAGTTATATTTGTGTGGTTATAATAGTAATTGTGATATTTTTTACGATAAAAGGAGAAAAAAATGAACAAGTTATCAAATGATGAGTATATGGAATATTGGGAGAATATTCATAAAAAATATAAAGAAGATTTTCAAGCAGTTTGTTTCCCTGGAAAATCAAAACACTTCAACAGATTCTTTGATAGAATTCAAAAGTTTGCAATATCAAGAGCATTAAAAAATGAAAAGATGAGAGGTAAGAGTTTACTTGATCTGGGATGTGGAAGAGGAAGATGGCTATTATATTTTGCCAGAAAGGGAGCAAAGGTAAAGGGAATAGACCTTTCTGATGAAGCGGTTGCAGCATGTAAAGGCAAAGGGTTTGACTGTTGCGTGGGAAGCATAACGGATTTGTCATGTTTTGAAGAAAAGTTTGACTACATTTCAAGTATTACGGTTTTATTGCATTTACCCTATGAAATGAAAAAAGAAGCAATTGCACAGATAGGAAAGAAATTGAATCCAGGTGGAAAGGCTATTCTGATAGAAAATACATGGGATGATCCTGCGCCGCATGTGTATAGCTGGAGTGTTGAGCAATGGAATCATGAATTTGAAAAAAATGGAATGATAAACATTTATACAGAAGGTCATTTATACAGTTTTGTTAGAAAAAATGCTCTTTTTTCTCGAAAATATATGGAGGAAGTTGCAATTTCATTAGATTATATCATAGACTTCGTCATGATGTTTATATTTAAAGGAAAAAAATCGACAAGAAGTATGCAGCATATATTAATTTATGAAAAGAGGTAAGTATTCAGTGTTTTATCGCTACGCTATAAAATGCATTCAAATCACTTCATTGATGGAATTTTGTATTATGGAATAGTTACTGTTTATATATTTAACAAGAAAGAGGAACGAACAATGGTCTTAACTAAAGAGCAAATAAAAAAAATAGTCGAAATACAACCCCAAAATGGATGGAAATATATAGAACAATTTTTGCGCAGGATACAGCCAGGATTGGATTCAACAGACGTGGAAGAGGTTTATGATACAGAATATAATAAGAAACTTGAAGAACATTCTGTTGCATATTTAATTGATGATGTATACAAGATACATATCTATACCAAGTATATATATGAGTATCTATTAAGGATGGGTAAGAAAAATGTTAATATTTTAGAAATAGGGTGCGGAAATGGTAATCTATTGTTAGCACTTTCCAGTGGAATGGGAAAGGATGGATGTTATGTTGGAGTTGATTTTAGTCAGGAGGCTATAGATCTAGCTGTTTCACTGACAAAAAAAAAGCACAAAGAAAATGTATTTTTCTATTGTATGGATATTAACGATTTTGAAACAGAAATGAAGTTTGACTATATAGTTTTAAGTGATGTTATTGAACACCTTAGTGATCGAGAACTTGATAGAATTATGAAAAAATGCAAATGTATTTTAAATGAATCTGGCGAAATATTGATGCATACGCCAAATGCATTAAATGAATGTGCAAAAAATGATTCAAATCTTTATTCAAGATTTATATTTGGGATTAATCATTTACTGACAAGAAAAGTGTTTACAAAGAGTGTTGAGCAAATATATTATGAACAAGCGCATATTAATCTAAAAAGCTATAGGCAATGGAAAACATTTTTTAGAAAGTATCAATATAATTTGGAAGTTATATATGATGATTGTCGCATTTGGAAGTCATATATTATTAAGCGAGTAGCTCAATTTAAAAATCAGACCTGTGGGAATATGTTACTGATTGCAAAATATAAGAAGTAAAGGGAGACAGCATGAAAAAATACGGGAGTGTAAGTTGCTTAGAAACAAAGGAAATACAATACTATAAAGGAATACGGATTAAAGCAGACTTAGGACTTCATGATCAAATAGCAGAACTTGTGAAGAAATATTTGCCAATTAATTCAGAAATACTTGACTTTGGTTGTGGTGAGGGAGCATTATCACAGAGATTGGCAGATTTGGGCTACCGTATAACTTCAGTAGACATCGATCAAAAGGATTTTAAAGCCAAAACTGATTTTATATGTCTGGATTTTAATGATGTCGAAACTGTAGAAACATTTGTAAAGAAAAATTGTGATAAGTATGATTTGGTTTTGGGAATTGAAGTGATAGAACACATTGAAAATCCTTGGAATTATGTACGTCAGTTAAAAAACATGGTTAGGAAAGAAGGGTATGTCATTGTTTCTACACCGAATATTACTTCATGGTATTCCAGAGTGAGATTTTTCTTGACAGGCAGATTTCATCAATTTGATGATATTGACCGGGAATATGGTCATATTAATCCTATATCAGTAGATGAATTGGAATACATAGCACAGAACTGTAATATGCAAGTGAAGGAAATTGTGCCGGGAGGATATTTGCCGCGATTATGGTTTAGCAGGCATCCGATGGAATTAATTAGGAATTTATTTGGATTTGTCGGAAGTATATTTATGAAGGGGATGTATAAAGGGTGGTGTATAATTGCACTGCTTCAAAAGAGATAGAAGGAATCATTCATGAGAAAATTACAAGTCTATTTAAATGACATTCGGTTATGTCAACAACCATCGAATGAAAAGACAGAAATTATAGAGTTTGCACAATTAGTGTATTTAGCGAAAAGCAAAAGTTTTTTGAAAAAAATGTTTAGATATCAAAATGTAATACTATGGTGCAATGATTTTAATGATCTTCCTACGCCTTTTTTATCATTATGTATCTGCAGATTGATGACATTTGGGCGGTGCAAATGGATAAATGCAAATGGGAAAGTAAGAAAAGTAGGTATATGCAGATTAACCTGTATGGCGTATGAATATCTTAAAGATAAGTTGACGTATAAAAAGCATATATATGAAATTCAACAGGAAATAGATAAATTAGCGGTTATACAACAAGAAAGGAGTAGATTGTGCCTTAAAAAAAAACCATTGTATTTACGATTGGACTTAACATGGGGATTAGTTGCCGGAGGATCGGTAGGCCATATTGCCGGTGTGGTAAATAATTTAAATAAAATCTGCAAATCACCCATTTTTGTATCGACAGACAATGTACCAACTATTCAGGCGAATATTAAAAAATATATCATTAAAGAAAAAATACCATTTAGAAATGTAACTGGTGTTTCTGCTTATATGGGAAATTTGGTCACCTATCCAATAATTGAGGAAATAATAGATAATGATGAAATAGCTTTTATATATCAACGTAGTGGATTGGATATTTATGCAGGAGTAAAAGCTGCAATTGAATATAATTTGCCATATGTTTTAGAGTATAATGGTTCTGAAATATGGTGTGAAGAACATTGGGGAAATAATCAGTTGCGGTACGTTGATTTGGCGAAAAAAATTGAACGTCTTACATTTGAAAAAGCAGACTTAATCACATGTGTTAGCAGACCATTAAAAGAGCAATTAGTTGAGATGGGAATACAAGCTGACAAGATTATGGTAAATCCCAATGGAGTTGATCCGGATAAGTACAGGCCGGATATAGATGGGAGAAAAGTTCGTAAGAAATATGGAATTGAAGAAGCTGCTATTGTGATTGGATTTATTGGAACCTTTGGTGCCTGGCATGGTGCAGAACTGCTTGCAAGTGCATATGTCAATGTGGTGAAAAGGAATAAGAATATTCATTTATTAATGATCGGAGATGGATTAAAGTTATCTGAAGTAAAGGAAAACTTACAGGAATTAGAGCCATCACAATATACATTGACTGGATTAATTCCGCAGGTACAAGGACCGGAATATTTAGCAGCATGCGATATCTTGGTAAATCCAACGGTGCCTAATCCTGATGGAACTCCGTTCTTTGGTTCACCTACTAAATTATTTGAATATATGGCAATGGGAAAGGCCGTAGTAGCATCTGGCATGGATCAGATGCAGGAAGTCCTGGAACAAGGCAGGACGGCATTACTGGTAGAACCAGGCAATGTTTTAGAGCTGGAAGAAGCGCTTAATAAACTTGTAGAGGATAAGGAATTACGCTGTACACTTGGAATTAACGCAAGAAAGCAAGTATGTGAACATTATACATGGGAGATTCATACGAAAAAAATAATTGATAAGCTTATTGAAATAATGGAGAGATAAGTGAAGATATCAGACATAAAACAATATAGGGATAAATTAAAGATAGAGAATATAGCTTATATAATACAAATACTTACTCAAGCAGTTAAGTTAAAGCTCTTACAATATCACGATATTCTATTTTCTACAAGAAAAAGATATGCAGAGACAGGCTTAGGGTTGGTACCTCTTGATATAGATACATCAACACTTGATTTCCATGGCATTGATATAAGAAAAGCAGACGAACTCTATCGAATGTATAGAAATCATCAATTTGATTTGTTAGGTTCTGGTTGGACGAAGGTTAGCTATGAAGATAATGCCAAAGGCTTTCAACAGTATAAATATGAAGTTCCTGTAATACATACGGATAAAAATGGTCTTTTTTTGCATGAATTGATTAATAAAAGTAATTTGCACACATCAAAAAAAATATGGGGTATGTTGTCTGATGACTATACACCAATAGATTGGCAGAAGGATTTTATATCAGGATATCGCTGGGATAATTCAAAATGGTATCGCCCGCAAGTTGTAGCAGATAAACCGGGGGGCGATATTAAAGTACCCTGGGAATTGGGGAGAATGCAACATTTGCCCAGACTGGCTTTGATGTACAGAATGTTCCCGGAAAGAGACCGGGAGATTTTGGGTGAATTTTGCAATCAGTTGATTGACTTTAGTGCTACGAATCCACCGAGATATGGTGTTAATTATGTATGTACGATGGACATTGGAATACGTACAGCCAATGTAGCATTGGCATATTCTATGTTTAAGAGTCAGAATGTTACTTTTTCAAAGGAATTTGAAGAATTTATTTGTGGCTTCATTTTTGAACATTGTGAGCATATACGGAATAATTTAGAATGGTCCAAGTTCCTGACATCCAATCACTACTTTGCGGATATTGCGGGGCTTTTATATGGTAGTGCTATATTGCCTAAATGTAAAAAGCGTGAAAAGTGGTTGAGGTTTGCAGCAAACGAAATCAATAAAGAAATTGTAAAGCAATTTCACAGAGAAGGAAGTAATGGGGAGGGATCAACAGCGTATCATCGTTTGACCGGTGAAATGGCAGTATATTCTCTGGCGGTAATAAAATACTTAAATAAACATGGGGAAAAACTCAGACTAGATCAAGAAGCATTGGAAATTATTGAGAAATCTGGAGAATTTAGTAATGCAGTAACCAGGCCGGATGGAATGTTTACGCAGATAGGGGATAATGATTCGGGATTATTTTTCAGATTATCCATTACAGGAGAATTATTGACTGTAGAGCAGGCTGTAGCAAAATATGCAAATTTGCAGAATTATAAAATTCAACAATTATCCGATGCATATTTAGACGAAAACATGAATGATGCAAGGTCATTTATTTCCTCTGTCGCAGGTATGTTTGAAAATGAAAAGTTTCAAGAGGCTGAGAGAATATATCCATTGGAAAGCTCACTCGTTAATCAGCTTTTTGGAACCAAAATAAATGTAGGAAATCAGATAGGCGCAGCAGCAAATAAATCGGATAAGAACGATGAAAAATTGCAATATGAATCTAGTTATATAATTTCAGCAAATGATCGTAATCTTTTGGAAGAGACTAAATGGGTTTTGTATCATGAATTTGGCATTTATATTTTTAGAGGGAAGAATATTTATTTATGTGTAAACGCTGCCGATAACGGACAAAAGGGAAATGGTGGTCATGCCCATAATGATAAGCTTTCCTTTGAGTTATTTATAGGGGATGAATGTATATTTGAGGATAGCGGGACTTATGTGTATACTTCGTGTCCGGAATTAAGAAATAAATTTAGAAGTGTTAATATTCACAATACTATTTTTACCGGAATTGAGCAAAATGAATATAATGGTTTATTTGCTATGTACAGTAGAAGTAAATGCAGGGTAATAGATGTGCGGAGTGATTCGATAAAAGTTGAGGTCTGCTATGGAGACATTATTCATCGAAGAGAGTTTATAATAAAAAATGATTGCATAATCATTCAAGATGAGTGCAATAAGGCTTATCAGGCTCACTTTATGCAGAATGAAGTGACCAGAGGTTATGGGAAAATATTGGTGGGGTGATGTTAATGGGTATTGTTTCAATATATTATTTATTATTTTTGATGCTATCCATTTTTATATATTGGTGGATGCCAGATAAAATTCGTTGGATTATTTTGCTTATTTGTAGTTTATGGTTCTATTTTACGAATGCTGCTCCATTTACTTTTTTATGGGTGTTGTTTAATGTTGTAACGGTGTATCTTGCTGCAATGTATATTGCACGCTATCATAAAGGACGGAAAATAGTTTTTATTATGACGTTGGTAATAAATATTTGTATGTTAATATTTATGAAATATTCAACGTTGATAACCAATACATGGAATCATTTTTCAGCATATCAATTGCGACCCGTTGTTGTTGTATCGAGTCTGGCGGTCAGCTTCTATTTATTACAGCTTCTATCTTATCTAATTGATGTATATCGTAGCGTGGCTAATGGGAGCCAGCCCCTCGTGGAAAGAAATCCACTTAAATTATTATTATTTACTATTTTTTTCCCATTAATGACATCTGGTCCCATTTCGCGTTTTGAACAGTTGGGCGTTAATATCTTTCAGAATAAAGAGTTTTGTTATAAACAGGTAACAGATGGCTTAAAAAGAATTGCATGGGGATTGATAAAAAAACGTGGATTAGCCGATAGATTGGCGATACCTGTTCAGGTTGTTTTTGACAACTACACGGTTTATAATGGATTTTTCATATGGATAGCTACTTTCTCCTATGGAATACAGTTATATATGGATTTTTCCGGATGCATGGATATTGCAATAGGAACAGCACAATGCTTTGGAATTCAGGTACAGGAAAATTTCAAAGCACCATATTTAGCAAGAAGCATAAAAGATTTTTGGCGCAGATGGCACATATCATTGAGCTCATGGTTAAGAGATTATATATATATTCCGCTGGGAGGAAGTAAGAAGGGAACTTTAAGTAAATGGAGCATTCCTGTAATTCAGAAATAACGCCAATTGAATAAAAGAAAACCTCGAAGTAAAATTAAGGTGTTCATCTTGGCGGATGAAAAAACACTTTAAGAATACTGGAGGTTTCTAA
>Ga0129313_1000403_pt1 | contig 38076 bp, 29 predicted proteins | sample O1105metagenome_FD_94436 | JGI IMG/M metagenome (GOLD analysis project Ga0129313, IMG submission 94436) | Orangutan group fecal microbial communities from fecal samples from Wisconsin, USA - O1105 metagenome | ecosystem: Host-associated > Mammals > Digestive system > Large intestine > Fecal...
CTGCCATTTATTACTGCTGATGCCAGCGGCCCTAAGCATTTGGATCTGACCTTGACTCGTGCAAAGTTTGATGAGCTGACTGCTGATCTGGTTGAGCGTACTATGGTTCCTACCCGTAAGGCTATGGAAGATGCAGGTATCTCCAGCAGCGAGATTACCAAGGTTCTCATGGTTGGTGGTTCTTCCCGTATTCCTGCTGTTCAGGAAGCTGTTCGCAAGTATTTGGGCAAGGAGCCTCATCGTGGCATTAACCCTGATGAGTGCGTATCTGTTGGTGCTGCTATCCAGGGCGGTATTCTCTCCGGTGACGAGACTAACGCCAAGGACGTAGTTCTGCTGGATGTAACTCCATTGTCTCTGGGTATTGAGACTCTGGGCGGTGTATGCACCAAGATTATTGAGCGTAACACCACTATTCCTACCTCTAAGAGCCAGGTATTCTCCACTGCAGCTGATAATCAGCCTGCTGTTGAGATTCATGTTCTGCAGGGCGAGCGTGAAATGGCTGCCGGCAACAAGACTTTGGGCCGTTTCAGCCTGACCGATATCCCACCTGCTCCTCGTGGAGTTCCTCAGATTGAAGTTACCTTTGATATTGACTCCAACGGTATCGTGCATGTATCCGCCAAGGATCTGGGTACCGGCAAGTCTCAGAACATTACCATTCAGTCTGACAGCGGCATGAGCAAGGATGATATTGACCGTATGGTTAAGGAAGCTGAGGCTCACGCAGCTGAGGATAAGGCTCAGAAGGAAGGCATTGAGATTCGCAACAATGCTGACTCTATGGTATATCAGGCTGAGAAGCTCATTAAGGAAATGGGCGACAAGGCAGAGGCTGGCCAGGTAGACAAGGCTAAGGCTGCTATTGAGAAGGTAAAGGAAGCTCTGAAGGGCACCGATACTGAGGCTATCAAGAAGGCTACCGAGGAGCTGCAGGAGCCACTGCATGCTATCAGCGCAGCTGCTTATCAGCAGGCACAGCAGGCTCAGCAGGCAGCAGGCGGCCAGCAGGGTGGTCAGGCAGGCCAGCAGCAGTCCAGCGGCAAGCAGGATGACGATGTAATCGATGCTGAGTTTACTGAGAGCAAATGACGAGGTGTCCGATGTCCCCTATCTTTATAGGTGACAGGAGGTTATGCCCTTTACAGGGTGTGGCAAGTATCTCTACCCTCGTCGAAACCCCGTTGTGAGAAAATGCAAAAGCATTTTCTTTGAATAATGTAGGGGTTATAATTAGATGAAATTTTGAGTATGGGCTGCCGCCCTGGTGTATGTGTCAATGTTCACTGCCTAGAGGTGGCAGCTCATATTTGTGTTAATAGGTAAAGGTGAGATAAATGAGCGAAAAGCGGGATTATTATGAGGTCCTGGGTATAAAAAAGGGAGCCTCTGATGATGAAATAAAGAAAGCCTATCGTAAAATGGCGATTAAATATCACCCGGACCGCAATCTGAACAACAAGGAAGATGCTGAGAAGCATATGAAGGAAATCAATGAGGCTTATGATGTGCTGAAGGATCCTCAGAAAAAGGCTCAGTATGACCAGTTCGGTCATGATGCTTTTGCTCATGGTGGCGGTGCCGGTGGTGCTGGCGGCTTTGGTGGCTTCGGCGGTTTCGGCGGCGGTGGCTTTAGTGGCGGCGGCTTTGGAGATTTCGGCGATATTTTTGACACTTTCTTTGGTGGTGGCCGCAGTCAGGCTCGCCGTAATGGCCCAGAGCAGGGTGCAGATCTGCGCATTGATGTGGAGCTGACCTTTGAGGAAGCAGCCTTCGGTGTGGAGAGAGAGCTAAAGGTGCCTCGGACTGAAAATTGTACTGCTTGTGGCGGTACTGGTGCAGCCAAGGGAACTAGCCCAGAGGAATGTCCTCAGTGTCATGGTACTGGTCAGGTTCAGTCCTACGCTAATACCCCATTTGGCCGTATGGTAAATTCCCATGTCTGCGAGCGTTGCAGCGGTACAGGCAAGATTATTAAGACTCCATGTAAGGAATGTGGCGGTCGTGGCCAGAAGAAGGTTACCAAGAATATCAAGGTAAAGATTCCAGCCGGTATTGATGAAGGACAGCGCATCAGAGTTGCTGGTGGCGGTCAGGCTGGCCGGCGTGGCGGCCCTAGCGGTGATTTGTATGTTTATGTATATATCAAGCCACATGAGCTCTTTACCCGTGAGGGCTATGATGTAATGTGCCAGGTGCCTATAACCTTTGTACAGGCAGCATTGGGTGATACCATTGAGGTGCCAACCATTCATGGCAAGGTGGAAATGAAGATTGCGCCAGGTACTCAGTCTGGTACCGTAATGCGTCTCCGGGGCAAGGGCATTCCTATGCTGAGAAGAAATGGCAACGGCGACCAGCATGTAAGAATCAAGGTGCTCACACCGCAGAAGCTGTCTGATAGACAGAAGGAGCTGCTGAAGGAATTTGGCGAGCTAAGCGGAAACAAGGTAAATCCAGAACAGGATAGCTTTTTGAATAAAATTAAAAAGCTGTTTAAGGATTAAAATCTGATTTACCGAATTGCCTATCTCCTTGAATATTGCAAATTAAAGTCGTTATGTCAGCGGTTTCTGAAATACAGCCTGCGGTCATAACGACTTTTGCTCTGTCCGACTTAATGGCCCTATCTGGGGATTTATCCTTACGCACTAATACCGCTTGTCGCTGAGCCACTTCACATGGGCCGTAATGATAGATAGTGCCAACGGGCCACTTTTGCTGCGCAAAAGCAAGAGTCTCCCGACGCAAAAGTGTCATGCCCCTCCGGCTGTTGGCGAATCATAGTGATTTTCCTACTCTAAATCGTCACAGCTGAGGTAGTACCCACGAAAACTCACTCCCGTTCCTAACTGAGCCTAGCGGATGCTAAATTCCTTCTGCGCCTTACGGCTTGAACTCATTAAGCACCGAGGCTCAGCAAGGGTTTTCTTAGGGTACTACCATCTGCTGTTCTATTCCAGCCAGTTCGCAAAATCTTCAAATTGTGCCAAGGCGAGAAATTGCTATGAATACACTAACTGAGAGGCATGGCATGTACCCTTCCATGGCATATTAATGCGCCTCGCTTCTTAACGAATTCAAGCCATAAAAAGATTAACTTTGTGAATCTTTTTATGCGGTTGAATGAGTTTAGCAGCGTGAGGCACATTTATATAGCGCGAGCGTGCCGGGAAGGGTACATGCCATGTCTCAGTAAAGAGTAACATGATTTACCAATCAGCCCTACACATCAGAATTGACAGTTTATGTTGATTGTAAGTGGTATTTGTAGTATAATAAGTGCGAGAAAAGTGCTACCGCTAGACGGTTAGCCCTCAAAGTTAAGTGATTGAAAATAACCGCTCAAGAAATGAGACGCTTGGGGCGGTTATTTTGGTTTATGGATATAGAGGAGGATTTTGGATGAAATGGTGTGAAATAAGCATTCAGACCAGCCATGAGGCGGTGGAGCTGATAGCTGAGATTTTTCGGGATTTAGGGGCTTCTGGCGTGGTTATTGAGGATCCAGAGCTGGTAAATGATTATATAATCTCTGGCAAATGGGACTATACGGACATTCCTATTGCCAAGGAAACCGAGGTAGTTGTGGAAAAGGCTTATCTGCCAGTTAACGGAGAGCTGGAGGGAAGAATCCAGACCTTGCAGCAGGAGATTAAGGCCTTGGAAAGCCGTGGTGTCAATACGGCTCCTGCTGTGCTGACTACCGCAGAGCTGCAGGACGAGGATTGGTCAGACACCTGGAAGCAGTATTTCCATACAGAAAAGCCCGGAGAAAGAGTGGTTATCAAGCCTACTTGGGAGGAATATGAGCCAAAGGATGATGAGGTTGTCATAGAGCTGGATCCAGGAGCAGCCTTTGGTACAGGCACCCATGCCACCACTTCCATGTGCATTCGTCAGCTGGAAAAGCTGGTAAAGCCGGGTATGACTGTCTTTGATGTGGGTACTGGTTCTGGCATTCTCTCCATTATATCTGCCAAGCTGGGAGCAACAAATATTCAGGCTGTGGACTATGATGACTCTGTGCTGAAAATCGTAGAGGAAAATCTGGAGCAGAATAATGTACAGGATATAATCTCTGTGGCCCAGAGTGATTTGATGCAGAATGTGCATGGCAAGGCAGAATTGGTTATCGCCAATATTATTGCAGATATTATTATCCGCCTCTTTGACCAGCTGGATGAACACTTGGAACAGGGCGGCACTTTGCTAACCAGCGGCATTATTGAAGACAGAATAGAGGATGTATTAGCAGCCGCCGAAAAGCACGGTTACGGTGTAGTAGAACAACTGGAAAACAAAGGCTGGGCTTGTATAACTTTCAAACGCAAGGTTGATATGTAAATAAATTTATTGTGGGAGGGAATTGCTATGAAAAAAATAGATGTAAATTCAAAGCCTAAAAAGATTTTGACTAGCAAAGATGATGCTAATGTTGCATATCGCATCAAGCAAATATCCCAGGAATTGATTAAGAAAAACCATCAGGCGTATAAGGAATTGGCGTATAAATGAATAAAGAGATAGATTTTCCAATCGATTTCTTTAGCTGTGGATATAGCAGACGGCAAAGTAGAGCCATCGGACATAGCTAACTGGTTGCATAATAGAGGGTCGGATAACTAGTAGCTATAGTATAACGGTTGCAAGTCAATTGCCCTGAAGGCATGTTTGTAAGAGATCCGTTAGAAAAAATAGCTCATGTTTAACACTACAAGCGTAACAAAAAGGCTGGCCTGAGGAATCAGACCAGCCTTTTGATGTGCAGGGATTTAGGCAATGGTAAATGCTGCATATAGAGGGTAGCTTTTGATATTGTTTTCAAAGCCAAAGTTTCTGGTAGAAATTCTATATGCGTAAGGAACTTGGTATTTTTTGCAGAAGGTATGGAGGCTTTTGGACCTTACATGATCTGCGCTTTTAACTTCTACAGGTATAATATTTCCTTTTGCATCCTGAAATAGAAAATCTAATTCGGCCTTGCCAGGACTTGTCCAATAGTATGGTTCTAATCCATTGGCACAAAGGGCTTGCATAATATAGTTTTCTACTAAAGCACCTTTAAAACCGTCAAATCCGTGAGGAGAATTTTTGATTATATTGGCAGGAATGCGAAATTTGGAACAGAGTAAACCAGTATCTACCATATAAATTTTGAAGGAACTATTGTCTGTATAAGCACATAGCGGAAGAAATCCCTCTTTGGTAAGATAGCATTTATGAATCATACCAGCAGACCTTAACCAATCTATTGATAGCTCATATTGATGTGCTCTAGCTCCACTTTTTATGAGCTTGTATTGAAATTTTTGATTTTCCTTGGCTAGTTGAGCCGGCAGGCATTGCCATACAGCTAGTGTTTTAGCTGTATTCTGAGGAGTCGCATATTTTGCCATATCGGCAATGTATGAGTCATTTAGTGTATATTGGTATGCCATAACTCGGTTAAAATCTTTGGTTTCTACATACTCTTTAACAACTTGCGGCATACCACCGACAATAAGATAGTTTTGATAATAATCTAAAGCCTGTTCATGCAAAGGAAACGGTTGACAGGTTCCTGCATACTCTCTAATCATTGAAGCAACCTTTGGAGCATCGTTAGCTATAAGAAATTCCTCAAAATCCAAAGGATACATAGTAAGCATATCTACCTTGCCAACAGGAAATGAATATTTTTCTCTGTTAATAGCTACTCCTAATAGGCTACCAGCAGCAATAATGCAATATTCGGGTGCTTCTTCACAAAAATATTTTAAGCTGGTAAGGGCTTCTTCGCAGGCTTGGATTTCATCAAATATAAGTAATGTTTTTTCGGGCAGAATGGATTGTCCTGTAAAGGCAGAGATTGCTTCTATTATACGATGTGGGTTAAGGTCAGCGGAAAAAATATTTTTCAAATATGGGCTGCCTTCAAAGTTTAGATAAATGGTATTAGCAAATTCCTTCTTACCAAAATCTAGCGCACTGTATGTTTTTCCAACTTGCCTAGCTCCTTGAAGCAGCATAGGTCTTCTGTGAGAAGAGTTTTTCCATGATTGTAGTTTCTTATACATTTTTCGTTCCATAAATGTATCACCTCATAACATTATAGTAATATAAAAATATATTTTCGTCAAATTTCTATGAAAGATATAGATACTGAAAGTTGAATTTTAGCGTATTATTGTTTTGGGTATTTTTACAAGAATATCCATACTAATCAGAGAAATGCAAGTATATTATCTATGGTAAAAAATACCACATTTAGTGTTTATATCAAACAGTAATATTTTTTATGAAAAAAATTTGCAAAAAAAATATTCGATGATATAATAGTAACAAGATAATGCAATGTTTTCTGGGGGGAATAAGATATGATTATAGAAGTAAGAGCTAAAAACTGTTATGTCTTCGAGAAGAATATTGAATTTTCTATGAAAGCAGATATGCGAAACAAGAAGTTTGCGTGTAATGTTTATAAAGAAAATAATTTTAATGTGCTAAAAACAGCAGGAATATATGGTCAAAACAATGTAGGAAAAACATGTTTAATAAAATGCATAAGAACAATAAAAAAAGTACTTTTAAATAAGAAAACAGAATTTATGCCTAATATATTTACCAAGAGTAGTGTATGTGAGCTAGGTGTAACATTTATGTTACATGGAAGAGTGTTTTCTTATGATTTTAAGTATGATGTGGAGAAAGAAGAATATATATACGAAGCATTTTCCGAAATATTAAAGGATCAGTATAGCAATGAAAAAGAAGTATGTTGGCTGAAAAGTGATACCATTAACGAAATATATGAATGCATTGATGAAGATGTTAAAGCTGCCATATCAGTTGTTTCAAAGAATAATTTGTTGTGTTATGCAATAGATACAAATAAATTTAGTAGGATCGGTGAAATTAAGAAAAATCTTGTAGAGTTTGCTGATAGAATAGATATAATTAATATGAATAATATACCAATAACCCATACAATTGATCTTATGAAAAATAAGAATAAGTTACAAGAAAGGGTTGTTGAATTTATCAAAGCAGCAGATTTATATATGGATAATTTTGAATATGTAGATATAGAAAAAATACAGCAAAAATTAAGAGAAAAGGAAAGCAAACCTGATGAAAAAGTTTTAGATTTGCCAGAGAAGATAATGGATCATATTAGGTTATTTTCTACATATAAGGGATACCATGTGCCAAGTATTATATTTGATTCTACGGGAACAAAAAAAATAGCTGCCATTGCTAGTTATGTTATAGAAGCTTTAGAGCAGGGGAGAATTTTAGTTGTTGATGAGCTGGATAGTAGTATTCACTTTAAGCTTACTAGAGCAATTGTAGCCTTGTTCAATAATGAATTGAATACAAATGCACAAATGATATTTACAATTCACGACATAAATTTAATGGATTGCAAAAGATTATTTAGGAAGGAACAGATTTGGTTTATCCATAAAGATGAAGAAGGTGTTTATGTATACTCTCTTGCGGATTTTACTGCTCAGCAAGGGGTTAGAGATACAACAGATATTATAGAAAAATATAAACAGGGAGCGCTTGGAGCATTACCAGAGCCGGAATTCATTAAATCATTGTTAAGCATTAGGGCTGATAACTAGGAGGAGATTGATAATGCGCAAAAGGCTTCCTAAATTTTCAGATAAGTCCAAAATTTGTATTATCTGTGAAGGTAAAGAAGAATATCAATATCTTTTACGATTGAAAGCGTTGAATGTATGGCATGATCAATATAGTATTTCGCTAGTAGATGCTGGAGGAAGTGGAAATATTTCGGCTATATATCAGGATAAATATCAAACCGGTGCATTTAAAATTGTATTTATATTTTGTGATACGGAAAAGGTACCTTATGAACAGTATGAAGGTATTAAGAGAAGGATAAATGAGTTTCATGGGGTTGGTAATGCTGCTGATGAAGTTATTATCTTTGGTAATCCATGTACATTGCAGATAATAATAAAGCATTGGACTGATACAAAAATAATAACACCAGAAAAAACTTCAAATGCAAGATTAATAGAAAAACATACAGGGGTAAAAAATTACGACGGACGTGAACGGCAGATAGAAAGCATAATGAAGCATATAACACTAGATAATTATAGGAAAATGAGTGTTAGAGTAAAAGGATTATCACAAGATGATTCGGTGATTGGAAATAGTAATTTTGGAAAATTAATAGAGTTATTAGGACGGGATAATTACGATTGGATTGATGAGATTAATAATAAAATAGGATAAGGATGGTTATAAGAATATAAAAGTGATATCGACTGATACTAACATCGCAATCGGTATCACTTTTTTCATAGTTAGATTAATATTATCTGAAAATAATACGATATACTGTATAGCGAAGTTAGTATAAATTTTCGCAGTTCCTGCTAGCAACAGGATATAGTATGACAAGCGCAATGGTAGGATGGTGTTGTCCCATGCCTATTTTTATGGTGGGATTATCCGCAAAATTAGATGGATTAATTAGCCTATGAGCGTAGCTCATAGGCTTGTTTTGCTGCAAAAATATAATTTTGCATAATGGGGCAGATTAAGATGACAAGTCTCGGGCAGCATGGAAGTTTGTTATGGTAGAGGAAATTGCATTGATGAATTGCGATTTTATTTGGGGTGAAAGATATGATGTTATATAGAGAAAAAGAAGTTAATATTTTGATAATTGGCAATGGCATGGATATTTCTTTGGGTTATCTAACTAAATATGCTGATTTTCTACATTTTTGTAAAGAATTTGAGAAAAATTTTAATCTTACTATTGATGCAATGGAAGATAATTCAATACTTCAAAGATATAGTAATTTTACAATAAAGAAACATGATAAAAATGGCAATGAAAGAATAATAACAAATGTTTTTGACAAAATCATAAAAAAATATCATATTATGTACATCAAAAAAATTACAAAAAAATTCCAATGTTGTGTAAATAATAATTGGTGGATAGAATATTTTCAAGATAGATATAGTAGAAATTTGATTGCAGACGAAAATTGGATAGACATAGAAAATGAAGTTAGGATCGTTATTGACAAACTTGAAAGTAAATCTGATCTAAGACCAGTATTTGGAAATATTAGTTACAATGGAAAAGAAATTTATACAAATCTTATAAATATATTAAAAAGTATAGATGATAGCGCTCAACCTACATTTTCGGTAGATTCTTATGAACAAATCAAAAATGTATTCGTAAAAAAGTTAAGAGATGATTATGATAAATTTATAGCTGCCTTGGGAATATATTTAAATTTCTTTGCCTTTGGTATAGAAGCAAAAACAGCAAATATAAAACAACTACAAGAACTTTCTAAGAAGATACGATATATTTTATGCTTTAATTACAAAGACAACTACCTCAGTAATTATACAGAAGCTGAATATGTAACAGATTGCATGGTTCATGGAAGTCTAAATTTCAATCCTGATACTGAGATGTCTGCTTTGATTAGTCATAATGATATGGTTGTAGGTTTTCAAGATACGAAAGATAACACAAAGGATTTAACCTTTGAATATTATAGGAAATATTTTCAACGTATAGTAAATGGGACAGGGAATGAGTATTTAGCTTGGTTTAAAGACGCTGAGACTGCTGGAAAAAAGATAAATGTATATGTTTTTGGTCATTCGTTGGATTCTACGGATAAAGAGATATTAAATCCATTATTCTTTTTTAAAGATGTACATTTTACCATTTATTATTATGTTGGTAATAGTGGGGAAAATACGGATTTAGAACAAAAGGTGACGAATTTAATAAAAATTTTGGGTAAGGAAAATCTTATAAAATTTACATCAGGGGAAAATCCTGTAATTAGATTTGAAAAGCAGATTGAGAAGAGAAATAATAATGTTGATTTTTGGCTAGAGTGATTTCGATTGAGGCTTGGAATATTCAAACGATAAAAGCTTTTTGATGATGATTTTTATAATACGGATCATTTAAGTGGTAGTGGTGGGATCAAGCTTATAAATTACATAATGAAAGAGTATATGATATGAATAAAACAAGTATTGTAATATTAAGCTATAATACATATAATTTAACAAAATCCTGCATAGAGAGTATTCGTAAATTTACTCCTGCAGGAAGCTATGAGATTATTGTGATAGATAATGCCTCTCAGGATGCTTCAGTGGCATGGCTGAAAAGGCAGAAGGATATAAAGCTGGTTTGCAATAAAGAAAATAAAGGTTTTCCTGGTGGTTGTAATCAAGGCATGGAACTAGCGGAAGAAGGCAATGATATCCTTCTATTGAACAGTGACACCATTGTTACTCCTAGGTGGCTGGAGAATATGCAGATAGCCTTGTACAGCGAACCAAAGGTGGGAGCTGTTAGCTGCATAACTAATAGTTGTTCCAATTGGCAACAGGTGGAAGTAAGCTATCAAAATTATGATGAACTGATTGCTTTTGCAGAGAAAATAAATCATTCCAATCCGACCTTGTGGGAGATACGGCCAAGATTGGTAGGTTTTTGTTATCTCATCAAGAATGAAGCTTATCAAATAGCAGGATTTTTGGATGAAAGATATGCACCAGGAAATTACGAGGATGATGATTATTCGCTAAAATTGATAATGGCTGGCTATAAGCTCCTAGTGTGTGGAGATACCTTTATTCATCATTATGGCAGTGCTTCCTTTGGCAAGCATACTACTCCAGAGGAGCAGGCAGAAAAAGCGCGCAAATACGCAGCTTTGCTACAACGCAATCGAGGATTGTTTGTAGAGAAATGGCAGGTAACGCCAGATTATGGCGCAGCTCATAATGTTATTTTTGATGTAAGCATACCAAAGGAGGAAGCTGCCAGAATCTTTGTAGTTGGTTGTAATATGGGAATGGATATTTGCTATCTACAAAATAAATATCCTTGTGCACAAATATCAGGAGCCACAGAAAACTGGGCAGAGGCTGCTTTGGCAGGTAAATATCTAGATGTTAGCTATTGTCCTAATCTGGAACAGGATATATTCATCCTGTTGACAGGAAAATATGATTATATTCTATTAGCAGAAAAAGAAATACAGTATGAGGATTTTGATGGCTATATCGCCAAATTAATGGAATATTTGGCACCAGAGGGAAGTATTAATATAACTGAATAACAGAAATCAAAAAACAATCCGACTGCGAAATATTTTATATCGTATGGTGTTAATATAATATAAAATGCAGTCGATATAAATAATAGTGGAATCCATAAGTTTTTGACTATACCTGCTAGCAACAGGTAGGATATCACAAATGCAATGGTAGGGTGGTGTTGTCCCATGCTTATTTTTATGGTGGGATTATCCGCAAAGATGAATAAAATTTTTAGCCTAGGAGCAAAGCTCGTAGGCTTATTTTCGTAGGGAAAATCATAGGAGCTATTCTTACCATACAGTTTTTTACCGGCAGTATAATGGCAACGGGAGTACATAAATATGCAAAAAGAGGAAATAGTAATTGTAGTTCCAATATATAAAAATCAATTATCAGATTTAGAAAAAATATCTCTCATACAGCTGCAACGCGTTTTGGGAGATTATCCTAGGGTATTCCAAGCACCAGAGTCATTGGAGTTTGACTATGGCTGCTTGGGTGAAGGTTTTTTTGTAGAGCGATTTCCAGATGAATATTTTACAGGTGTATATTCCTATAGTCATTTAATGCTGGAGGCAGATTTTTATAGGCGTTTTGGCAAATATAAATATATGCTTATTTATCAGCTGGATGCATTTGTATTTTCGGATAAACTATTAGAATTTTGTGAAATGGGTTATGACTATATAGGTGCTCCAGTTTATCCTTTGACGCCGCATTGGCATGCCATAGGAACCTGTGTAGGTAACGGTGGTTTTTCCCTGCGAAAAATTGATAGTGCAATACAGATGCTTGAGTATAGCCGTAGGTGGTTACAGACAGATCCATTTAAGGATGTATTGGTGGACTGGGAGGATTTATTCTGGGCATATTGTGGGATGAAGAAAAATCTATCCTTCAAAATTCCACCTAAAAGCATTGCTCTGAAATTTTCCGTTCAGGATAATGTATCTCATGCCTATGAAAAAATGCCGGCGGAAATGCCTTTTGGCTGTCATGGCTGGTATAAGGATAATTTTGATTTTTGGAAACAAAGGATACAGGCATGTGGTTATGATTTGAGCCAATATAAATCTACTTCTAATGGACATAGTATGCGTAGTATGTTTACTACACAGTTATGGAGGCTTCGTAAATATATAAATATACCAATTTTATATTATTATTTGCGCACTAATCGTCATGAAAAGGCTTTACATTTGATGTTGACTTGGTTAGAAAAATACGATGTTAAATCATTGGTATGGCGAAATACTGCTGAATTTTTTATATGTATCTGGCGTATATGTAGAGCAGGCTGGATGGAAGAGAAAAAATTCATATATTTGCTGATGGAAAAAACAGTCAAGGAAATTCTGTGTAGAGTAATTAATACTGGTGTATATGGTGTTTGGAAAATACAAATGCTTATGGTACTGTGTAAGCATTTTGATTCGATTGACAGAGATGCAAGATATGGATTGCAAAAATGTTTAGAGAATATAGTAAATAGTAGATGGCAGGAATTTGTTATAGATGATGATATTAGCTATAATTTATACAATATTGAAAACGATATTTTGCCTGACAAAAATTTGCAAATGTTGTTATCGGTATATTACGATGGAAAAATAAATGAGCAAGGGTTGGTAAATTATATTAATACTAAAACAATGTACCCAAGTAAAGTGCTGAAAATGCTGAATAAATTAAAGTAGTATGAAGCCTAATCATATAGAAAGGAAAAGTATATAATTTTATTTTTAGTTATTATATACGTTAAGATTATGCCTAATAAAAGAAAAAATATCGGAATAATAATACATAGAACAGATGAGAGTATGTGCCAAAATTTGCTCAATAGTTTAACGGACGTAATGGTTCCTGATGGCTATGAAGTTATTGTAACAGTATTGGACAATTCATCAAGTAAAGCAGCATCCTATAATGAAGGAATGAAGCAAATCAATGGAGAAATAAAGATATATATAGATGAATCGGCGATCATAGTTAATAAGAATATGCTCAAAGATATAGTTCGTTTTTTTGAAACTAATCCTGAAGATAAAATGTTAGGTTTATTCGGATCGGAAATGCCCATAAATGGAGATTATTCTAAAAGTCAAAATTGCTATGGTATATATGGCTATACTCAAAATGGAAAAAATATAAATTTAAATTTAGGAAAAAAAGCAATATGGAAACAAAATGTAACCTGTATAGATAGTATGTTTGTGGCTACCTCATCAGATATTGAATGGGATGATTCCGTAGGTGAAGAGTTTTTGATTGCAGCTCAATGTTGTCGCTTCAGAGAAAAGCATTATGGTATATCTGTACCAATGCAGGATATGCCCTGGTGTGCATATTACAAAAAATCTAGTTATAATGAACAGTCAAATGATTTTAAAAAGGATAGGTTGAAATTTTTTGACAAATACAAAAAAATTATTCAACCCCTTGTTAGTATCTTAATTACTACCTATAATCAACCAGTTTTTTTCAAGGAAGCTTTAGAGAGTGCATTGCATCAGGATTATCACAATATTGAAATAATTGTTGGGGATGACAGCACAAATACAGAGACAAAGAATCTCATGCAAGAATATATAAGGAAATATCCTCAAATAAAATATTACTATCACAATGGACCATTAGGTGGAGAAGGTTTAGAAAATAGTAGATTTGTGTTCAATAACTCAAATGGTGAGTATGTGAATCATTTGCTTCATGACGATTTATTGATGCCAACCAAAATAAGCAGAATGATGAATTATTTTGTGCAAGACCTAGAAAATAATATAGGCCTTATAACTTCAGCTAGAAATCTAATTGATGAAAATGGTAATATTATTGGACGATGTAATCCATGGCAGCCTTGGAATGATGAAGTACTTTCTGGAAATGTGTTAGGCAAAAATATAATTTTTTCACAACAGAATTACATTGGCGAGATGTCAACTGTTTTGTTAAGGAAAAGCTTATTAAAACAAAATAATGGTGAATTTTTGACAGGTTATTTTTGTGGATTTCGGGATAAGGCAAATGGGGATGTAGCTTCTTTTTTAGATATAGCTAGACAGGGGAAGCAATGTGTTTTTTTACATGATACCCTTAGTTGTTTTAGAAGACATTCTGGTCAAAAGACATTTAATCATTTGACTATAGTCGATTCTATAACAGATTGGTTGAATTATATTACTATATCGTGGCATGAAAAATATTTTATAGAAAACACCTGGGAATTGGAAAAGTGTTATAGAATGTGGTTTTACACATTTGGATGTTTTATTATAAATACTTATCAGCAGAATAGCGGGGAAAAAAATGAAAATTTATTATTATGTAGGAGAATAGTTGATTTAATAAGAAATAATGATTATGATAAAGTTTTTGATGAGTCATGGAAGTATATCCAACAAAGAGTGGTTTAACTAAGGATTAATATATAAGGGCAAAAATTATGAAGATAGATTTGAACATATTGGATCGACAATTTGAATTATATAAGCAAGAATATGAAAATGCTGCGCTTCGTATATTGCGTTCTGGTTGGTATATACTGGGGCCAGAGGTGGAAGCCTTTGAAAATGAGTTTGCGACATATGTTGGACGGAAATATTGCGTAGGTGTAAATTCCGGGTTGGATGCGTTAACTCTTTCTATTTGTGCTTTGGGTATTGGTTCTGGCGATGAGGTGTTGGTTCCTGCCAATACATATATAGCTACAGTTTTGGCTATTACTAAAAATGGCGCAACTCCTGTGTTTATAGAACCGGATGAATACTATGGTATTGCAGCAGGAAAGCTTGAGAATGCTATGACTAAGCATACGAAGGCTGTAATGCCTGTACATCTTTATGGTCAGGCATGTGATATGGATAAAATTATGGATGTGGCTGATAGATATAATCTAAAGGTCATAGAAGATTGTGCGCAATCTCATGGGGCAAAGTACAAAGAAACAATGACAGGTGCATTTGGTAATGCAGGTTGTTTCAGTTTTTATCCAACAAAAAATCTGGGGGCATTTGGTGATGCAGGAGCTGTGGTGACAGATGATGAAAGATTGTATAAAAAGCTAAAAATGCTTCGCAATTATGGCAGCGAGAAAAAATACCACAATCACCTTGAAGGTGTAAATTCACGACTTGATGAAATGCAGGCTGCGCTGCTACGTGTTAAGTTATCTCATATAGAAGACTTAAATGCTGAACGTGTTGCTATAGCTAGACGTTATAATACTGAAATAAAAAATCCAGCAATACAACTACCTTCTATACGTGTGGCAGAAAACAATCATGTTTATCATCAGTATGTAATTAGAATAAAAAAACGTGATGAGTTTCATAAATACCTTGAAGATAATGGTATCAAAACTGTTATTCATTACCCTATACCACCACATTTGGCTGAGTGTTATGGTTACCTTGGGTATAAAAAAGGAGATTTTCCTATAGCTGAGGAATATGCAGAAGAGGTACTTAGTTTGCCAATGTTTAACGGTATGAAAGATGATGAAGTAGATTATGTAATAAAAAAGTGTAATTTGTTTCAAAAAGAGTGAAAGGCTGATAACAAATGAGTCGTGCAATAATTACAGATGTGCAATATATTGCCTGATAATGTAGAAACAAATGATTTTCTTGTAAAAGAAATGAATCAGTCCTGGTCAGCGGATTATATTTTGGTTTTAGGGCTATAAAATTGTAAAGTAAATAAGCTATATTGAAATAATTGTTTACAATGAATAAGTAGTAAAATACAAAAATATACTAGACACTAATGGTGTAATAATATATCTATATTGCATAATATCGATTTTAGAGGAATAGTGTTGTTAGTTGAGAGTAGGAGGAGAAAAGTTTATGGATATGTGTAACTTTGAAGAATTTAGGAAAAAAAATGATATATATAATGCAATGTACAATTCTATCAAGAAAAAAAGATTAGTACCAGTTATTGGTTCAGGGGTTAGTTGCGGTTTGAAAAGCAAAGTATCTAGAGTGCCTAATGTATCAGAATTAAAGAAAAAAATGATTGATATGATATTATCTGTGGATAATGAACTAGATAGAGAAGATATCGAAAACGAGGAATTAGGTGAGATTTCTGAAACTTTAGCACAATATGCAACAAGCCAAGGCAATGAATACTTACTGAATGATTTTGCTAACTATGTATGCGAGAGATTTTGTGGTGTACACGATATTCCTCAACATATCATTGAATTCCTGCGATGTGATTGGAAATATATTTATACTTTAAACTATGATGATATGATAGAAAGTTGTTTAAAAAATTATGAAGTATTTGTTCCGTATAGGGAGATATCAAATAGAGTTCGTGATAAACAACATATTATAAAATTGCATGGCGATGCACATAGATTCTATTTAGAAAGAAATTTTGAATATCTTGTTTTATCTACAAGTAGCTATTTGAAATCTATGTCTCACCCATCGAATAGAACAATGTCAAATTGGTTAATAGAGGATTGCACATCAAATGATTTCCTATTTTTAGGTTGTGGTTTAAAAAATGAATTTGATATATTATATGCACAAAATGGAGCAGGGAAAAGTTGTGAAGATAGTAATTCATTTTACATATATTGCACAGAAGATTATGATAGCAAGATTAAAAAAAATGAAATAAATAAATTAAGCAGATATAACATAAAATATGCAATTCAAGTAAAAAAAGAAGATATGAGTGATTTTTATTCGTTTATAATAGATATTGTGAAAAATATCAATTGTATTAACGCCGAGGATGAATTTGATAATTATAAAAATTATAGTATACGTCAATTAGGCTATACAGATAATCAGAATACAACTTATTTCTTCAATAATAAGTTATTATTTAAGAATAAAGAAATAGTATTACCATATTTTTTTATTGAACGAGATGTTGTAGCTAAAATTAAAAAAAGTATAAGTGAAAATATTCCCATAACAATTTTGTATGGACCAAACTTCTCAGGAAAAACATATGCATTGATACAGGTGTTAAAAGAGATAGGTAATACATATGAAGAAATATATTTTTTTAAGGATAAAGTTATTGGGAATATGGGGTTCAATTCATTGTTAAAGAAAAAAAATATTGTTGCAATATTTGATGCAGGTGTATTAAATGTAGACGATTTTAAAGAATTTTGCCAAAAAAATATTTCAATATTACAGCAGCAACATAATAGAATTGTAGTTGCTGTAAATGTATCTGATAAGGATTATGAAAATGCTTACTTTATTAGTAGGATGACTGATAGCATATCTCTAGTAGGTATACAGAATACATTATCAGAAACAGAATTAAAAAGTTTTAACGAAAAATGCACTAAATTGAATATTATAGAAAGGCGTAACAAAAATACATTTTTGGACTATGCTTTTCGTTTAGAGAAGTATATTTTAGAAGATGATGATTGTAAAACTATATTGCCTGATACGAATATTATCCCGAATAATGATAGAGGATTTTTGACATGTATGATATTACTTGCTAACAACAATGTAATAACTAATGAAATGGCGGTAGACTTTGACATAATAGATATATTAGCAATTTTATGTAAAAAATATCGCATTGCAGTGCAAAAGAGTTATTTTTTACAATTTGAACAAGAGAAATCGTCGCATTCAAATTGTAAGTACATTTTAAATTCTGCATATTGGGTTTATAGATGTTTATCTCAATATGCCCTTAGAAGAGATAGTTATAATAATATAATTTTAGCAATAAGTGATATAATAGCGAAATATAAGAAATTAACACGGAGAAGAGCTCAATTAAATAAAAAGATAAAACCATATTATTATTTAGATCGCATACAAGAAGTATTTTTTTGTGAAGGTAATGATAGAGGTTCATTACAGCTTCCTAGTATGCTATATAACAATTTGATTAGGGATGTATTGTCTGATGATTTTAATGCATTGCATCAATCAGCTAAATGCTCATTGAGAAAAGCTAGAATTGAATCAACAGATAATGAAAAGAAAGAAATACTGCAACAAGCTCTGTTGAGTATACAACGTGCTATTGATAAGTGTGAAGAAAACTCTTATTATAATATGATTTGTCATACTCTAGCGCACATGAAGGTGACGAAATTATTAATCCTAATAAATATATGGAGGATCAAGTCACTGAAAGAAAAATATAGCATACAGGTTATTAACGCAGCATATGATGTGTTTGTCATAAATGAGAAATTACTATATCCGTTTATAAAAGAAATAAAAAATGAAACGGAAATTTCAGTTTTTATAAATGATATTACTACTGATTCTAGTAATATATTGGATAATAATTTAAAAAAACAAGCAATTGATACAGTTAATATGTTTTTAAGGTGTAGTTCATAAGCAAATGTAGTTTTAATAAATGGTGTTTTACGGATATAACTTATCTTATTTGAGGAAAATTGAATGCAGGTAATAAAATACGTTTTTCAACCACATGGTGATGATAGAGGTCAGCTAGTTGCTTTAGAGGAATTTAAGGATATACCATTTAGAATTAAGAGGGTATATTATTTGTATGATACGGCTGCAGGCATGGTAAGAGGTAAACATGCACATAAGTGCTTGCAACAAATATTGGTTTGTATTCATGGCAGTTGCAAAGTTCTTTTAGATAATGGACAGGAAAAGAAAGTAGTTCCACTTGAAAAGCCATACGAAGGAGTCTATGTTTCAAATAATATGTGGAGGGAAATGTATGATTTCTCTCCGGATGCAGTTTTAATGGTCTTGGCTTCAGAGCTGTATTCCGAAAGTGACTATATTAGAGATTATGATGAATTCTTGGATTTTGTAAAGAATTGTGGCCGTACGGTAGAAGCATAATATTGCGATTAACAAAAATCTATTGAAGATGTGGTGGAATAATTTTGCGGAATATAAATGATTATGTAGAAAAATATTATAATGAACCATTTGAACCATATATGGTTCAAATAAGAAAAAATAATATTATAAAGCAACTTCATAAATATAGGCATACCAATATCTTGGAAATAGGCTGCGGTTTATCTCCTTTATTCTTAGATTTTCAAGAGTTTAAGAATATTGTGATTGTGGAGCCGGGTGAAGATTTTGTTGTCAATGCTAGGAGCTTATCAGAAAATAAATGCGACATACAGATATTTCAGGGGTTTTTTGAGGATTATGTTGATAAACTAAAAAAAATAGCAATAGAGTTTGATTTTATTGTATGTAGTTCATTGATACACGAAATAGATAATCCTCAAAAAATGCTTGCTGGTATACGAGATGTAGCAAATGAAAATACCATTATTCATATTAATGTACCAAATGCACAATCTTTTCATAGGATTTTGGCTAAGGAAATGGGTATGATAGAAAACATACATGAGCAAAGTTCTCAGATGAAGCTTATGCAGCGTCAAAGAACCTATGACATTGATCTGTTGAAGCAGGAAATTACGGATTCTGGATTAGTGGTGATAGATAGTGGCTCATATTTTATAAAACCATTTACCCATAACCAATTACAACGATGCCTTGATGAAAAGATCATAGACGAAGAAGTATTAGATGGCTTAGTAAAAATGGAAAAATATCTGCCAGGTATGGGAGCAGAAATATATGTTAATTGTAAAAAAGGTAGGGATCATTTATGTACAAAATCTTAATAACTGGAGCAGGCAGTACACAAACTAATGGTGTGGTTAATTGTCTTTTGGATGATAAGGAATCATGTGAGATTATAGGTGTGGGTTCGGATCCTTACGATCTTATGTTTTGTCGTGCCCATAAACGCTATTTAATACCTCATAGCACAAAGCCTGATTATAAGGAAGCTTTTCTAAAAGTATTGGATAAGGAAAAGCCAGATATTGTACATTTTCAGCATGATGTTGAAATGGCAATAGCATTAAAATTTGCAGATGAAATTAAAGCTAGAGGCTGTATTTTGTATGTTCCTGATTATGAAACTATTGATACCTGTGTATATAAATACAAATCATGGGAAAAATTTAAAGCTGCTGGGATTAAGGTTCCACAGAATGTAGTCATAAATAGTGAAGAGGATTTGGAAAAAGCCTTTAGTGAACTAACAGATGGTAATACGCCGATTTGGTTCAGACCAATGATTGTAGGAAATGGTGGTAGAGGTTCTTTCTGTACTACAGATATCAACGAGGCTAAGGAATATATCTTTAATGCAAATACCTGGGGAACATATATGGCTGCTGAGTATTTGCCTGGGGATATGGTAACCTGGTTATCTATCTGGAATAATGGAGATTTGATTGTTGCTCAGGGCCGTAAGCGTGGTGGCTGGGCCTATAGTTCTATGAGTGCCAGCGGAGTAACTGGTATTACTAAAATAGGTATTACATATTCTTCACCTGAATTGGATGATATTGCTATTAAATGTTGCAAGGCAGTCGCTTCAAATGGTAAACCACATGGTATTTTTGGTGTTGACTTGAAGTGTGATAGAAATGGAATTCCTAATCCAACAGAAGTGAATATTTCCAGATTTTTTGCAACCGTTGAGTTTTTTGAAAAAGCCGGTCTGAATATGCCAGCAATTTTTAAGGATGTAGCTTTGTATGGTAAAAAACCAGAGTTAAAAAAGATATTGAATCCTTTGCCAGATGATTTATTATGGTTAAGATCCTTAGATGACAGACCAATTTTAACTACTAAGGAAGAGATGGCTAATACTTTAATTGATTGGCATAAAATATAAGGCATATGGGGGATTGCAGATGGAATGGATAAAGCGGGGAAAGATCTTTGATAATAGCACATTTAATCTAAGCTGGTTCAAAAAAAATGCTATGATGCCAGTACCATATAGATTGAATCAGCATGTTTTGAGACTATTTGTAACAATGTGCGATTCAAATAATGTGGGGAGAATTGGCTATGTTGATGTAGAGGCTCACAATCCTACTCATATACTAAATGTTAGTAAGGAACCTGTTGTTGATATAGGGGAGCCGGGAAAGTATGATGATAATGGTGTGGTATCTGCATCCATATTTGAGAAGGATAATGTTCTCTACTTGTTTTATTCAGCCTATCAGCTTTGCAAAAAAATACCTTATATGATTTTTTCTGGAGTGGCTATAAGCAGAGATCACGGTGATACTTTTCAAAAAATATCATGTGATGTGCCCTTTTTAGACAGAATAAATGGAGAAGTGAATTTTCGTGCTGTTCCCAATGTTATTCAGCAAGGTACCACATTTAAAATGTGGTACCTTGCTGACAGTAAACTATCAGCATGGATTAATGCAAATGATAAAATATTGCCATGTTATATAACAAAATATATGGAATCTGAGGATCTGTTTAATTGGAATGGCTCTGGTGTTGAAGTATTCGAATTTGATACTGCTGATGAACATGGCCTATCTATAGGGAGTATTTGGTTAGAGAATGATTTATACAAATGTATTTATAGCATTCGTAGTATATCCCATGGTTATAGATTAGGTTATGCTATATCAAAGGATGGAAAAAAATTTCAACGACGGGATGCAGAACTAAATCTTGATGTTACGCCAGGAGAATTTGACAGTGAAATGATGTGCTTTCCAAAAAGAATAGAGATAGATGGCCGTATATATCTTTTCTATTCTGGTAATCACTATGGTATAGGTGGTATAGGCTATGCAGAGGAGGTGGCAAGATGATTGTTGCGGAATACATAGCACGATATTTACAAAAAATAGGCATTACTCATGTTTTTGGTTATGATGGCAGTATGATGCTAAAAATAGCAGATGAAATTTCATATTTGCCAGAGGTTAATTTTTATCAAGGATTTCACGAGCAAGCATCTTCCTTTGCTGCGGATGGCTATGCTAGAGTAACAGGGCAAATGGGAGTAGTGTTGGTAACATCCGGTCCAGGGGCAATGAATGCCATGGCTGGCTGCTGTGATGCCTTTTTAGATTCGATTCCCTTGTTGATAATTACTGGGCAGGATAGATATACACATATAGTTGCAAATCCAGGAGTTAGGTTGAGCGGATTTCAGGATATGGATATTGTAAGTATAGCTCGTCCTGTTACGAAATATGCTGTTCAAATAACTAATGCGGCGGACATTGCTTATGAAATTGAAAAATGCGTTTTTCTGGCTAATGAAGGTAGAAAAGGACCGGTATTGTTAGATGTCCCTATGGATATACAGTTTGAGGAATTACCAGAGAATGTAAAGCATTTTGTTCCAGAAGAGAAAGAAATGCCATTGGATCTTAGTACTGCAAATAAGATTATGACTGCTTTATGTGGGGCAAAACAACCATTGATTTTGGCAGGTGGCGGAATTGATATAGCTGATGCTCGACAGGAGCTAAAGGAATTTGTAGAAATGACAAATATTCCAGTTGTTACAACTCTTAATGGGCATGATGCTTGTGACATATCATTAGGTTCCAGTGGCTTATATGGCAAGCCGGAAGCAAATCTAGCGGTATGTAATTGTGATGTGCTTTTGTGTTTGGGTAGCAGATTTGGCCTTCGGCAGACAGGAAAACTACCCAATGAATATACCAAAGCAAAAATTATACATATAGACATTGATGAGAAAGAATTTGGACGGATTATGGAACCGTACATATCTTTGCATTGTGATGTAAAAGTATTTCTAAATTGTGCATTGCGAATAGGAAGAGCATATTCTTTTCCTAGTTATGATTTATGGCTTAGGAAAATTGCAGGTTGGCAGGGTAGATACAAAAATGACTTGTATGTAAATACATTAGGTGTAGATCCTGTTAAATTAGTTCAGCATATAGGAGAGGTTTGTTCTGACATTGCAATTTTTACGAATGATGTTGGACAAAATACCATGTGGGTGTGTCAAGGATTAGAGATAAAGGGAAGGCAAAGATTATTAACATCAAGTGGATATGCATCGATGGGATTTTCTTTGCCAGCAGCTATTGGAGCAAAGATGGCTAAGCCAGCCAGCCAGGTTATATCATTTTCTGGCGATGGCGGTTTTCATATGAATATGCAGGAGTTACAATTCGTGCAATTACATGGTCTAAATATAAAATTTGTCATTTTTAATAATAATACCTTGGGAATGATGCGCGAGGTTCAACGTATTTACTATAAGAACAATTATGTTGGAAGTAATACTAAGGAGTTTGTATGTGTAAATCTAAAAAAGGTTGCAGATTTGTATGAACTTGACTATGCGGTTGTAGTCTCAAATGAAGATTATGGTGCATTAGATGAAGCTCTAAAAAGTGATAAGGCTGCTATTATTGAAATAAAAATGCCAGAGGAAACATACTGCAGAAATTTATATGATTTTAAGAGGGATAACCCAGAGGAATTTGCATAATAGATGATGAGAAAAATATTTTGGGATTTGGATGGAACTATTTTAGACATACGCCAGAGATTGTACAGATTATTTTGTGAATTGACCGATACACAAATAGGATTTGAAAAGTATTGGCAATTAAAGGAGGCTGGATATAATCAAGCAAAGATGTTAAGTTACATTGGTTCCACGGTGGAGAAAAAGGAGTTTCATACCATTTGGTTAGCCAATGTCGAGCGTATGGAGCTGTTACATTATGATACATTGCAACCGGGTATTAAGGAAATACTGGCAGATCTGTTTAGCGGCGGCTCTGAAATGTATATTGTAACAAATCGTCAATGTTTAGAAAATGTAAAAAAACAGCTCTGTCATCTAGGTATAAATAGCTTCTTTAAGAATATTATTACTACAGAACAAAAATGTACTAAGGCAGAGGCAGTTAAGCAACAAGGAATAAATGCAGCAGATGGTATCTTTATAGGTGACAGCAAAGAAGATATGCAGGCTGCTTTGGAATTAAATTGCGAAGCAATTTATTTAGGAAAAAGATTAGATGTTGATATGCCAGGGTTGAAGTTAATTGGCTGTGGAGAAAGAGCATATGGAATTTTTAAACAGTGAAAGGTGCTGTAGCATATTAACTATATGCTACAGCAGAATCCTTTACATTGTACACATGAAAATTCATTATACGAGGGAGTACAACAATGTCAGCAATTAGAAGTGCTCGGATAATTTTTTGGTGCAAAATAGGTGTGCGAATTTTTTTTCTCATATTATCCTTTTTAGTGTGCTGTTTGCATTCCTATATAGAATGTCATATAGCAAAGGCAATTGCCGATATTATTATTGGTATGGCTATTTCAATAATGGCTTGGGCTATTACCGAGATTATTGTTTTTATAGTAGAAGTATATGAGACATATAAAATAGAACGTGATAGGTTTTTGAATTTAGCATTAAAATATAACAAAAAAATAATTAAAAGACTATTAAAATTGCGGTCTGGTGAAAAAACTCCTGTTTTTATAAACAAATTAACAGGAAAAACAGGTGAAGTAGAAGAGGTAAAAGCTGTATGGGAAAAAATAAGGGATGATGTTGACAACTTAATGAATGAAATGTACGAATTTCAATATAAGTCTGAGTACTATGTGCTATCAGGAGAGTTTATAAAATATTATAATTATCTAAATCGGTTTTATTATATTTTGCTTACAAATTTACGAGGTGAAGCCGATGTTGAAAATATATTTAATAAAATTTTCAATTACGGTAAAGCTCCAGAATGTATTAATGGAATCGAGCAAATGAACATAATACAAAAACGCTGTGCAAATATTGATGTTGCATATAATGATATGCGAAAAAATCTTACATTGAGTGAATCCAAGTATGATCCATCAGATTGCATTTTGGAGACAAGGCATAGAAGTTGTATTAGCATTTATGATTGTGTCGACTTACCTCAAAATGAAAAAATAAAATACACATTGATTTTTAGACCGTGTAAATATTTCGAGAATATATTATGTACAAATACAAAAGATGTAAAAAAATAAAACTTATAAAGGAATTATTATTTGGAAATAATGATATGTAAAGCTATGATAAGTAAATATGAAGATGCCAAAAAAATGGAATGGGATGAATTCAACAGTAAGGCTAAGAATGGACATTTTTTCTTTTATCGTGAATATATGGAATATCATAGAGACAGATTTCATGACTTTTCTCTGATTATTTATAATGATAAGGGAAATATTATTGCTTTGCTTCCAGCTAGTATAGATGGGGATATGGTTATATCTCATGGGGGATTAACCTTTGGAGGATTTGTTTGTGATAGGAAAATGACAGCAGCTAATATGCTGGATGTTTTTGATAATGTAAAACATTTTTTGAAAAATGCTGGTGTTAGGATGTTTATTTATAAGTGTATGCCAGCCGTATACAACAAGTATCCGTCTGATGAAGCATTGTATGCATTGTTTCGCAATAATGCAGAATTATATAGGAGAGATGTGTCATTTTCTATTTATTTGCCAGATAGATTAGGATATCAAGAGCAGCGTAAACGTGCTGTTAAGAAAGGGTATAAATATCAATATACTTTGCAGGAAAGTAGCAAATATGGAGAGTATATAAGTTTACTGGATAAAATTCTGATAAAATATCATGGCACCCATCCAGTGCATAGTGCAGAAGAATTAAGAATGTTAGCAGAGAAATTTCCTAATAATATCAAATTATATACAGCTGAGAAGAATGGACAAATTGAAGCCGGTACGGTGGTTTTTTTACAGGCTGGAGTAGTGCATACACAATATTTGGCTAATTCGGACGAAGGACGGAAAACCGGAGCCTTGGACTGTCTGCTGGATTGGCTGATTACAGATGTTTATAAAGACAAAACTTGGTTTGATTTTGGTATATCCTGTGAGCAAGAAGGACGTTATTTAAATGAAGGCCTAGCAGCACAAAAAGAAGGCTTCGGGGGAAGAGCTGTAGTGCATGATTTTTATAGAATAGAATTAACTTAGATACACATGATGAAATGGGTACAACGGTAATGATCAATTTGTAATAGTAAAATAAACTTATTTTGTGAAATGACTGTCATACAGAATTTAATACTATTGTAATTGAGATTGTGAATAAAGGAAAATATGGAACAAATTAATAGAACAATAATAGAGAATGTAAAAGAGAAAAAATATTTCGAAATTTAATTTTGAAATTTGATTGCTTGATATGGTATAAATAGACGGTGGGGTGTGTGGGTGAAAGACGATGTGAAATTTTTCTGTAAATTCAGATCTTCTATGATAATTGATACGGCGTAATAGCAGTTTTTGGCGGTCAAGAGAGAGAATATACAATTAGCAATTCCAGACAGACCTATAAGCTATGCATACGCACCAAGCAATATGAATTTCAATTAGAGTCTAAAGAGTTTGTGGATGTGGATGGTACCGTTGATCTGACAGGTGCTTCTATGTATATCTTAGATAGACGATATGAATGGCAGCAATGCTATGATAGGAATTTGCTAGAATATTTTATGAATATTGCCAGAGAGCATACAAAATCTTTTTGTACATGGGGAAGAAATTGGCCTGAAATGCGAAAACTAAAGCCAAAATGGTTTGGAGAAGCAAAGTAGAAATGTAAATATTATTCAATGAGAAATTTTTATAGATAAATTTAAATTTTATTTAAGAAGGCTGAAATTTCTCACGATAATATATATGACAACGGCAAAGGACATATTTCAGGTGGCTAGCAACCCAGAAATACGTCAGATATTTGCAAAACAATTTTATACAGTTAGTGGCACGGATGCTGCTAACCTTGTTGACAACCAAGGAGGAAATTTATTATGGCAATGGTAGTTAAAAACAACATGTCCGCTCTGTCCACCCTGAACACTCTGAACAGGAACACTAAGGCGCTCTCTAAGAGCCTGCAGAAGGTTTCTTCTGGTATGAAGATCAACAGCGCTGCTGATGATGCTTCTGGTTATGCAATTTCCGAGCGTATGCGTGTACAGATTCGTTCTTTGGATCAGGCTAATAGCAATGCTCAGAATGGCGGCTCCATGATGAAGGTTGCTGAGGGTGCTGTAAGCTCCACTGTAGAGATTCTGAAGACTCTGAAGGAGAAGGCAGTAAACGCAGCCAACGATACCAATACTGATGCAGATCGTCAGACTATCCAGAAGGAACTGGATCAGTCTATCGACCAGATCAATGATAATGCAAATGTAACCTTTAACGGCCAGTACTTGGTAGATGGTTCCAAGAATGGTAAGACTACCGCTACTTGCACTGCTTTGACTAATCAGAGTTTGGCTGAGGATACTGGAAGTGGCACTAAGTTGACTGAATTGAAGGCTCGCAATAACGACAGTTTGAATATTCAGTCCACTGATACTATTACTGTATCATGGGTAAAGGATGGTAAGACTTATACAGCTTCTACTCAGGTAGGGGACTTGACTTTGGATGGTGCTTTGAAAAAAATGAAGGATGGCAATGAGGAGCTTAGTAAGAGTGTAACTCTTAGTGCTGGTAAGACTTCCTTTATTGCTGTTGATGGCTCTGGTAACAGTGTATATACTGCTTCTGGTGAAAGCTCCATTACAGTTACCTCTTCTGCTACTGGTATTGAGGGACAGATTTCCGGCTTTACCATTTCTATTACTGATAATACTGGTGCAGTTCGCAAGTCTGCTAATGCTGCATTGGATGCTTTTGATGAGACTCTCCGTGCTCAGAACAAGTCTGATGATAATTCTATTAATCTGCAGGTTGGCACCAAGGCTAACCAGACCATTAAGGTTGGCTTGACTGATATGAAGGCTCAGGCTCTTGGCCTCCAGGGTAAGAATAACGATACCATTCAGGTAGGTAATCAGGAGCAGGCTAATGCAGCTATCAATGTTCTGGATGCAGCTATTCAGAAGGCTCTGGATCAGCAGACCACTATCGGTGCTGTTCAGTCCCGTCTGGAATACACTCAGAGCAATTTGACTACTGCCAGCGAGAATGTAACTGCTGCAGAGTCAACTATTCGCGATGCTGATATGGCTAAGGAAATGACCGAGTACACTAAGAACAACGTTCTGATGCAGGCTGCCCAGTCTATGCTGGCACAGGCAAATCAGAGCAGTTCCAACGTACTGTCTCTCCTCCAGTAATATTTGCTATTCCTTATGGGGATATTCAGCTAAACAATATGAGAACCGTCCCTCGGGGCGGTTCTTTTTCTGTTTAGAGAAACTTCAACTACGGAGGATATTTGTTGAGAGTTGTTTAATATTTATACTGTGCTTTTCGATACTACATATAGGTGGTTTAGATATAGTAAAGGCTGGCAATTATGAAGAAAAACAAATTTTATAAATCGGAAGCAAGTGAAGCTGCTTCCGATTTTTTTGAAATGAATAAGGTAAAAGGTACAAGTATCTCTGCTTGTGCCATTATGAAAAATGAAATATCCCATGTGGAGGCTTGGCTGAATAATGTAAGAGTTTTTGCCCAGGAAATTATTGTGGTAGATACAGGCTCTACTGATGGTACTAATGAGTTTTTAGCCAAACAATTTGATGTGAAACTAATTAGCTATGAATGGCAGCATGATTTTGCACAGGCTAAAAATGTAGCTTTGCAGGAGGCAACAGGGGATTGGTTGGTATTTACTGATGCAGATGAATGTCTTTATCACCCAGAAAATATCATTGAATATTTGAGGCAGATGAATAAGCAATCACCTGATACAGATGTAATATTCTGCCCTATTGATAATATAGATGTAGATAGCAATAATGAAATTATCAATTCCGATGTAGTGCCTAGAATTATAAGAAATCATGTAGGCATTAAATACATGGGGGCTGTACATGAACAGCTAACCAAGGGGAGGGAGCCTTGGCAGAACATAAAATATGTGGTGGCAGATAGGCAATTGGCTATTCGCCATACAGGCTATTCTAGTAAGGTAATTGCTTTCAAGTATCAGCGCAATTATGAAATTTTACAACAGGTTATGGGAAAAAGCCATAAACCAGAGATGTATTATGGTTTTCTTAGTGAAAGTCTATTAGGTTTAGAAAAATATCAAGAAGCTCTAGAGTATGCTATTTTGGCTATGGAATCGCCTTATCAGCCAACTATTCAAAAGGAACGCTTTGCTCAGGTAGCTATAGAGTCCATGGACAAGTTGGGATTAGCTATCAGTGATATATTTTCCCTGCAGCAGGCAGAAGCAATCTGTCAGACTATATTGAAGCGGAACAAATGGCATGTAGGAACCTTGTGTCAGTGGCTGGATATGAAGTTGGCAGTTGCGGAGAATGAACATCAAGAGAAAATAAAGGGCATTCTACAAGACTTACATCATCTTTATGGGGAAAATTCCCAGGATATACAGCAACTGATTGCCTTGCTGGAGCAAAATGGCTATATTTATTTGGCTAAGAAATTTTCTGCTCAAATGAATATGGAAAAAGAAAATAATTTAGAGGAAGTCTATCAGCTTTTACAAGGAAAAAACTTTGCTCAGTTTGAAAAGAAGATACTGCCACTAATGGCAGAGAATATTCAGCTTTTATTCGTTGCCTTATTAGGCTGTAATTATTCCTCTGGTAGCTGGTATCAGGAGAAACTACAGCTTTTGCCACAGGCTCAGCAGGTACTGGTACAGCTTTATCATGGACAAATACAAAATGTTGCCTTGGAGCCAGATGAATATATTACTATGCTAGATGGTATTATTCTTTATGGCAATCAGGAAATGTTATTAAAATATTTGCAACTAGCTCAGGGAATGCCGGGAAGTAAGCTAAAGAAAATAGGCCACCAGCTTGTAGTTAGGGAATACTATGGTGAAGCGTTGGATATTTTTACTCAAATTCAAGCTGAGGATGAGGCCGTAATAGAAGATTTTTGGTTTGACTGTGGTGTATGTCTATATTATTTGCAGGATTATAGTAATGCCTTGGCAGCCTTGGAGAGAGCAGCTGATATGGGGAATAGAAGTAAGGAGTTAGAAACATATATTGCTTGGTGTAAGGAGGCTGTCAGGGCATGAAAATATCAGCCTGTGTAATTGTCAAGAATGAAAAAAAAAATATTGAACGATGGCTTGCTAATATGCGGCAGATTGCTGATGAAATTATAGTAGTAGATACTGGCTCCACGGATAATACCCTAAATATATTAGAAAATGCTAATATTATCCCTTATCATTTTACCTGGTGTAACGATTTTGCGACCGCCAAAAATTATGCTATTCAGCAGGCTACAGGGGATTGGATTGCCTTCTTGGATGCTGATGAATATTTTGATGCATCAAGTGTACAGCGATTTAGAACGGAAATGACTCGTTATCATGCTAATAAAAAAATTGGTGCTATTATGTGTCAGCTGGTTAATATTGATACAGATAATAGAAATAAAATTATTGATACCATGATACAGGTGCGAATTTTCCGGAATAGTAAGGATATTTATTATAAAAATCCAGTGCATGAGCAGCTGGTTACTAAGCCTGGTAAGTTTATTATGCAAAAATGCTTTGATTTGCAGATAATACATACAGGTTATAGTGCTAGCATTTTGCGCAAAAAGGCAGAACGGGATTTGCCTATTTTGCAGCAGCGGGAAAAAGAGGCCAAGACTCAGAATGAGAGAGATCAATTGTATGTATTCTTTATGGATGCCTATAATTGTCTGGGTGTTTTTGATAAGGTATTGTTGTATGCTCAAAAAGCAGTGAAGTCAAATATGAAAACTCTAGGGGGAGATATTCATGTTTATGAGTGTATGATATCTGCTATGATACATTTGGGCAAGGACGATAAGGAAATAATGGCTGTTATTACAGAGGCTAGAAAGAAATTTCCTCGGGAGGTTTTCTTTGCTGTTCAGCTGGGATATTATTATTATGTGGGCAGGGATTATTTACAGGCGGAGCAATATCTATTGGAGGCTCGCAGGTTAAGACAGCTTGCCGAAAAAGATATAAAGGCAGGTAAAGCAGTATCAGATACTTCTCTAAATCTAATGCCTATGCTTTATAGCTGTCTTGGGGATATTTATATACGCAAGGGACAAAAACAGCAGGCCTTGGAGATTTCTCTGGAAGGAATGGAGTATTATAAATATAATCATTTATTGACAAAGGTATTATACAAATCTCTATTGGGGCGTCCTGTGGTAGAGATTATACAGATATTTGATTGTTTTTATGATAAGAAACAGGATGGGGATTTTCTTATGGAAGCCATAGGTTGGCATGCATCTGGGGAGTTTGCCGCCTATTATTATCCCATCCATAATACTATGGATAAGACAAAGCTTTATCTAAAAACAGGAAAATATCAAGGAGGGGTTGCTGTTGCGGGACAGCAGCTGGATTTGCTAAATCACTCGGCCTTGGCTGAGGTCTTTGTCAAGCAGGAAAATGGAGAAGAAACTCTGCCTAGTGTTTTTGCTATTATGCCTGATAAATATCAAAGATTATATATGTCTAAGGCAGAATGTCAACAGGATGTAGATGGTAGAGCAGCTATCCGGCTTAGAAAGCAGATGAAATATTATGAATGAAATAAAAGAAATATTCCAGCTGATGGCCCAGGAGCATATGGAAGAAGCTGTGCAGCGAGGAATAAAATATTTTCAGTTAAAATTTTCTACAGATGGCATGGAGCTGGTGGTGCCACCTCAAAGTCCCATACGGAAGGTGGAGGCAGCTGATAGATTATATTTTTATAGTGTTGCAGGAGTGTACTATCAATACTTTGGACCACAGGTTTATGCTTGTGCCTTTTTCAAAGAGATCTGGCAGGCTACAAAGGATCTGCCTGTAAAATGGGAATACTATAGCAAATATCTTATGCAGTGCCATTATTTATTTATATCTCAGAATAGGTATTTTCAAGTACATCAAGACTATAATAAATTATTTAAGGATATATGGCAATTTAACCACGATAAGCAGTTACATAGGCACCATTCTAAAATTCGCATAGGATATTTGTCTGCTGATTTTAATCGTTGTGTGTTGGCGGATTTTATTGGAGTTCTTACAGCCTATTACAATCAGGAAGATTTTCAAGTATATTGCTTTGCCAACGGCAAGATAGATGATGTAACGGAATTTTACCAGAGTTGTCCAGTGGAATGGGTGGATATTACAGGCTTGAACGCTCCAGATGCCGCCCGTGCCATCTATAGTAGGGAAATAGATATTCTTTTTGATTTAGCAGGTCATACCCGCTATAATCTGCCTATTCTAGCATATAAGCCAGCTCCTGTACAAATGTGTGGAATTGGTTATTTTGCTACTACAGGCTTGGATCGAGTAGACTACTTCCTTACAGATAAATATTTATGCCACGAGTATACAAGTAAATATTTTGTGGAAAAAACATTGCCTATGCCACAAAGTCATTTTTGCTATTGGCCTAGGAAGGAGATGCCTCAGGAAATTCACGGGGCACCTTGCTGTGTAAAGGGATATATTACCTTTGGCAGCTTTAACGATCCTATAAAGGTTAATTCTACTGTATTGCAAACATGGCAAAGGATTTTGACAGCAGTGCCTAATTCCAGATTGTTGCTGAAAGGCCGTATGTTTAATGCGTATCAGGGGGTTGAGACGATGAAAAATATGTTGCTGTATGCAGGTATTGAACTGGACAGGGTGGAGCTGCGGGGCTTTAGCAAGGATTATCTTCGAGAATATTGGGATGTAGATATTGCCTTGGATACTTTTCCTTACCCAGGAGGTGGTACTACCTGCGCTGCTCTTTATATGGGAGTGCCGGTTATAACCTTGGGCGATGGCAGTCATGGGGGAGATTTCGGCATTAGTATTTTGAAAAATATTGGCATGGAGGCCTGTTGCAGTTATAGTGTGGATGAATATGTGGAAAAAGCCGTACTGCTGGCTTCTGATTGGGAGCTTTTGCATGATTTGCACCTTCAGCTAAGAAATATTATGGAAGCTTCTCCACTAATGGATAAAGAAGGCTATATGAGAGATTTGGAAAATAATTATCGAAAAATTTGGCAGAATTATTTGCAGGAGGAATGAGATATGGGCAAGGCAGGGGCATTGAAAATTTCTGCCTGTTATATTGTAAAAAATGAAGCAAAAAATTTGGCGAAGTCCATTAAAAGCCTAAAAAATCAGGTAAATGAGATTGTAGTGGTGGACACTGGCTCTACAGATAATACCATGACTGTGGCTAGAAAATTAGGTGCTAAGGTATATAATTTTGTCTGGCAGGATGATTTTAGTAAAGCTCGCAATTATGCATTGAGTAAGGCTCAGGGAGATTGGCTGATATTGTTGGATGCTGATGAATATTTTACGGCTAAAACTGCTGGTAATATTCGTAAGATAATTCGTCAGGCTAAGCAGGCGGATGCTATTTTGATTCAGATGGTTAATTATGATGTGGATAGGGCAGAAATACAGGATTATTTCTATCAACTGCGTATAGTTCGCAATCAGCAGGGACTTCACTATGAGGGAAAAATTCATGAGGAGCTGAAGCTATCTGATGGTAAGTCTATGAAATTTCTTAGAATTCTCCCGGAAATGTTAGAGATTTATCATACTGGTTATGCTAGCAGTGTTTCTAGGCAAAAGTTGGAAAGAAATCTCAAGCTTTTGCAGCAGGCTGTGGACAATGGGCAATCTGAGGCAGATTTGGCTAGATATTTTTGTGATTGCTATTTAGGTTTGGGAGATATGGAGAAATGTACCTATTATGGTTGGCTGGATGTAAAGAAGGGACGGCAGTCTGTAAATTTTGGCAGTCGCTGTCATAGGGTGCTGATGGCCTATTATGGTGGTCGCAATGATGGAGAAAGCATTAGCAAAAGGCGGCAGCTGGCAGAAATTTCTGTGGAGCAATATCCAGAGGTGCCGGATTTCTGGGCGGAATACAGTGAGTGTTTATATCAGACTGGCGAATATGCGCAGGCCATAGCTGCTATGGAAAAGGCCTTGGAGCTGATGCAGGATTATCATGGTATGGAGCCTTCTATGCTGGTGGAAGGGCATATGGCGCCTCAGTTGGAGGAGAGATTACAGGTATTTCGTCAGGCACAGGCTAATTTAATTAATCAGGAAAAATCAACGATAAAAACTACAGAGGATAAATGCAATGGAGGTATTCAAATGGCTAGATTGAAGAACAAAATTAATAAAAATAGAATGAAGAAACGGAATAATCAGGCTAAGCAGGTATTGACCGGCTTGAAGCATGATATGCAGCAGTTTATGGAGGCAGAGGATTATACCGCAGCCATGGATGTTATGGCAGAAATGGCAGCTAATAAGCAGATGGATGGGGAAATAATGTATTGGGGGGCTCAGTGCTATTTCTTTACCGGAGATTTTGAGCGGGCCGAAAAATGGGTGAATAATGCTTTAAATAATGGCTATAATAGTGTGGGTGTGAAGATGTTGCTGGCCACTCTGTGTATGACTGAGGAACGCAACAAGGATGCCTTCAAGCTGTGTGATGCAGTATTGACTGAAGGTATAGAGGGAATGTCCAAGCAGGATCAGGAAATATTTGATAATTTTATGGATAATATCAGCTATGGTTACGATGAGCTGATGTCTGAACATCCTAAGATTAATGAATATCTGCAGAAGAAGCAGGCTGATACCGAGGTTAACTCCCCTGTAAATAAGTTGAAGGAGATACTAAAAGGCAAGGAAATGAAAGAAGCTGAACCTCAGCAGGCGAAAGTTCAGGAAGAGGTAAAGACCGAGCCGGAGGAAGCTCCTAGTGAAGATAAGGCTCAGGCAGCGTTGGCTCGTTTGAGACAATTGTTATCCAAGAATAAAGAGCAGGGTGTAGAAGAAAATAATGAGGTTCAAAAGCCAGTAGAATCCACTATTATTTCAGAGGCTGTTCAAGAGAAAGATGAAATTACACCTGAGATACAGCGTGTTGATGCACCTCAGCCTATAGTGGAAGAATCTGATAATGTTCAGCAGAATGAGGTCGAAAAGGTAGATGTATCTGACACCTTGACTAAGATTGCTGCTAAGGAGATTTCCTTGGTGGAGAAGGTACGCTTGATTAATGTTTTTGCTGGGGTATGCTATCAGCAGGGAGATTATCAGTCTGCCTTTGATTTGCTATCCGCTGCCTTGGAACTGGATAGTAAGGATGCAGCAACCTTGAAAAATATTGCTTATACCTGCTTGTCTGCTGGTGAGCAGGAGCAGGCTATGTCCTTTGCTGCTAAGTTGCCAGTGGTAGATTTCGCTTTGCTTTATGCTTTGAAGCAGAATTAATCAGGAGTTATTTTTATGCTTAACATAAATAAAGTCCTTGATGATCATAGTATCTGCTTTATTAGTAATGTTAATAATGAAGCTGAATATGAAGGTGCTAAAAATGCAATATTGGAGCTAGAAATACCTTCTGGTTATAAAGTAGAGATTTTAGGTGTTCGCCATGCTGTATCTATGGCAGCAGGCTATCAGCAGGCTATGGAAGCCTCGAATGCTAAATATAAAATATATCTACATCAGGATGTTTTCGTTATTAATCCAAGATTAATAAGTAATCTATTAGATATTTTTCAGTCTGATATCAAGGTTGGGATGGTAGGAGTTGCAGGTGCTGCAAAGCTTAGGCAAGATCAACCAGCATGGTGGATTAGTGAATTATCGACCTTATTTGGCACATGTTACACACGGTTATCTGAAAATGAAATGGTAAGAAATTATTATGGTGAGGTTCCAGGTGGTCCAGGTGCCTATGTTCATGTGGCAGCTATAGATGGGTTATTTATGGCTACCCAATATGATTTGCCATGGCGAGCAGATTTATTCCATGGTTGGCATTTCTACGATATTTCTCAAAGTCGGGAATTTATCAACGCTGGGTATAAGGTGGTAATACCACATCAGCAGGAGCCTTGGGTAATTCATGATTGTGGACGCAAGCTTTTGGACGATTCTTATTATGAAAATATGAGAATTTTTAAAGAAAACTATAACTGGTAATACGTATATAGGATAGAGGAATAATGGATTGGCAGAATTTGGATAAGAAAATGAATAGCTTGCGGCGGTGCATGGATATGGGGGATTATGCCAAGGCCAGACCTCTCTATGAGCAGCTGCAGGCTGAATATTATAGTCAGACTGACTGTGGTGTTGAGTATGAGGCTATTGGTGGAGAAGTGGCGGAGATTTATGCTGCTATAGTAGTGGAAACCAATAGCCAGCAGGAGATTCCTGCAGCTATTGCCCAGCTGCAGAAATTTACAGGTGGGGCATATCATGGCTTTTTGGTGGCTAGACTGCATTGGCAGGCCAAAAGGCATTTACAGGCTTTAGGAGTACTGGAGGAGCTTTGTCAGTTGAGCTGGCACCAAGGCAAGCCGATGATTCCACCCGAAAATGATTTTTGGCAGGCTTCTCCTGGGGAAAAGGAGGTTATTCTTAATCTGCTGGGACAGGGGTATAAGTATTTTGGTATGGCTCAGCAGGCAGCCCAGTGCTATCGCTTGGCTAGTGAAGCGGCAGTGTATTTTCCTGTTCAGACATCAAATTATAGCAATTATGTTTTTAGCCTTCATTATATTTTTATGCCTCAGTGGGAGTATGTTGAGGCTCACAAGGGGTATAATGCTCTTTATTCCGTGCTAAAACCTTTTATCCATAATAGGCGTCAGTTGAAGCGTCGGCAAAAAAAGCGAGGTAAGCTGCGTATTGGTTATATTTCTCCGGATTTCCGCCGTCATGTGGTGCTGTTGTTTATTTGGGCTATGGTTACTAAATACAATCGGCAGGATTTTGAGGTATATTGCTTTAGTAACTCCCCTACTGAGGATGAATATAGCAAATACATTCAGAAGCAGGTGGATTTCTGGTGCAATATTTCCCAGTTGCCTTTGCGGGATAAGGCTTTGGTGGTTTATCAGCAGGAGCTGGATATTCTGGTGGATTTGGCAGGTCATTCCCGGGATAATTGCTTGCCAGTGCTGGGGTATAAGCCAGCGCCGATTCAGATAAGCGGTATTGGTTATTTTGCTACGACGGGCTTGCAGACGGTGGATTATTTTCTGTCAGATAAATATTTGGCCGCAGGCTGCGAGATTCTTTCTGTTGAGGCCAAGGAAATTTCGTCAAATACTGTAGACGAGGGCTTGACAGAAACAGTTCTTGCCGGCAGTGAGAGCTTTATGGAGAAGCTATTGGTTTTGCCCCATTCTCATTTTTGTTATGTGCCTATCAAGGAAATGCCACCGGTACGGCAGGCACCTTGTATGTCCAAGGGCTATATTACCTTTGGCAGTTTTAACAATCTTATTAAGGTGAATGATGTGGTGTTGGAGACTTGGGGAGCAATTTTGCAGCAGGTGCCTGAGTCCAGACTTTTGCTAAAATGTGCCAGCTTGGATGATGCTGATATACGGGAGCTGTTCCGGCGGAAGCTATTGTCCTTGGGGTTGCCAGAGGAGCGGTTCCAACTGCGGGGCTTTAGTGCAGATTATTTGCCAGAATATTATGATATGGATATTGCCCTTGATACTTTTCCATATCCCGGTGGCGGTACTACCTGCGATGCCTTGTATATGGGTGTGCCGGTGGTGACTCTGGGGGATGGCAGTCATGGAGGAAATTTTGGCATTAGCCTGTTAAAGAATATAGGATTTGATTTTGCTTGTAGTTATTCTGTAGAGGAATATATTCAAAAGGCTCTCTTGTTGGCTCAGGATAGGGAACTTTTGAACGCCTTGCATCTTGGCTTACGCAATATGATGGAAAATTCCCCTATTATGAATGAAAAGCAGTATATGCAGGAACTGGAGCAGGGGTATAAGCGTATTTGGCAGGAGTTTTCACATGGAGGTAGTCAATATGTGCGATGTATTAGATAGAGTAGAAGCTCGTGGAGAAGCGCGTGGGAAAGTGCGAGGAATGGTTATAGGAGAGAATCGTGGCATGGAGAAAACCAGAAAAGAAATGATTCTTAATATGCTTAAAGAGAATATCAGTGTTGACACCATTGCCAGAGTTGCGAAGCTTACTGCTGACCAGGTAATTGCCATTGGGAAAAAAGCTGCGGTTTTATAAAGC
>Ga0129313_1000404_pt1 | contig 38043 bp, 34 predicted proteins | sample O1105metagenome_FD_94436 | JGI IMG/M metagenome (GOLD analysis project Ga0129313, IMG submission 94436) | Orangutan group fecal microbial communities from fecal samples from Wisconsin, USA - O1105 metagenome | ecosystem: Host-associated > Mammals > Digestive system > Large intestine > Fecal...
ACAATTCTTGTCACTTCGGATATTAAGCCCGCATCGGTGCAGACGACGATAAGTAGCGGTCGATTTCTCCATTGCTAATGGCGCACTTCTATACAGGGTAAACCCTGTATTGTGCGTCCTGCGGAGCGAACAGCCCGGACAATTGAAGTCCGGGCTGTTTTGCGTCACTTCGTTCCGAACAAGGGAGTGCCTCCCTTGCGCTGCTTACGCAGCTACAGCAGGTGCGCCAGCAGCGGTATCGCAAGACCCGTACAGGCCGAAGCAGCATCTTTTCCGGGCTGGTGTACTGTGCCGACTGCGGTGAGAAGCTGTATTACGGGGCGACCAACAATTACCGACCGGAGGGCGCGTTCTTTGACTGCTCTCTCCATTGGAAGCACAAGGATAAGTGCGGTACTCATTACATCCGGGAAACCGTACTCAGCCACATAGTCCTGAAACACATCCAGGCTGTGACGGGCTACATTCTGCGGCATGAGGCACATTTCCGTGCAGTGATGGAGGAACAACTCCGGCTGGAAAGCGGTGAGCAGACCCGCATCCGCAGGAAACGGCTGGAACGGAACGAAAACCGCATCGCTGAACTGAAACGGCTGTTCATCAGGATTTACGAGGACAACGCCAGCGTGCGGCTGAGTGATGACCGCTTCGATATGCTGAGCCTGACCTATGAAACGGAGCAGAAGCAGTTGGAGAACGAGTGCGTCACCTTGCGGGAGGAAATTGAAGTACAGGAACGCCAGAACGAAAACATTGAGAAGTTCATTCAGACGACGCACAAGTATGTGGGAATCGACGAGCTGGACGGCTACGCTCTGCGGGAACTGGTGTCCGCCATCTATGTGGACGCACCGGACAAATCCAGCGGGAAGCGTGTGCAGCACATTCACATCCAGTACGATGGGCTGGGCTTCATCCCGCTGAATGAGCTGATGAAAGAGGAAACGGCGTGACCGAAGTCACGCCGCACCCTTTGAAAACTCAAGGTTTTCACCATTTTTTCATTTAATTGTTTTACGACCACCCGGCTGATGCTGTGCAAATTGCATTCTCCCGCCCTTTATCAGAAGCAATCCGGTCTGGCAACAACCGTAAAGCCTGCCGCACCTGTGATGACCACGCCGTTTGCGCCGCCGCTGCAATGGACGATCAGGAGATTGCCGTCCGCATCGCGCCCGCCGACAATGCCGACATGGGTATCGCCGGGATAAAACACCAGATCGCCCGGCTGCGCCTCGCTCCACGAAATATCCGTGCAATAGCTGTGCTGCGTGGCAGCCCCGCCGCCGCGCCCGGGTAAGTACGCGCTGTTTGTCGCGTTGTAAAAGCTCCAATCGACAAAGCCGCTGCAATCCAGTCCGAACGGGCGCACCGTGCCGGTGGAGCCGCTGCCCGCCGCTGTGACCTCCGTTGGAACGCCCCAGCGGTCATCCCAGCCGAGCGTCAAAGATTTTCCGCCCCAGAAGTACGACACGCGCCCGACAAGCTGCACTGCCGTTTCCACAGCGGCCTTTCGTGCCGGGTCAAGATCATCCGGGAGATTTTCAAGCAGTGCAATCGCGTCCTCCTGCGAAATGGTCAGCGAACCCATTGGAATATTCAGGCTGCCGAGATTTTCGAGCAGAATGTCAAGCGCGTCATTCTGATATTTTGTAAATGCGTATATCAGGCGCATTTGCTCGGCGGTTTTGGCCGTGATCGTGATAGTCAGCGCAATTCCTGTGTGGCTGTCGTCCACTTCGTCGTCCGGATCGCTGTCCGGAACATCAACGTTCTGCGTTGCCGTTGTGATCTCGCACATATCCCAAAAGACTTGACGCAACAGCTCCACACGTTCTTCGTCGAGCGTGAACACGTCTACGCCGTCCTCCGCGCCTGCTGTTTTGGATGCAAACACGGCCACGACCTCGCGCCAATCCGGGGCCTGTCCGATAATCTGGACGGACACAAAATCTCCATTTTGCAGGCGTTCCAGCTCTGCGTGGTATTCACCCTGAATTTCTGCGATGGCGGTTGCCAGCGGAACGGTATCGTCGCTTTCCTGCTCGTCGGCAAAGAGAATCCCCAACGGAGAAGCCAGAAATGCGCCCGCGACAATGACGATGGAAAACACAATGAAAAGCGCTGTGCCGCCGCCCAAACTGGCAATGGCGCTTATCAGCTCCTTGACCGCCTTTGCCGCGGCTTCGGCCAGCTTTTTCGCGGCTGCGGCGGCTGCTCTGGTAGCCCGGTTGTTGCTCTTTTTAAGCATCTTTCGCTGTGCATCCTGCGTCGCTGCTTTTCGTGCACGCTTTGTCGCGGTTTTCGATACGGACGTTTTCGGTTGTACTTTTGGAGCGCTGATCTGCTCTGAATCTCTTGTACGAATAGAAATACCACGTCGGGGGCGTTCCCTCGGCGCGGCATTTGACTTCGGCTTCTCGCGGATGGCGGGCAGCTGCTCCACTGGTGGGGTGTGCGCTGGTGTTGGTGGTCGGACAGATGGAGCTAATTTGCCGCTGCTAGCCGTGACCGGCTGGCGCTCCGGCGTAATTGTGGGAGCTTCCGAAACAGATGGCTTCGGTGGAATGGGGGCAGCCGGTTCGGATGGATAGATGGATTCGATGGATGGATTTTGAGTGAGCTGCGCTTGCTTTTCTACAAAGACTTGCCGAGACTGTTCCTGCGGCGCGGACGGCAAATCGTGCGCCGGTGTGACCGCTGGCCACTCACGAATAGGCTGCTCTATGCCGCGGCTATAAGGTTCAGTGCCGCGCGGTGTCCATGTACCAGTCTGCTTGATATGCTGAACGTTCGACGCATTTTCTGGTGTCGGTTCAATCGGTAATTCACCGCGCAGTTCCGTGATCGTTGGCTTTTCACGGACGCGCGGCGGTTCGCGCTCGGGAAGATCTTCCGCAAGGCAAATTTCTAATTTCTCTGCATGAAAATTATCACGCGCAGAGCTTTTTTCTGCGCGTGATTTCTTTGCCTGCTGCACACACGCACGCCGTCCTTGCTCCTGCGCTGTTGGTGCGGGGGCGTTTTGCGGCTTTTGCGCGTCCGGGCGTGTACGCACATTCTCTATGCGCAGGCGCGGCAGCTTCTCGGTTGTTGGCACATCGGATATGAGCGGACGCTCAGGCAGCGACTCCCGAACAGGCGCTTTTGCAGCATCATTTGCTGCTTTCTGAGTGAAAGCACGCCGTCCAAGTTCCTGCGGTGCTGGGGTTGGCGTATGCTGCGGCATTTCCGATTCAGGACGCAATCGTATATCATCTGCGCGTAACCGTGGCGTTTCCGATGCCAGTCGCGGCGAATTTTCCGGCAGTGGCGCAGCTGGTACGGCATGAGATTCCGGTGGAGACTCTGGTGTGATCGGCGGCGTAGCCGCCGCTTTTGCCGACTGCTGAACGTAAGCGCGTCGTCCTTGTTGCTGCGGCGTTGGTGCCGGTGCGCTGTGCGGTGTGGTGTCCGGTCTGGCGCGTACACTTTCAATACGCTGCCGTGGCAATTCCGAGGTCGGACGCAGCGATACAGGCTGCTCCGGTTGCACACGCTCCGTGGATTCTGTATAGCGCGCTTGATGAGAAAAGCTGCGCGGGAGCGGGACCGCTTCATGGACAATTTCACGGGCAGTTGTTTCTACCTGTTCGGTAGCAGTATGCTCTGCACTGTTTGACCGGTCGGGTTGATTCGCGCTGTCATTCAATTCCTTTACAAATTTCTGCACCATCTGGCGCTGAACGGTGGATGTAACTTGATGTTTGGGCTGTCTGTCTTTTGGACGGTCATTTCGTTCTCGAATATCCGGAATGGGAATCACCTCCGATTTGTGTCCCAAGTTGGGACACGATTTGTATTGATACAAATTTTAATCCCACCATGAGATCCATTTTCCGAATGGAAACGTGTCTCGTGGTGGGATTTGTTTTTGCGTCCCAAGTTGGGACAGATTACCGGCTTTCACCCGGCGTGGTTGTCATTAACTTATATAGCTCTGTCTGGCGGGGAATGGTGTTGACGAAAGGCACGATGCTGCCGCCCATGCGCAGCAAACCGTGACCGGCTTCGGCGTTTGTGATATAGCTGAGCTGCGTATCGGAAATGTGAAGCAGCTTCGACAGCTCTGCCCGGTCGGTTGCCGCCTGATTGAACAGCAGCAGAAATTCCGAGTTGGCGAACATCAGACGCGCGGTTTCGGATTTCAGACATTCCTCCACATTCTGCGATGCCGCCGTCAGCGCCGCGCCATATTTGCGGAATCTTTTCCATGCGCGATAAAGAATCTCTCCGGAATACTTGTACTTGAAATACAAGTACACTTCGTCGAGGAATACCCAAGTGTATTTGCCGCGCTTGCGGTTCTCCATGACGCGGTTTTGAATGGCTTCGAGTGCGACAACGAGTGCGGTCGGACGGAGCTGCTCACCCATCTCATAAAGGTCAAGGACAACGATCCGGTTGTTAATATCCACATTTGTCGGGTGCGCGAACACGTTCAAGCTGCCCTCCGTGATAAGCTCTGCCGCCAGCGCGATTTCACGCGCTTCGGGATCGGGCTGCTTTAATACCTCTGCACGCCAATCGGACAGGAGCGGCATAGGCAGCGCACCTTTTGCGTGGAAATAGTTCTGGTAGACGCTGGCCGTGCATCGGTCGATGATGGATTTCTGAGAACCGGACAGTAAGCCCGCGCCCATTTGCTGCTCCAAGATACTGGTTATGAGTTCGGATTTCATCGCAATGGGATTTTCGCCGTCCTCGTACCCGTCTTGTAGATCGAGCGGATTGATATGGTGTTGGCTGTTCGGGGAGATTTCAATGACCTCACCGCCCAGCGCCCGTGCAATGGGCGCGTACTCACGCTCTGCGTCAATAATGATAATGTCGTCGTTGGTGGACAGCGCGACGTTTGCGATGGTATTTTTCATTGCCACGGATTTGCCCGAACCGGACACGCCGAGATAGAACGCATGGGGTGAAATGAGCCGCTTGCGGTCACAAATCAACAGGTTTTTGGAAATGGCGTTGACGCCGTAGTACAAACCGCCGGGGTCTTGAATTTCCTGCGCCCGGAACGGCATGAGAACGGCGCAGCTCTCGGTCGTGAGCGTCCGCAGCGCGTGGATTCGTCGCAGGCCATACGGCAAAACAGTATTCAAGCCGTCCTCCTGTTGGTATCGTAAAACGGAAAAACCACATAGCTTTTCCTGCGCGATGGATTGCAGCGTTTGCGTGTCCGCGTCAAGCTGCTCCAAGCTGTCCGCGATATGAACGATCGTTACACAGGCGAACATGAGCCGCTGGTCACGGGCGGTCAGATCTTCCAACAGGTCTTTCGATTCGGTGCGAATTTGCTCCAAGTCATACGGAACCGTCGCGGTGAAGTTGTTCTGCCGGTTCTGGCGTTGCTGCCATCTGGTTATGTCCGTTTCCACGCCGAGGATTCGGCTTTGTACCTCACGCACAGCTTCTTCGGTGGGAATCGGAAGAATGTCAATGGACAGCAGCAGGTTTCTGGAGAAGTCAGACAGGTCCTTTATCATTTCGTCGCTGATAAAGCTGGCATAGTCACGCATGAACAGGACGCGCCCAAACTTGCCGCCCATTTCAAAATATCCGGCGCGGAATTGCAGCCCGTCCGGGCAGATCAGGTCGCGGAAGTCGATGCCGCGCTTGATATTTGCCGACAAATCGAACCGGAACGATGCTTCTTCGCCGGGTCGGAAGAAGTCATGCAGGAGCCGCAGCCGGTCAGCGCAGGAAATGGCGTGTGCCCCGGAATCCAGCCGCCCGAAACTGGCAGACAGGTTGGTATCCACGCGACGGAAATACGCGCGGGTCTGCTCGATCTTGCGCAGACCGATAGACAGCGTGATGTACTTTTCCTGCACCAAGTTATTACTCTCAGCCGCTTTGTCCAGAATGATTTGATTGTACTCGCCGCGATAGTAGTCCAAACCGTCGCTGCACTCCGGCATGAGCATCGTGCGCTGAAAATCGACCGGATTCAATCGGCGGTTGATGATAGTGATTTTCGCGGTCGCATCGGTGGGCAGGCTGTTTAATACCGCGCCATACGAGCGGAAGATGCTGCGCCGGTCCTCCAGCGAGGACGCGGCGTAGTTGATGTCGGTAAAGCGCCATGTTTTACTGTACTTCTGTCCGACCTGCCAGATGCCGTCCGTAAAGATACGGCGGATGGGGATGGACTGTTGGACGCTGTGCGGGATACGAAAAGAATCTTTTTCGCTGCGGTTGGCAGCAAGCAGCGATTTCATCATTCCTGCAACCCCTCCACATCTGAAAACAGTTCCTCATGCAGATTGACGGAATCAAAGCGGCGCGGGCCGGCGCACAGGAGTTCGGACTTGATGAACGCCCATAAAAACTGCTCCAGCGTCATGCCGTTGTAGTGAAAAAATCCGGCAGCGGCAACCGGCGCGGCAAGCAGCAGGCAAAGCCAGCTTGCGGCCTCTTTGCCGATGACATCGCCCAAGCCGAGATAGATACCCGCCGCCAGACCGACCGCCAGAATTGCACAGATAAACTGCCGCGCAGACAGGCCGAAAAAGATCGTTTCCCGGTGCGCGCGGATTTCCTTTGGAATTTTGACTTCTATGATAATCACCTCTGAATTGTTGAAAATTTGACAAGAAAATCGGAATATGAGATAATATTTACAGATTAAACTTGACAAAAAGGAGAATTTGTTATGGAAAGTACACTTGCTCTGTTCCGGCTAATTGGACGTCAGCTCCTGATTGTTTCGCTTGTGATTCTCAGTCTGCCTATCGTCATCCGCATCCTCTGGAAACTGCGGCTTCTGCCGCTCGGCTGCTACTTTGTGGCTGCCAAGCTGTTCTGGCCGCGCTGGGCAGCGGCACATCGGACGGCCTGTATTTTGATCTTTGCAGGATGTGTGCTGTTCTTCCTCGTATCTTGGATTGTTCACTTCGTCCGTAAACGGCGGGAGGAACAAATCATGGCAGAGTTTCTTCACCGCTACACAAAGGACTTGCAGCCCGGAGAATCCAGAACGCTGGAATTTCTATGAGCATATTGGAAATTGCGTCCCAAGTCGGGACGCAATTTCTTTATGCCCGTTTCCGCTCCACAACCGCAATCGTGTCATTGTGATTTCCGCCGTGGCAGACAAGCCGGATATGCAGCTTTTCAAATCCATACTTCATACCGATGCCTCCGCTGTTCCAGCCGAACGAGATCACAATGCCATCCGGCTTCACAATGCGGCTGATCTGTTCCTTGTGCCGCCTCCAATAGCTGTTTTGTGTTGTTTCCATATTGACCGTCCGCCCTAAACGGCGATAGCACTCGCTGACCTGACGGCTGGAAAACGGCGGATCATATAGCACAAAATCCACGCTTTGATCTGCAAACATAGTCAGAAAGTCCGTAGCATCCATGTGGTAGTCTGTGTCATAGGCGGTGTCCAGATCGTTTGTAATTGCCGCCAGCCGCGCCGCATTTGCGAACGGATCAATACTGACGCCCTCTTTTCGGTACTGTTCGATCAGGCTGCGGAACGCCGGAATGGAGAACGTGTTTTTGCTTGGCATAGCCCAAAGCGGTCAATCGTCATCCCATCATCTCCCGCACCAACCGGCTTGCGCCTTTTACCAGACCGGTCAGCACCAGCATATTGAACATAAGCTGCCCGATGTACTGCCAGACCATGGTGACGGCGGGCAGGCTTTCGTCCAACGCTGTGCTGCCGCCAGACAGGAACGCCGAGTAAATCACGCAGGCCAGCACAATGACCGCGCCCTCCATGCAGACGCCGACGTAGCTTCGGAGAAACGTCTGCCCCGTGCGGGCCGTTGCTTCGCCCGCGAACGATGACAGCGGCAGCGGTGCAATCGCTGTGTAGATGAAAATGCGGAAAAAGCGGCCATAGACGGTCAGGATCAGCACAAAGGACAGCACGGTAATGAGCAGACTTCCAAGCAGGGAAACAAGCCAGAGGGGAATGGATTCCAGAAAGCTGACATCCTCAATGGCTTCTACGATTTTGTCCGGCAGCGTTGCCGTTGTAGAGATTGACGCACCGATGCCGCCCATGACCGTGCTGACTACGCCGCCGCAGATTTTATAGATGGCGGTAATCAGCTCCAAGGAGGAACCGACCGCGACCTTGGCAAGCAGAAAGCGGATAAAATGCCGCAGGGCAAATTCCGGCCGCTGCAACTCCCGAAAGCTCGCGGCCGAGCGGAACACGCCCATTGCAAAAAATAACACCAGCAGGCCATATCCGAAGCCTACCATTGCATCATGGATACTGACAATGACCGACCAAATCTCGCCGCCGCGGAACGATTCCGGCGTCTGCGACACCAGCGACCAGATTTCTGACAAATGCTCGTTCCAGTTCGACAGCGCATTTTCAAGGGTTGATACAACCCAGTTATCACTCACATGATTTCATCTCCATTTCATTTTGTAGTAATAAGAGTTGTAAGCAAAAATGTATTGCGTTTTACAGTACATTCGTATATAATAATAGCAAAGGAGGCGATTCGTATGGCAACCAGAACCGCAAATGTAATGGCCCGTGTAGAACCGGATGTAAAAGAACAGGCGGAAGGGATTCTGGATCAGCTTGGTATTCCGGCATCTGTTGTAATCAACGCTCTGTATAAGCAGATCATTTATAGAAATGGGATTCCATTTTCTTTGATCTTGCCGACTGCGCCGGTTGCTCGTGACGAAATGACGGATGCAGAATTTCATGCAATGATGCAGGCTGGCATGGAGGACGCAAAGGCTGACCGTTCCCGTCCTGCATCTGAAGTCTTTGCAGAACTGCGGCGAGGGCTTTGAGTGTGGATGATTATGAAGTAAAGCTCACAGGGCAGGCGCAGCGCCAGCTTCAGGGAATTGTCCGTTACATTGCAGAAGATTTGCAGGAACCCGCTACTGCTGCAAGGATGCTGGCCAGCATGGAAAAAGAAATCATGTCGCTTTCCACGCTGCCAAACCGTGTTGCGTTGACAACAGAAGAGCCATGGCATAGCGCAGGCATACACAAGTTGCCGGTCAAGAACTACCTGGTCTATTTTTGGGTTGACGAGTCAAGAAAGAAAGTGCAGATCACCGCGATTGTGTATGGTCGGCGGGATCAGAGAAGCGTTCTGCAAAACATGAAAATGTAGTTTGTTGCAATACGTCCCAATTCGGGACGTATTGCTTTTTATATTACGCCTCTTTAATACGTCTCACCGTGAGACGTAATTTTATCGCACCGCCTGCTGCCGTGTGCGCTGCTTTGTGATCTCAAACCCATACACGGCGGCAATGTAATCGCCAAGCCGCCGCGTTGTCCGGGTAATATCCGCTCTGGACGCCTGTCCTTGGCAGATTTTCACGCACAGATTGTCCATCTGCGTCTCGGAAACGCCATTTTTGAACACGCGGTACAGATAGTGATTCGTGCCGTCATGGTGGATGGCGTCTGCCCGCAGATCGCCGTTCCTGTCCACATACCACTCCGCCATATCAGCCTTGGAGAACAGGCAATCGCGGATGTTGCCGGAACGAAGCAGCTTGCAGCCCTTTACCCGCCCATGCCACAAGCCTAAATCGCCAATGACCAGAATCGGCTGCGAAAGCGGAATGTCCAGATTCCGCCGCTCATCGTTCAGAAAGTCTGCGTTCAGTTCGTGCATGAGTTCATATAATTTGCTTTCGTTATTGGACAGCTCCGGGTAGCTTTCCGTGAGAAAGTCGCGCCAGTCCTCCAGATCCAGGTGCATATCGCTCCAGATCACATGACGCTCGACTGCATTTTTCGCCTGCTTCACTGTTACACCACGCCGATTGCCGTCAGGATTTCCTTGGCAAAGGCGATGAGCAGACCGCCAAACAGACACAAAACGCCCTGTGTTCGCTGCGTGGCATCGTGGGACTGCACCGACATACCGAGCTGCACCACGCCCCAGCCGAGGATGATAATGCCGATTGCCTTGATACAGCTAAAAATGAAATCGGACAGATTGTTTACAATGGTCAGCGGGTCCGTGTCGGCGGCAAAGGCGGACGTTGTAAAAAGCGCCGTTGTCAGCACAAGCCCTGTCCAGACTGCCATCAGCCGTCTGGATTTTGATTTGTTTTTCATGTAGATTCCTCCAGAATATCAATATCTTCAATGTTTTCAACGGGGAATGAGAGATCGTCCGCTGCAAACGCCCGCAGCGGCGTGTGCAGATACGGCGGTGCGCCGCCGTCCTCCGTGCGGTGGATGTTCGGGTGCTTCAGAATGTCATACTTTTCATCCAGAACCGGCTTTTCGCCGCGAATGAGAACAATGGCGTTCTTGTTGTCCAGCCGCCGCACCTCGTCCGGCGTCATCAGCTCCCGCCCGGTTTGCTGGAAGTTCTGCGAATAAGAACCGTTCCGGCCTTTGCTCTGGCTGGACGTTTTCGTGTCGATCGTTTCTTTTCCCAGCAGCTCCGAGATGTATTTGTGTGTACTCTGTTCGTTGCCGCCGAGATAGAGAAAGCTGTCCGCATTGCCGATGATGCCCTCCCAATCGTCCTTAAACAGCGCCTTGAGCTGCGAGATGTTTTGCAGGATGATGGTAGACATAATATTTCTCGACCGCATGGTTGCCTGCAATCTAGCGTAGCCGTCCGGCAGTGCGACATTCGCAAACTCATCAAACATCAGCCGAACCGGAACCGGCAGCGCGCCCTGATGCACCTTGTCCGCTTGGAAGTAAAGCTCCTGAAACGCCTGCGTGTAGAGCATCCCAACAAGGAAATTGAGCGATGCGTCATTGCTGTCCGGGATGATGCAGAAAATCGCCTGTTTCCGTTCGCCCAGCTTTCCAAGCTCCATATCGTCGCTTGCTGTGATGCGCTGAATCTCCGGCAGCGTAAACGAAGCCAGACGAACGGCGGCGCTCACCAAAATGCTTTTTGCCGTCTTGCCGGCCGCCTGCTTGAAAATATGGTATTGCCGCACAGCAATGTGGTCAGGCTGTTCTTCCTCCAAGGCTTCAAAGAGCAGATCGAGCGGAGATTGGTAGTCATCATCTTCCTCCTTTGCGCCGCCGTTTTCGATCATATACAGAATCGTCTCCATGTTCTGATCCTCCTCCGGCGCTTCATGCAGAAGATAGAGCATGAGCGCGGCGTCCAGCGCGGTTTCGGATTTCTCCCAGAACGGATCGTTTGCTTTTGCGCCTTTCGGGGTGGTGTTCTTGATGAAATTGTCGATCAATTTGAACACATCCGCGTCCTTGCGGATATAGCAGAACGGATTGTAGCAGTCCGATTTTGCCGGATCGATCAGATCGAACACACGCAGCACATAGCCTTCCTCCAGAAAGAGATTGCCAACGGCGCGGAGCATTTCGCCCTTTGGATCGGTTACAATAAAGCTGGCGTTTGCAAGCATGAGATTCGGCTTTGCCAGAAAGCGCGTCTTGCCGCTGCCCGAACCGCCAACTACGATCTGCAAGAGATTCCTGCGGTGCAGCTTGCCGTTCATGCTCATCTGGAAATGCTGCGTCAGGATGACATTCTGGTTCGCGTCCTTGTCGCGGTACTTCTTATCCAGTTCACGGACGCTGCCCCAGGACGCAGAACCGTGTTCCTCGCCGGGGCGGGTGTTCTTCTGTCCGGTGTAGTAGAACAAAATCGCGCCGCCGTAGAGCAGCAGAAATATCCCGATAAACTTCATCGTGTATGACGTCCAATGCAGCGCAAATGGATTCTTCGTCGAGGCTGAAAAGGCATCCATTAGCGCGAAGATTGTCATACCCGGTTCATAGCATCCAGCCATAAGCATGGCAAACCAGACAACGGGAACGGCAAACGCCGCCCACACTGGGGCGGCGCTGCGAAAGGTTTTCTTTTTGTGCGTCACAGGTCACTGTCAAGGCAGGCAAGACCAGTGCGGTCTGCATGGCGCTTGCACAGAAGCAGCAGACCGGCCGCCGCCAACAGCAGCACGGACGGAAGTATAAAGAGAAGTTTTTTCAAAGGCATTTCCTCCAATTCATAAAATCTGTCCCAAGTCGGGACACAAAATCGGTCTCACCGTGAGACGGATTTCCCAGTCGGGCGCATGGCCTCCCACGGTGCAAAAGCCCGCGCAAGCGGGCTTTTGTGGTTTGTTCCCCTTGGCTGCCACACTTCCGATGTCTGCGCGCTGTCAAGGCCCGACCAGTTCTCAAACTGGTCGGCTCGCGGTCGGGGCGCAGGCCGCGACCGGCCTTGACTGCGGACGGACAGCGGAGTATGTTCCCCGCGAGGGGAGCAAACTTTCGTCAATCGCTTCACTGGTTTGGCGTTTGGTTTTACCGTGCGTTTCGGTTCATATTGCGATTCCGCATCTGCGGCGAGATCGCTTTTTCAATGCTCCCGCCGATCTTCTGCGCCATATCCTGAATCTGCCCAAGCGCCTGCCGCCGATCCTGCGGCTCAAAGCCTTCATAGAGCGCCGCCAGATTGGAGGTGTCCGGCGCTTCACACGGAACGCCGAACCGCCTGCAAATCATGTAGCCGACGCTCTGCGCGTCCAGCTCATAATCCTCTCTTGTGTAGTTCTGGTTATAGCCCTTGGCATGAAAGCGTGCGTGCGCGATTTCTGTCGCAATGCCCGCGAACGCTTCTGCATCCCCGAAGCCGGGGTTGATGGCCAGCTTCATCTGCTCCGGCGAATAGATGGCCGGAATGGGGATGCTTTCCTCGCTCACCAGCGGGACAACGGAATAATTGATGAGCGTCTTGAGCGCTTCGGTCATTTCCTTGCTGTCCGGCTGCAAGGCGGTGTGCTTCAGCTCCCGCCCGGAGGTCTGCCGAATGTCATACACATCTGCCAGCACATAGCCCTTGCCGAACGAGGATCGCGTGAAGATTTTTGCGACGTTTTTTTCTTCGCCCGGCTGCACGCTCCGCATCAGGCTTTTCCAGCGGTCCTTTGTGCCGAATACGGTTGCCTGCTGATCCTGCACCATGACAAGGGCCACGTTGCCCGCACTGTAACTGGGGTTATCTGCCTGACAGTTCAGATACCGCAGATACGCCTCCGGATCGCTTGTGATCTGGACAATGCCCGCATCCTGCATGGCGTTTGTGTTCTCGCGGTCTGCCTGCCGCTGCGCCTGCCATTGCTCATCGCTCTGGTTCTTGACGCTGATGATCGTTCCTAAATTTGCGATAATTCTCACTCCTTATCTGATATGCTCCAGCTCTCGCTGGGGTTCCGTCCGCGTCCGCTCGGCACTGGCACGCAATGCCGCCAGACGCCCGCGAACCGGCTGCTTTTTCTCATTGGTCGAAATCGTCCCCTGCGTCAAGCCACTGTTTTGCCTTTGCAAGAATGGTTCTGGTTGAACAGGGGGCGGCTCTTTTTTTGGCTGCGCGTCCTCCGGCTGCTTCGGCTGATACCCCATCTGCTCCAGAATGTAATTTGCCTGCGAGAGATGGTCAATGTTGGTCAGAATCTCCAGATATGGCGCATCGCTCTTTTTGTCCACGATTGCCGAGAACAGCAGACCGACCTTCTTTGCCCGCCGCCGGAACTCGTCAAAGTCCTCCGTTCGGAGCGGAAGGACCTGAATGGGCCGCTGTTCCCTGAGCAGCCGGTTCATGCTGACCTTGCCGTAGAGCTTTTTCTGATCTTTCATCAGCGCATATAGCAGCGCCGCCAGATTCTTCGCGCCCCGCGCCAGCAGCTTGATGGCTTCTTCTGAAATCTGTACGCCCTCTTTCATGACGAGGTCGGCAGCTTCGCCGCTTACCTCCATAGACGGTACCTCCTTTCCCGCGCCTGCTCCGGCGCATGATTTTGTATTGATGTAGAATTGCTTTCCTGCACCTGCTTTAACATCCGAGGTGCATATTCCGCAATTTTACCGCACAGCCGCAGCTCCCGGCGCAGGGGCCGGAGCTGTGCGGTCAATCGGTCAATCTCTGCGTCAAGCTGCTCAGACGGCTGTTCGCGGCGCAATGCGTATAGCTCCTTGCGCTGGTCTATGATAATCTGCATCTCGTTGGACAGCGCATCCAACAGCATATCCAGCTCCGGTTTTGTGTCAATATGGTACTTTTGCAGCAGGAAAAACTGCTTCCGGTACTGTGCCGCCCGCCGAATCTCTGCCCGCGTTTCAAATGGGATTTTCTGTGGGCGCTTCTTGCGCGGGGAGAGCAAATACAGATAATATAGATACAGCGCCCGAAAGCTGCCGCGCTTGACGGGTGGATAACGGCGCGGACGCTTGCGGATGGTATAGCGTTTGGATTCGCTCTGTTCCGGTGGCATGGCAGCAGTCACGCCGCGCTGCCTACGGAGCCGCTGCAAAATGGCTTCCTCGGTGTAGTCCGCGCCCAGACTGTCCAAGCGTAAAAAGCGCTGCCCGCCCGGCGGGCGGAGGGCAGTGTGCATAACATTCGGGCCATATTTGACGGCATAGCCGCGCCGCTTGAGAATGTCCAGTAGGGATGCGAATGTAAAGCTGGCAGCAATGGCCGCGTCCAGATCGTGGCGGACTAAATCGCGGATCGTGGTCTTGCCGCTGCGCTCGGCGTTCCATTCTGCGTAGTGTCTGCCGCTGCCTATCGGCTGAATGACGGAAAAACCGAACTCCCGGCTGACCTCGTTGGAGATGCCGCGAATGTCCCCAAAGTAGTCCTTGAACGTGTTGTGATACTTTGTTCCGTCTACAAACGAAACGGAGTTGAACACGATATGACAGTGCAAATGCTCTCTGTTGACATGAGTACATACAACCGCTTCATATTTGTCACCCAGCAGCCGCCGCGCAAATTCCACGCCCGCCTCATGTGCCTGTTCCGGCGTTGTTTCGCCCGGCGCATAGGAATGAACAAGATGATAGCCAACCACGCCGCCCTGTTTTCCAAACCGCAGCTTCGTGCGCTGCATATCCAGAAAACTTGCTTCCAGCGTACAGTTGAGCGCACTCTGTAAAATCACCTCGCCGTCTATTGCGCTTTTCTCTGCATCTGCAATGTAATCCAGTGCATGGGACAGCGCGGTTTTCTCGCCATTTTGCACATAGCGCAAACAGTCATTCAGCCTTGCGCGGATGGGAATGATCTTGTCATAGGCCATTACAGTGTCTCCAGAATCAGGCGGTACGCCTGCTTTACAAGCGCGGCGGCTTCATGGATCTCCGCCTGCGCCGTACTGCCCCTGGCATTTGCCCAGTGTGCGATTTGATTGACGTTATTGCCAATGGCGGACAGCTCCCGGAGCAGTGCCGCGTAACAATCCGGCGGCTTTGGGCGCAGCTCCACACCGAGAAGCAGTTGCCGCAAAAACGGCTCCATTTTCATTCCCGCAAGCGCTGCCTGCTTTTTCAGGTGTGCATACTCAGTGGCAGACAGCCGCAGCGTGAGCTTTTTTACATTCTCGCGTCATCCATCATCCTCTCTGTGATTCGTTTTTGTGTCCCAAATCGGGACACATTCCGTTCGGGGTTTTAGGGTTCGCCCTAACAAGTGGATTCTTGCCGTCAAAAATCCGTACTTGCTAAAGCAGCGCTGCCAAAGGCAACGCTGCCCGTTACCGCAGCGGCGCAGTAGATTTCGTCCGGCAAGAGCGTTTCGTTTTCTGTTCCATCCGATGCTCCAACATTAAAATGTGCTGCAATTCCGCTTCGCTTTCCGGCACATAACGAATGTCGTGAATCCCGTCGTCGAACGGTAAAGGACTGCTCATAAAGGCGTGATAGCTGTTCTCACAGAAAGAACCATTCTTATCTCGGTACTGAATTTTCACAATAGGCAGCGCGGATTGCATGACGCGCCGAACCTGCTTTGCATAGTCAATGGGAATGACCTTGCCTGCCAGCTTGCCATCCCGGATGCCCTCGACCACAATGCGGTACGCCAGAATCCCCTCCGGGCAGTCCGCGTAATGCGTCCAGATGCAGTTTGCGTTCGTATCGTCGAGAAAAACATCGCGCTCAGATACGCACCATGTTCCGTGCAGACGGCTCATCCAGAGGAATGACCGCCGCTCCATGTCCGTTTCCTGCGCGCTGTCCCAAAGCCGCTTTGCATCATAGTCAAAGTCTGCGGCGTATGCGCGGGTGTTTTGCTTCACAACCTCTGCAAGATACGAAAGGATGTCCGGCTGATAATTATTACGCTGCGCCATATTCCTGTTCAAACTCCGCTGGTCTGCAATATCGGGATTCCATTGAAAATGCACCGTCCGGCACGATGCGGCTTTTGCGGGGCAGGGCAATTTCCTGCGCGGTCAGGATCGTGCCGTAGAAAAAATCCTCGGCGTGATCTGCAAGGACAAATACCTCGCTGGGGTTGTTCAGAAGTGCCTGTAAATCGTACTGATACAGTCCCCAGTGGACAGTTGCGTTGCTGACGCGGTAGGGTGTAAATAATGCGGGGATGCCGAAAATCCGGCAAACCCGCATTGGGGTAATGCTTGCGTTAATCGTATTCAAGCTGTTTCCTCCTAACGTTCTGGAAATGATTGTGTTGGCTCTTTTTTAGGCTGTAAGGATGGACATTTGGATTCGATAACATCGATCAGGCCGGCGGCGCAGGTGCGGATGGTATCAAGGGATGCTTTCAGCTCGTCCAGCTCCTTGCCCTTGCTCCATCCGGCCACATAGCCAAAGGAATATTCTGCGGTATCAATGCCAAAGTGCTGACAGACAACGTAGGCAACGCTCTCAGCCTCGACCTCGCGCGTGTGCTGGTCTTTGGACGGCGGTTCGTCTTTCTTGCGTCGGTGGAGCGTAGCGTGGCTGATTTCATGCAGCATGGTCTTGACAGTCTGCTTCTGGCTCATGCCGGGGCGCACGAGAATTTCCTCCGTAACATGATTGAAGCAGCCCTTGGCTGCGCCGGGCGGCGCGGCATATAAAATGGGAACCGGCGAAACGCTTGTGATCGCGTCCGCTAGTTCCTCATAGTGGGAAATATTGCCGGAAAGCTCTGAAATGCCGATGCCGGGCAGTTCCTTTCCCTCGGTCTGTGAAATGTCAAAGACGGTGACGATGCGAAATCGCATGAGCTGCACCAGTGTCCGCTCCCGAATCGGCTTGCCGTTTGCGTCTAAAAGCGGTTTTCCATTCGTGTCCAAACGGTCTTGTTCGATAAAGCGCCGATATGGACAGGGCGCGAGAATTTTTAGCCCATGCTCGCCAGCCTTGACCGTGCGCTCAAAGTTCTTCTTCCATGCGCGAAACCCGGCCACATGGGATGCAGCCGGGTTCTGCATGAGGATGAGCAGGACGTTTCCATAGCTGTATGAATGAAATTTAGACATGGCAACCAGATATTCTGCGTAGCGTCCGCTGGTGAATATCTCGCGCACACCCTGTTCCAGCTTGTCGGTCAGCTCCTTGAGCTTTTCTTCCGGCGTTGTGCCAGTCAACGGGAAGTCCATCTCAGCGCTCCTGCGTGGGCGGGCGGCGCTGCTTTTCGGGCTTCAAATCTTTCTGTTTTGGCTCAACTTTCAGCGTGATCAGGTCATTGCCGCGCACGCCGAGTAGGATTTCTGCCTTGTGAAATTTCTTCTTGAAGCGCTCTATTTGGTCAGGGGGAAGAGAACAGAAGTCATCCTCAGTCAGTCCGCACACGAAAAACGGCCCGAACAAGCCGCCGTAGCCACCCTCCACGCTGCGGTTGAAGTCCATCCCCAAGAGGATGCCTTCATCATTTGCGACAATGGCTACCATTTCCTCATACGGATAGATGGCAGTAATGAGACCGCCGACAAGCTCCTGCTTTGCTGCTAGGGTGTTGGGGATGGTCTTTTCGTAGGGTTCATATCCCGGCTCGACCATAAGGACGGTCATCTGCTCTACGGCTTTTGTTTCTTCCATGCGCTTAACCCTCTGCCCATTCCAGTACAAACACGATGCTCAGCACGTCCTGCTCCGTGACCGGCTGGGAAACGGCGGACACCACGGCGTCATAAGAAATGGGCAGCCTTTCGTTTTCCACGATCTGCCATGGCACGGACAGCGAAAAGGTTTCTGTATCGCCAGCCTTGCTGGTCTGTGCGTCATTGATCTGGAAACCGAGCAGCTTCGCGTCCACCTTTTCGTGGGCCATGTCGGTAGTAAATGGAACAAGCTGCCAACCGTTTTTCGTGCTGATACTGACAGAGGAAACGATCACCGCGCCGGTCGAACCGTTGATGACCTCTGCCGCGCCGGTGTGAACCTCGCCGTTTTCATCGACCGTAAGGGGCAGAACAACCGGCACGGTCACGGAAAAGACTTCGGTGATTTCCCAATGTGCGTAATAAGTGGTATCCGAAGTCTCCGTGAAAACGTCATTTGCTGTCACTTCCGTGCCGCCGTCTGCTTCTGTGAACCAGCCTAAAAACTCTGCGTTCTTGCGGGTCGGCTCATTTGGCAACACCAGCTTTTCGCCGTAGGTCTGCCTTGTGGTTTCACTCTGTCCAGTTCCCAAGTCCCACGTTACGGTGTAGGTACTGGCTTCAAACTGCGCGTAGAATGTGGTGCTGGCTGTGATTGTGACCGTGCTATACAGTTTTCCGCCAGTTTGGGCAGTGTACCAGCCTTTGAACGTATGACCGGCCTTGACCGGAACATTCCCCGGCGCGGTCGGTCTGCTGTTCGGCTTCACGGTTTCGGAGAAGCTGGCCTTGCCATTGATCGTGCCGCCGTTGCTGCCCGCGTCCCAAGTGACGGTCAGGCTGACGGTTGCCCCGCAGTCATCGCACTTGCCGTCGCCGTTTACATCGGTGTGATCGGCATACTCCGTGGTGCTGTCACCGCAGGCAGAGCAGGTTTTCGTGCGCTTGTGTTGGGTATCATCCGCCTTTGACCACGAACCATACGAATAGGTGTGGTTTGCGTAATCGTATGTACTCGCGCCGCAGCCGGAGCAGGTCTTTGTACGGCGGTGCTGGGTGTCAGAATACTTGCTCCACGAACCGGTGGAATAGGAGTGCGAACCGTAGTCCATGGTACTATATCCGCAGGTGCGGCACGTTGCCGTGCGGCTGTGCTGACTGCTGCTGTAATTGCTCCACGAGCCGTAGTTCATGCTGTGGCTGGCGTATTCGTAATCCGAATCGCCGCAATTCCGGCAGTAGCTTTCGCGCCGGTGCTGGGTGGAGGAGTATTCCTCCCACGAACCGTAGCGGTAGTTGTGACCGCTGGAATAAATGGTTTCTGTCTTTGTCTGACCACAATCGCAGCTATACTCCCGGTAGCCGTTTCGCGTACACGTTGCATCCTGCTCATAGTCCAGTACCCAGGTATGGCTGCCGCAGTCCGGGCAAGTCCAAGAACCATACGAGCCAGAACCATGGTCTTTATACACATAAGTGCCAAGATTTTTTGTGTAATGGCAGAGGTAGCACTCATAGTACTCGGCATGGCCGCGCGAGGTATGGGTCTGCGATACATACGTTCCTTGCAGCGAGTATTTCCCGCAGCTTGGGCAGTTGCCAACAATACCGGTAGAAGCAGTCAGCGAAATGCCGGGGGCTTTCTGGATGCCGGACACGGATGCGGTATTGACTGCCGTGTTTGCAGTGTCCGCATTGGGATACACGCCGTACAGATCATAGAAATACCGGCTGCTTCGATTGCTTGCCGCCCAATCATAGGTGTAGAACGGCACGGTCGATTCCGGGTAGCCGATGATGTAGGAGATATAGAGCGTGTCGCCAGAATCTGTTTTCCGCCAGAACGCATCTTCACCAATGCTTTTGAGAACGGTTTCGCCGTAATACATTGTAATTGTATTCAGCTCGGAGCAGCCGTAAAATGCGTGCCGCCCAATGACCGGCGCGAGGGGCAGCTCGGCGGTGGTCAGATTGACGCAACCCTCAAACCAGTACGCAAGATCCGGAATCGTCAGTGTTTCCATGTCCTCGAACCAGACCTCGGTGATTTCCTCGCGCACGGCCGCCCAAGGCTGATCGTCCGCACTCGTAAATACCGGCGCTTCGCCGCTGCCGGAGATGGTCAGCCAGCCTTTGGCGTCCAGCGACCACTTGATACTGCTGCCCGGAATTGTGCCGCTGGTCACAGCTTCGACAGACACGGACTGCACGGCGAGTTCTTCGTCGGGCGCGCTGTCATAGACCGTGTGCTCATCCACTTCGGCGGCAAAAACCGCGACGGACAGCGAAAACACCATGCAAAGAGCCAGCACAAATGCGGTAAATTTCTTGAAATTCTTCATCATGCAGCCTCCTTTTCGCTCACGGCGGCAATAGTGAACACAATCGTTGCCGCATTGACGTTCGTGACGGCTTCACTGGCGGAAACCTTGGCTTTATAGCGGATGGCAAGCGATTTTTCGGCGCTGATTGCCGGAAATGCGCCGTCCGCAAGCGTCAAGCTGCCCGCACCCTTGGTCGGGCAGCCGTTGATGGACAGCGCAATGCTGTTTTTCCCTGCGCTGAAATCATCGAAACTGCCGATTTCAAACGTACCCGCCTGAACGTCCACTTTCGTGACCTTGATCGCGCCGCTTTTGCCGGTGTTGGTGATGGCAGCGTTGTTCGCGCAGACCACATACCCATCCACTAACGAAACAGGCAGCGCGGCGGGAACGGTGCAGGAGATGGGCGAAACCGTGTTGACCACTGTGAGCGTCACAGGAACACGCGCCTCGGTTGTTTCCGCAGCGGTTGCACTGACTGCCAGTGAGAGGATCATTGTCAGTAGCAGCAGAAAAGTGATACCTTTCTTCTTACTCATCACTGCACCTCCTTGGGCCACAAATACGCTGTATGCAAGGTCAACTCGGTCTGCATACTACCGATCTGCTTGCCGTCACGATATGCCGTGACCGTCACGGTGCAATCCACGTTACCGAACGCCGGCGCTTCGTTCAAAGTCAGCGTAGAAATGCTTTTGCCCGCCGCCAACTCAAAAGCGTCTGCAATTAGCGCATTGTCCTTATTCCTGCGGATTTCCACCTTGTAGGTATCCGCTCTGCTGTTGTTGACGAACTCGGCTTTCACGCCGGTTTCTCCGACCAGAGCATATAGATGAGCAGGAGCAGTAAGAGCAATCTGGTTGTCCGCGACAATCGCGTTGAGCTGCTTCTGGGCCTCTCTGAGTCCGCTGACATCGTAAAAGACAACCTCGGTTTCCTTGTGCTGCTTGGCGCGCTCCGTAATGCGAACTTTGATCGTGTCAATCACGGCGAGGGTGGAGCCTCGGTCATAGATTACTTTTACAGCATCATCCACACGCGCAACCACGACTTCCGGCATTTGCGTGCCGTTGTTGCAGTAGACCGCCTTCATACCGCCGCCCCATACGAGCAGCCGCCCGGTCACGGTCACGTTGTCCAACGTAACCTTTCCGTCAGCTGCGCCGCAGCCGATGATGAGGTCACCGTCTACGGTCATGTTTTTCAGCTCCACATCGTTCGTGCGGATCAGGACGCTGCCTTTGATATCCTTGTCATAAGTACCCTTGGACACAATGTAAGTGCCGATGATGTTGTAAAAAATCTGCGCGAACTCGGCGCGGGTGATGTTGTCCAACGGGGCAAGGACTTTGCCGCGGCCATGGATATAGTTAGCACCGACCATGGCACGCACATAGGGCAGTGCCCACGCGGAAATCTTACCTGCATCCGAAAACTGCGTCAGCTTGGTCTTGGAATACGAATCGTAATCCAGTTCAAGCGCTCTCGCCACCACGGTCATGGCTTCCTGCCGCGTAATGGGCGCGTCCGGGGCCATACTTGAATTGCTGCGCCCATTGTACGTTCCCATCTGGACGGCAAGAGCCACGTCCTTGTAATACCACTTGCTCTTGGATACGTCCTTATACTGCGAAATATCTGCCGCCTTGTAGCACCCGAACGAGCGGTTGATGATCGCGGCCATTTCCGCACGGGTCATGTCGCCGTTGGGATCAATGACGGTTGCGCTCTTGCCATAAAGCAGGCCGTTATCCACGGCTGCGGACACGGCTTCGGCATACCATGCGCTACGATCGTAGTCCTTGAAATCTGTTGCTTTGCGGGTAGTCGTGCCTGCCGCCGACGCGCTGACTGCCAGCGATAAGCACGATACTGCCGCAAGGAACAATGCGAGGATTCGTTTTTTCTTCACGTTGAATACCTCCTGTTAGATTTTAAGGGGAACGCTTGCGCGTTCCCCTGTGCGATAGGCGATTGAATTAGACCGCATCCCAAGCGATGATGAACAGGACGCTTGCGATGGCGGTGTTGGTCACGGCTTCGCTGACGGGCGTAACGATGGCGTCATAGGTAATACCGATGCTGTTTGCGGAGGTGTCGCCCACGCCGGACATGTAGCAGCCTTCCACGGCGCTGTCCAGAAGCGTCTGCTTGCTGGCGTTTTTGCTGTCGGTCAGCTTCTTTTCGCCGTTGCCGAGGGAAATCTGGAAGCCGAACTTGTTGGCGTTGACCTTTTCGTGGGCAAGGGTGGCCTTGTCACCGAACGCAGCCAGCGACCAGCCCTGTGCGGCTTCGATGCTCACGGAATTGACCTTGACAGCGCCGAAGGAATTGTTGACGATCTTCGCGTCGGTCGCAGTGGAAACGGTGCCGTCCGTGCCGACAGCGATGGGCAGGACGGTGGGCACGGTCACGGACATCTTAGTGGCTGCGGGGTCGCCGCCGATGCTGCCGTCAGCGGTGGACGAGAGCGTGACACTGGATGTGCCGGTGCCTCCCGAAGCGTCAACGGTGTTGGCAGCGGAAGCGGAAATGGCGAGGGATGCGATCATGCAGACCGCGAGGATGAGGGATACGATTTTCTTAGTGTTCTTCATTGTAATAACTCCTTTGATTAAAATTAGTGTTGAATTGTGATTGTGATAATTGCCCCGGCCGTGCCGATGATTGCACCAGATTCCGGGTCGAGGTTATGAAAATATGCGGTACACTCGTATGTACCGGCGGGCAGGGTAACGTCCAGCGTCGCGCGTTCAATCTTCGAGCCAACTGGAATTGCGTTGCTCTCGTAAATCTGTTCGCCGGTATCGTTGCGGACTATCTGGACTTTTTGCGGGTAGTTGTTGATCGATTCGTTTACGATCATGACATTGCCCTCAGCCTTGCCGTTTTCAAAGTAAGGCGCGGTGTTCATCGAAATGTTGATCATGCCCTCCGCGACCTTTTCATTCAGCTTCTCCGCAATTTCTTCTGGTGAAAGGTTATCCCAACCGCCCTCAGTGGCAGAAGAATCATAAACGATTCCAGCTTTGGCGCGGGCTTCTTCCTTTGTCATAGGGGTGCGGAGCGTGATGGTGATGAAAATGATCGCACCGATGGCGACGGCGGCGAGAACGCCTGCGCCGATCCAGCCGGCGGTGCGCGAGTTGGCCGTGTGCTTGGGATGGTAATTCATAGAGAATCCTCCTAAAAGTAAATTTGTCAGGGCGGCACCACCAGACGGTGCAGTAATGCTCTGTGGTGCATATCAGTGTTCGGGCGATTTGATCGCGTCCTTTGCGGCCTGCCGTTTTGCTTGACGCTTATAGGCTTCCTCCCGGATTTTCAGTGCATCGAAAACTACGCGCTTGACTTCTGCGACACTCGGCATTTCGCCAGGAAAGAAGTCTTTCAGTTCCGCGCCGGTAAATGTGACCTTCAATTCCGGGGCTTTCTTTGGCTTGATAATGGACGTGATCTCGTTTTCATCGACCTTGTGCGCGGGGGCCAGAGAGGGCAGGTTTTTCTGCATCGTGTCCGCATGGCGGCTGGCCTCCTTTAGTGCGGTGGCCTGCGCCATGGAGGGAACGATCTGCTCTTTCTTCATAACGTCAACGACCTTTGTTTGCTCGTCCGGTTTCAGATAAGCAAGCTCGACCGCCGTGTTGAACGGCAGCTTTTTATCATCCACCTGCTGTTTCAGTTCTGGAACAAGGTCATTGATTTTGACAAGTCGGTTGACCTGATTGCGGCTGATACCCATATCCTCCGCAACGATCTGGTCGGTGCGCTTCTTCGGTTCCGGGCTTGTAAGCTGCTCCATTTTGCTGCGCCGTCCGGCTTTTCGTGCAAGGGCTTCCATCTTCATTTTCGCGGCGCGGGCAAGCTCGGACGTTGGAATGTCCATGCGGTGCAGATTGCCGTCAACGACTTCAACACGCGCAGTATCGTCGTCCACCTGCGCGATAATGACCGGCACAGGATAATTCAGGCGGCTTGCAATGTCGTGGCGGCGGTGGCCGGAGATCAGTTCAAGACCGCCTTTTTCACGCGGCCTTGCTTTGACCGGCTCATTGATGCCGTTGTCGCGGATGGATTCGTACAGTTCGATGTAGTCCTTGACCTCGCGGTTAACCGAAAACGGATGATCGAGGAACTGATAGAAATAGGCCGGATGCAGGCGCATGGAAAAGCCTTCGCCCTCCTTCGGAATAGGCAGACTGTTCAGTGCTTTTTCATCCGGGTAATCCAGACGGTCCTCGAAAATCTGCGTCACGCGCACACCCTTCTGCTCACTGGATTCTCTCGGCGGGTCTGCGGCTTTCGGCGGCGTGATGGGGTCATGCAGTTTTCCACCCAGCATGATTTTTGCGGACGGTTCCGCTTTCTGCACGGACGGCGGCACTGGCTTATTCAATGTCGGCGTTTTCTCGTCGGCAGCCTTTGCGGGCGGCTTGATTGCCGCGTTGGGCTTTTCTGCGCTCCTCACAGGAGCGGTATCCTTGCCGGGAATACTCGCTGGCGCGTCCGGCTTTTTCGCTTCGGTCGCTGCTGGCGGGATAGTCGCACCGTTTTTTCCTTCTGGCTTTTTGCGGCCATTTTCAGGGATGACCTTTGCAGCGTGTTTCTCCAGCGGCTTGGTTGTCATATCGGGCTTTTCTGCGCCGCTCACAGGAGCGGTATCCTTGCTACTGACCTTGCCGGGGATATTCGCTGGTGCATCCGGCTTTTTCGCTTCGGTCGCTGCTGGTGGGATGGCCGCGTCGGTTTTTCCGTCTGGCTTTTTGGAGCTATCTTCAGGAATGACCTTTGCAGCAGGTTTCTCCAGCGGCTTGGCTGCCGCGCCGGTCTTTTCTGCGTTGCTCACAGGAGCGGTATCCTTGCCGCCAATCTTGCCGGGGATATTCGCTGGTGCATCCGGCTTTTTCGCTTCGGCGGGTGCGGGCGGTGACTTGACCGACGCTTCGGGCTTTTTCACATCACCTGTCGGAACAGTGTTCTTGCGGCTGTCCTTGCCGGACGCATCTGCTTTTTTGACTTCTGCGGGCGGCGGTGTGCCGGACTTATCCTCCGGTTTTTGGGGTTCAGCCGCAGAAGCGGGCTTTATGCCGTCGTTTTTATCCGGCGGTTTCTCCGTTTTGGGCGGTGCGTTTGGCAGCTTTGCAGCGTCAGGTTTCTTTTCCGGCGCTGGCTGTTTGCTAAGGGTTGCTTTTTCTTCGGGCATTGTATTCCTCCTTCATCGAAAAAATGGGTATAAAAAATGCGCCCCAAGTTGGGACGCAAAAAACAACGCGCAGATTTACCGGCCACGGTCTGCGCAGACAGCAGCGCGATAGTAAGAATCTATCGTGACTGGCGCCTGATACAGAGCGGCAAGCAGATATGCGCGAATGTTACGAATGGGCGTGCTGGTTTTCTGCATACAGTCCAGCACATAGGTGATATGGAAACGGTCAAGCTGACTAAGCCGTTCACGGACGGCAGCAATGGGAATTTCCTCGCCACCGATACGAACGCTGGGCTTTGCCGTGCAGAGCGTATCAGTCAGCAGCTCGATGATAGATTTGACGGATTCTTCGTTGTACTCTGTGACCAGAATATCATAGTCCAATATATCGCGGAGACGCTTTCTGCAATCGAATCGGTCGTATCCATCCGGCGGCGCTTGCGCCGGATAGATAGATGGATCAGGATAGCTTAGATCAGGATAATTATTATCTAAATAACTTACTTCCGCTTTTGGGAAGTCTTGACTTCCCAAAAGCGGAAGTCTGGAAGTTTGTTTTTGGGAAGTCTGGATTTCCGAATCCGGGAAGTCTGAAATGGGCGCAGAAAGGGGAGCGTCTGGCACGTCAGTCGTGGTGAATTTTTTGACGTAAATCTTTGCTGGACGGCCTTGTCCCTGCTTCACGCGCTCGATCAGGCCGAACCCGTCCTTGCCAGTGTCCAGCTCGGCCAGCAGCCGAACGGCCTTATTGTGTCCGCACATGAGGTCAGTTTGAATCTCGTCGAGCGTGTAGTAGATGTAAACGCGCCCCAGTTCGTCATACCAGCCATGTTTGGCGGATAGCCCCATGCGGTCGAGCATCAGACCGTAAAGCAGCTTTGCGTCGGTGGAGAGCGTCTTGAACTTTTTGCTGCGCACCAACAATCTGGGAATCCGAAAGTAGCTAAACTGTTCGGATTCTTCACCATAAAAGTAGGAGAAATTGACTTGCGTTTGCATGAAAATCACCTCGATATGCGGAATTTTGGCAATAAAAAATGGACATTCACGTTTTCACATAAATGTCCAATTTGGCGGCTCTTTACGAACTTTTTATTCAATTTTTGCGGGGGTATGGCTGAAGTGGGTACAACCACTGGGGGCGCAAAATAACGGCGATATGTCAAAAGCATCAAAAAGGTTATGAAAAAGGCTCGTTTTCAAACGAAAACAAGCCTTTTTGGTGGAGATAAGCGGGATCGAACCGCTGACCTCATGACTGCCAGTCATGCGCTCTCCCAGCTGAGCTATACCCCCAAGTGGAATTACTATCGCTATGAAGTTTTGAAAAGTGCCGATTGCGCTAAGAAGCGGGAAACATTTGTGGGGGCATAAGATAAGTGGCTTGTGCTCCCAGCTGAGCTATACCCCCATGTGAAGTTGTGTGGTCTCGAACCAGCTTTTGTATTATAGCATAGATTCCCGGAATGTCAATAGAAAAATCATAAAAATTTTTGTTTTTATTTTTAGTGGCGTTTTGTTGGAAAATCCTTCTGTTTTTGCGGAAAACAGCATTTTCCAATGGGCAACGGTTGCGCCTGGGATATACTAATGCTGCACACCGCTTTGCAGAGAAGAAAAAATCCGGGGCGGTGGGGATGGAGATGGGTGTATGCGGAAGGTTTTGCTGGCAGCCGCACTGCTGCTCTGCGCTCTGGTGCTGGGGTGGGATGGGGTGCGGGAGCGGTATGTGTTTTTGCAGGGGCGGCTTTATCCCAGGGAGGCATCCATTCTGGTGCTGCCGGAGGGGATTTCCGGGGACGTGGCGGTGCTGGGGGAGTTTGGGCATTTGAAGTGGCTGGATTTGCGGGGCAGGGGACTGACGCCCGCCCGGATGGAGGCATTGCAGCAGGCGGCGGGCCGGGCCAGGCTGCTGTGGCAGCTGGATTTTCAGGGACAGCGGCTGGACGGCAATGCCCGGGCGGTGCAGGTGCGGCATCTGGATGCAGGGGATGTGGCGGGGCTCTGCTGCCTGAAAAATCTCCGCCGGGTGGATGGCAGACTGTGCCGGGATTACCAGGCCCTGGGGCTGCTGGCCCGGCGGCGGCCGGAGTGCCATGTGGAGTACACCGTGGAGCTGGGGGGTATCTGTGTCAGCGGCGAGGAACGCTGCTTATCTCCGGGGGAATGCACGCCGGAGCAGCTGGAGGCGGCTCTGGCCCTGCTGCCCCAGGCAGAGCGCATGGACCTGCGGCCCACGGGAATTGCCCCCACCCAGGCCCGGGCACTGGCCATGGCCCACCGGGGGATCCGTTTTTTATGGGAGGAGAGCCTGGGGGGCATCCGCTTCCGGACGGATGTCCGGGAGCTGGATTTGTCCGGCGTACCATTGGAGGGCACCGGGGATATCGAGGAGCTGCTGCCCTATCTTCCCGGGCTGCAAAGGCTGATTCTCTGCGACTGCGGCATTGACAGCCCAGCTATGGCCAGTCTGGGCCAACGCCATCCGAAAATCCGGTTTGTGTGGCGGGTCAGGCTGGGCCCCCTGTCCGCCCGGACGGACGACACCTGGTTTGCCCCCATCACCCGGCACCAGCTTATCGGCGGCAGGGATGCCGACGAGCTGAAATACTGCACCGATATGGAGTGCATCGACCTGGGCCACTGCTGGATTCGGGACTGCGCCTGGGCCCGGAATATGAAAAATCTCCGCTATCTGGTTCTGGCGGATACCTATGTAAAGGACCTGTCCCCTCTGTCCGGACTGAAAAAGCTGGCCTATTTGGAGCTATTTGTCACCCCGGTGCGGGACTATTCCCCGCTGCTGGGCTGCACAGGGCTGGAAGACCTGAATCTGGGCTACACCTACGGCGACCCGGCACCTCTTTCCCGGATGACCTGGCTGAAAAATTTGTGGTGGGGCGGCATCCACCATGTTCCCTGGTACCGGGGGGAGAATCCGGCCGCCCTGCTGCAGGGCAGTCTGCCGGATACCAGGCTGATGTTCTACGCCGGTTCCTCCACCGGCCTGGGGTGGCGGGAGCTTCCCCACTACTATGAAATGCGGGACAGAATCGGCATGTATTATATGAAGGGATAGCAATGCCCGCCCCCAGGAAATAAGGGGCGGGCATATGTCCTGGAATTTGCGGCTACTGCCTTAAAAATGCGGCTTCCCGCTCCTGACAGGTGAAGAGGATTACCTGCTTGTCCTTGGCAATCTCCCGGAGCAGCTCCAGCGCCGCTTCCAGCCGCTCCTGGTCGAAGCGCACCAGGGCATCGTCCAGAATCAGGGGGGCATCCGGGGTCAGCTCCTGGGCCACTGCCAGACGCAGGGCCAGATACAGCTGGTCGGCGGTGCCCTCGCTGCGCCACATGGGCTCCCGCAGGGTGGCATCGCCGCTGCTGCCGGAGCGAAGGTTCAGGTCCGCATCCAGGGTCAGGCGGTTGTATTTTCCCAGGGTCAGCCGGGAAAGGAACTGCTGCCCCTGCCGGGAGATCCGGGGGGCAAACCGACGCTGCAATTCGTCCATGGCCTGGCTCAAGGTCTGCTGGGCCAGCTCCACGGCCTGACTGTAGCGGCCCAGCTCGGCAATCCGGCTGTCCAGCTGGGCAAGCTGACCCTCCAGGGCGGCGGCGTCCCCCAGGGCTTCCATGCTCCCCAGGAGCTTTCCGTCCGTCTCCCGGAGCTTCTTTTCCTGCTCTTGCAGGGTGGCCAGAAGCCGGACGGTTTCCTCGGCGGTTTCGGTGCGGGAATCGGGGGCGGGCTCCGGGGGCAGGGGCCGGGCCATGGCCTTCATGGTTTCGTACTGCCGGGCAGCCCGGTTGGCCTCCTCCCGGGCATCGTCCAGGCACTGCCAGAAACCTTCCACCTGCTCCCAGTACTGCTGACAGGCATCCAGCCCCTGTTGGCCGCACAGGTCGCTTATCTCCTGCCGCAGCGCCTGCTGCCGGTCCTGAATCGCCTGGGTGGACTGCTGATAGCGCTCTCTCTGGCGCTGGTAATCCGCCTGGTCAGCAATATAGTCCTCGGCCTTCCGCCGCCAGCCCTCCGGGGATTTGGAGCCGTAGCGCTGGGTGAGGGTGAATTGGTTTTTCTGATACAGCCAATAGAACAGGCAAATGGACAGAAGGGAGAACACCAGCACCCCCACCCCAATGGTCAGGGCGGTGTGCAGCCCCAGCAGGAGCAGCACGCCGCAGGCCAGGGCGGAGAGCACGGCAAAGCATAGCCCCACGGCCAACAGCTTTTTATTCTGGAAGGAGGCGGCATCCGCCTGCACATTCCGGCGGATTTCCTCCGGCTCCAGCCCGGCAAAGCAGGGCTCTGCCATGGGCGGGGTAGGGGGGAAGGGCTGACTCTGCCGCCACTGCTGGAATTCCAGCAGCTCCTTGCGGAGCTGCTCCAGGGCGCTGCACTTCTCCCGGGCCTCCTGGGCGGCGGGGATTTCTCGGCACTGCTCCTGGGCCTGCCGGTATTGCTCCTGGGCCTGCCGCATGGCGGCCTCTGCCTCCCGGAGATTGGCAAGGTCCCGCTGGGCTGCCTGATAGGCAAGCGCCGCCTGGTGGTTGCGCAGCTCCCGCTGGGAGGCCTCGTTGTCCTGTAACCGGCTTTCAAGCGCCTGGTGCTCCTGCTGCATGGCGTGAATTTCCGTGATGCCCTCCTGTAGTGCTGAGCGCTGCTGCATCAGCTGGGGCAGTTGGCCGGTGGGCTTGCGGCAGATGCGGTTTTGCAGCCCCTTCAGGCCCTTTTGCAGCAGGGGGCCGTCGTCGCTCTCGTCGCCGGTGGTGACCAGGGCGTTGAGCCGACGGCGCAGGTCGTCGTCCGCCGTGACAGGCAGGTCTGCCAGGCGGATAAAGCCCGCCCGGCGGAATACATTCCGCTCCACCCCCAGCAGCATCTGGCCGCAGTTGTCGGCGGTAAGGGCGGGGAAATCCAGCCCGGATTCCGTTTCATAGGCCCGGAACTCCCCCAGGGGAATGCGCCCTTTGGTGGAGCGCTCAATGGTGATGCGCCGCCCGCTCCATTCCAGCATCAGCTTGCCGGACATGGGAGCGCCGGACCAGGGGGCGTAATGCTCCTTGTCCGCCAGGCTTCCCTTGGTGGTTTTTGCCCGGGTGTCTACGCCGTAGAGCATGGCCAGCAGGAAGCTGCACCAGGTGCTCTTCCCCCATTCGTTGGGGGCGGGAATCACGTTCAGCCCCGGCCGGAGGTTCAGGGTCTGCCCCTCCAGCTTGCCGAAGGTGGCGGTCATGGCTTCGATTTTCATGGCAGCTCCACCTCCCCGCCCTCCAGCAGAATCTGGGACAGCTCCGCCGCCAGCAGCGCCGTTTCCTGCTGCCCCGGCTGATTGGACTGCTCCCGGAGCATTTGAAAATACAGGCCCCGCAGGCTGTCTTCTCCGGCGCAGTCCCAGGGGTTTTTCTTCTCCCGGGTCGCATCCTCCAGAAGCAGCAGAGGCAGGTAAGAAAATTGCTTTTTCAGCCGCTCCTCCCGGACGCTTCCGCTGCCGGTCAGCGTTACCCGGAAGAAATCCTGGCTCTCCACCGGGGGAAGCACCGATTCCAGGGCGGCCTGGGCATCGGTGCGGATTTCCGCCCGGAGGCTGTGAAACTGGGGCAGCCCCAGGGGGAGGAAACGGACACTGGCCGTCTGCTCCAGCCGGACGATATACACGCCCTTCTCCCCGGTTTCGTCCCAGCCCCGGCCCATGGGGCAGCCGGGCCAGGCACACAAAGAGTCACCGGACTGAAAGGAACTGGCGCTGTGGATATGCCCCAGGGCCAGATAGTCCAGCCCGGATTCCCGCACCTGGGCCGCCGTTACCGGGCAGCAGGGGGAGGAGAGGGTCAGGGGGTCACCATGAAGAACGCCCACGCACCAGCGTGCGTCCCCCTCGGCCCGGAAGCCCCGAAGCAGCCCCGGGCAGTCCATGCTCCGGTAGCCGGCACCGTACACCCGGCAGTCCAGGGCGGGCACATCCACATAGTCGAGATTTCCGGTGAAAATATGCACATTCTCCGGCCACACCTCCGTAAGCCAGGGGCTGGCGGAGCTGCAATAGTCGTGATTGCCCGGGGAGAGGAACACCGGCACGGCGCACCGGGCCAGAGCGGCCTTGAGGGCCTCTATGCTCTCCCGGCTGGGGGTGGGGGAGTCGAACAGGTCTCCCGCCAGCAGCACCATGTCGCACTGCTCCTGGCTGCACAGCGCTGCAATCCGCCGGGGGATTTCCAGCTGCCAGCGGCGCAGCTGCTCTCGGTTCTGCTCCGGCAGGGAGCGGAAGGGGGAATCCAGATGCCAGTCGGCACTGTGAAGAATTTTCAGTCCCATTGGTCAATCCTTTCTGCCCGCAGGCATTTTCCGGTTTGGCTGTCCAGCGTAAACAAAACGCCCTCCATTTTGGTGGGGCCGTCTGCCCAGCGATAGCGCTGGGGCAGGTCCCCCCGGAACCGGGCAATGGACAGTTCCGGCCGGATGCCCAGGATGGATTCCTCCGGCCCGGTCATGCCCAGGTCCGTCACATAGCCGGTGCCCTGGGGCAGCACCCGGTTGTCCGCTGTGGGAACGTGGGTGTGGGTGCCCCACACGGCGCTGACCCGGCCGTCCAGCATATAGCCCATGGCCAGCTTCTCCGAGGTGGCCTCGGCGTGGATTTCCACCAGAATGAACCGGGCCTCCACCTGCTTCAGAATCTGCTCCACCACCACAAAGGGGTTGTCCGGGCCGTAGTCCATGCTGCACCGGCCAATCAGGTCGATAACAGCTACGTCGCCCCAGTGGCTTTCGTATACCCCCCAGCCCCGGCCGGGAATCTGGGGAGCGTAATTGGCCGGGCGGAGAATGCGGGAGGAGTCGTCCAGATAGGTGGTGATTTCCCGCTTGGAAAAGCTGTGATTGCCCAGGGTAATGACATCCGCTCCGGCGTCCAGAATCTCCTCTGCCTGGTCGGGGGTGATGCCCACCACACTGGCATTCTCCCCATTGACCACAACAAAGTCCGCCCCGGTGCTCTTTTTCAGCTGCCGCAGACGGCGGCGGATGTGGCCCATTCCCGGCGCACCCACCACGTCCCCCACGGCCAAAACCTTCCACTGCATACCTTTTGCCTCCAAAAGCTCTGTTTTTGTTTCATTATAATACATTCTCCCGGGTTAGGCAAGAAGCTCTTCCGGTTTTCACCGGGGAAAAACACAAAATGTTCACACTTCTGCTTTTCGGCTGTGATATAGTAACTGGTAGTGTGCAGAAACGGCTTCGCCGTTATAAAAGGAGTGCAGAGAATGCCGAAATTCAGTGTAAAAAAGCCCCTGACCGTGGTTGTGGCAGTGGTGGCCGTGTTGGTGCTGGGCGTGGTGTCCTACCTGAAAATGACCCCCGATTTGCTGCCAAATATGAATTTTCCCTATATCGTGGTGATGACCACCTGCCCCGGCGCCAGCCCGGAGAAGGTGGAGTCGGAAGTCTCCAAGCCCATGGAGCAGGCCATGTCCACCCTGGAGCATATCAAGGAGGTGAGCTCCACCTCCAGCGAAAATTACAGCGTGGTGATGCTGGAATTCGAGGAGTCCGTGAATATGGACACCATCGGCGTGGACATCCAGCAGAAGCTCACCGCCCTCCAGGCCACCTGGGACGATACCGTGGGGGCCCCCTATGTGCTGAAAATCAACCCCTCCATGCTCCCGGTGGAGGTGGCCGCCGTGTCCATGGACGGCAAGGATGCCGTGGCTCTGACGGAATTCCTCACCGACACCCTGATGCCCAAATTGGAGGGCGTGACCGGCGTGGCCCGGGTAACCGCCTCCGGTACGGTGGAGCGGAAGCTCCATGTGGTGCTGGACCAGAAGAAAATTGACCGGATGAACCGGATTATCGCCGATGCCATCAACGGCCAGCTGGACGATGCCGCCAATGAGCTGATGGAAAAGCGGGACCAGCTGTCCGATGCCCAGGACCAAATCGACACGGCCCGGCAGCAGCTGAACAGCGGCAAGGCATCCCTGTCCTCCTCCACTGCCTCGGCAGAGGCAGAGCTGAGCCAGAAGCAGGCGGAGTTGATTTCCACCAAGTCCGAGCTGCAAAACCAGGTGACCCAGCTGCGGGCCAGCAAGGCCCAGGCAGAGACGGTGCTTACCACCCTGAAGGCCCTTCGGGATGCCATCGGCAGCACCACCGACCAGCTGAATCCCCTGCAAATTGAGCTCAATGATTTGTATGATTTGCGGAACCGGTATGAATCCCTCCGGCAGCGCCAGGCCTCCTTCGACGCTGCCCTCCAGGCCATCCGGGACAACCCGGAGCTTACCGACGAGGAAAAGCAGGCGGCGGAGGCAGAGCTGTACGCCAGCGAGGAATATGCCCAGCTGGGAGCCGATTGGGCCGCCATGGACCAGGAGCTGGCACTGCGGGGCTTTGAGAATATGGATGCGGTGGATACCCGGATTGCCCAGCTGGAAGGGCAGATTGCGGATATCAACGGAAAAATCGAGGCATTCAAGCAGCAGCTGCGGGACCTGGGAATTGAAATTGACCTTCTGGGCAGCAAGATTGAAGAGCTGGAGGCCCAGATTGCCCAGATTGACGAGACCATCGACTATCTGGAGCAGGATGTGATTCCCCAGCTGGACAGCGGTATGCTCCAGCTGAAGGATGCCACCCGAATCCTCAGCCAGCAGAAGACCTCCGGTATGCTGGAAATCAGCAGCGCCATGGCCGACCTGGCTGCCAACGCCGCCGGGCTGGATGCCGCCCTGAACCAGCTGGACAGCGGCATGAGCAGCATTGAATCCAGCCGCCAGGATGCTCTGGACAAGGCCGACCTGAACGCCATTTTGTCCATGGACATGATTTCCAATGTCCTGAAGGCCCAGAGCTTCTATATGCCCGCCGGGTATGTGACCCAGGACGGCATCAGCTACATGGTCTCCGTGGGGGAGGAAATTACCGATTTGGAGACGCTGCAGGATTTGCTGCTCTTCGATCTGGGCATTGAGGGCGTGGAGCCTATCCGGCTACAGGATGTGGCCGAGGTATTCCTCACCGACAACCGGGACGAGACCTATGCCCGGCTCAACGGCCAGCAGGGCATTGTACTCAGCTTTGAAAAGCAGAGCACCTATTCCACCGCCGGGGCCACTAAGAACATCAACGCCCGCTTCCGCCAGCTGGAGACCCAGTATTCCGGCCTGCATTTTGTGGCGCTGATGGACCAGGGCGACTACATCCATCTGATTGTGGGCAACATTCTGAACAGTCTGCTGCTGGGTGCGGTGTTTGCCATCCTGATTCTGTTCCTGTTCCTGCGGGACCTCCGGCCCACCTTCATCACCCTCTGCGCCATTCCCATCAGCGTGATTTTTGCCATTGTGCTGATGTATTTCTCCGGGGTGACCATCAATATGATTTCCCTCAGCGGCCTGGCCGTGGCGGTGGGTATGCTGGTGGACAACTCCATTGTGGTTATCGAGAATATCTACCGGCTTCGTGCCCGGGGGGTCAGCGCTGCCCGGGCGGCGGTGTCCGGTGCCACCCAGGTGGCGGGGGCCGTCACGGCCTCCACACTGACTACGGTGTGCGTGTTTCTGCCCATTGTCTTTGTGGAGGGCATCACCCGGCAGCTGTTTACGGATTTGGCCCTGACCATGTCCTATTCTCTTCTGGCTTCTCTGATTGTCTCCTTGACCCTGGTGCCCGCCATGGCTTCCCGGATGCTGAAAAAGCAGAAGAAGGCCAAGAAGACCGAGGGAGCCCTGCTGAGGGGCTATGGCCGGGTGGTGGGCTTCGTCCTGAGGCACAAGGCGCTGGTGCTGCTGATTGCCGTGGCCGCTCTGGCCCTGTCCGGCTATCAGGCGGTGTCCAAGGGCTTCACCTTCATGCCGGAAATGGATATGCCCAGCCTGTCGCTGACCATCGCCATGCCGGAGGATGCCACCATGGAGCAGGCCATAGAACTGGCCGACCAGGTGCTGCTGCGCATCAACGCCATGGACGGCATCGAAACCGTGGGTGCCATGATGTCCAACGGCAGCACCTCGCTGATGGGCATGGGCGGCTCCGGGGGCAGCTATGATGTGACGGCCTACATCACCCTGTCCGACAGCACCGCCTCCGGCGCAGCCATGGGAGAGGAAATTGTGGCGGAATGCGCCGATTTGGACTGCGAAATCACCTGCTCCTCTGCCATGATGGATATGAGTATGCTCACCGGCACCGGCATTTCCCTGGAGCTCTACGGCCAGGATATGGACACGCTGCAAAATGCCGCCCGGCTTGCCGCCAGACGCCTGGAGGAAATCCAGGGCGTGGTGAACGTCTCCGATGGGCTGGAGGATGCCGCCCCGGCTCTGCACATCCGGGTGGACCGGGACAAGGCCATGTCCGGCGGCCTTACCGTGGCCCAGGTGTATGCCCAGGTGGCCCAGGCCCTGTCCAACTCCCAGCAGGCCAGCACACTGGTGCTCAGCGGCACCTCCACGGACATTGTGGTGGAGCGGCCGGAGGAGCACCGCCTGGATGTGGACAGCCTGAAGGACTATACCTTCGAAACCACCGGCATGGACGGCCAGACCAAATCCGTCCGCCTGGGGGATGTGGCGGCCTTTGAGGAGTCCACCAGCCTGTCCTCCATCAGCCGGAAGAACCAGCGCCGCAGCCTGACGGTTACCGCCGAAATCGGCAGCGGCTACAATATCACCCTGCTGACCAAGGAGGCCACCGCCGCTTTGGAGAGCACCGACCTGGGCGAGGGCATCAGCTACGCCTTTACCGGAGAGAATAAGAACATTATGGAGGCGGTGCAGCAGCTGCTGCTGATGCTGCTGCTGGGCATCCTGCTGGTGTATCTGGTGATGGTGGCCCAGTTCCAGAGCCTGAAATCCCCCTTCATCGTGATGTTTACCATCCCTCTGGCCTTCACCGGCGGCTTCCTGGCCCTGCTGATTTGCAGAATGGAAATCAGCGTCATTTCCCTGATTGGCTTCGTGATGCTCACCGGCATCATTGTAAACAACGGCATTGTGCTGGTGGATTACATCAACCAGCTCCGTGCCGACGGCATGGAGCGGCGGGAGGCCATCATCCAGGCGGGGAAGACCCGAATCCGGCCCATCCTGATGACCTCCGTCACCACCATTTTGGGCCTGATTGATATGGCCCTGAGCCGGAACGCCGGCAGCGCCATGATGCAGCCCATGGCGGTGGTGTGCATCGGCGGCCTGGTGTATGCCACGCTGATGACCCTGCTGGTGGTGCCCTGCATCTATGACATTGTCAGCAGAAAGCCCCTGCACACCCTCACCGATGAGGACCTGACCGAGAAGAGCGTCCCGTAACCTGCCCCGAGCGCCCCATTGCCCAAAGGCTCTGGGGCGCTTTGGAATTTGGACTTGTGCAATGGGAAAAAAGATGATATCATTCTGGTAATCTGCCCAAGGGCAGCAAAAAGAAAAACCGCCCCCGGATGTGTGGCTGGGCGGCAAAAAGGAGCGATAACAATGGAACCTATCCAAAAATTGGCGGAACGGCTGAGAAACGGCGGCTTTTCTGCGGCCCTGGTCAGTGACCCCAACGCCATCCGTTATTTTACCGGCATTCGATTTTCTCCTGGGGAGCGGCTGCTGGCCCTGGTGGTGACCGGCAGCGGCCAGGCTACCCTGGTGATTAACAAGCTGTTCCTGTATGATGGGGACATTTCCGCCGCCTGGTATTCCGATGCCCAGGACGGTGTGGCGCTGCTGTCCGGTCTGCTGGAAGGAAAAGTGGCTGTGGACAAGAGCTTCCCCGCCCGGTTCCTGCTTCGCTTGCAGCAGCTGCGTCCGGAGCTGCATCTGGCCCTGGGCACCGTCATCGACGAGGTGAAGGCCGTCAAGACCCCCCAGGAGCAGCAGAAGATGCTCCGGGCCTCCCTGGTCAACGACTCCGTGATGGCGGAGGTGGCCCGGATGATTGCCGTGGGCAAAAGCGAGCGGCAGCTGCGGGACGAAATCGATGCCCTGTTTGCCAAGGTCTCCCAGGGCAATTCCTTTGATACCATCGTGGCCTACGGCGACCACGCCGCCGACCCCCACGGCGTTCCCGGGGACCGGGTGCTGAAGGCCGGCGAGAATGTGGTGGTGGATATGGGCTGCGTGGTGGACGGCTATTGCAGCGACATGACCCGCACCTTCTTTGTGGGGGAGAACACGGAAAAGGAAATCTACGATGTGGTGCTCCGGGCCAATCTGGCAGGCATCGCCGCCGTAAAGCCGGGAATTCCCTTCAAGGAAATCGATCTGGCCGCCCGGAAGGTCATTGAGGATGCAGGCTATGGCCCCTACTTCACCCACCGCCTGGGCCACGGCATCGGCATGGAGGTCCACGAGCCCTTCGATGTCTCCGCCACCGACGAGGTGCTTGTGGAGGAGGGAATGTGCTTCTCCATCGAGCCGGGCATCTACATCCCCGGCCGGGTGGGCATCCGCATCGAAGACCTGGTCTGCGTCACCAAAACCGGCTGCCAGGTACTCAACGCCTACCCCAAGGACAAAGAGGTTCTGTAATTTCAAAAAGGGAAAAGGAGAGGCATTGAAGCCTCTCCTTTTTCAGTCTGTCAAAGAAGCCTCGCAGAGTTTGCCGACGGTAGTCGGCAAATAAAATTAAATCATTTTCTGCCGGGGCGCACCCCAGGGTGGCTTCTCTTGTCCCTTCGGGACAATTCACCTTCT
>Ga0129313_1000406_pt1 | contig 37999 bp, 35 predicted proteins | sample O1105metagenome_FD_94436 | JGI IMG/M metagenome (GOLD analysis project Ga0129313, IMG submission 94436) | Orangutan group fecal microbial communities from fecal samples from Wisconsin, USA - O1105 metagenome | ecosystem: Host-associated > Mammals > Digestive system > Large intestine > Fecal...
AAGACCATTTTTCATCCCCCAATCTGCTATGAGTATACCTATATTATACCATGTCATTGTTAAGATTTCCTAAATGCGAGTAAATGAATCGATAAATCTCTTTTTTGTACAATAAGAAGAGGTCGTTTTTGTGCTTATGGTCAGTACAAATACGGTTTGGAAGGGCGCAATTCCGATTATTTCATTTTTTGATATATACATCATTATCATGTAATGATAATTGTTGTTACATTTTTGGGCAATTCACAGCCACCTTTCTATTATTCTCCTTTTGCATATGTATATTGTTAATGTGACAGAAACTTTTGTCACCAACAAAATGTGAAAGGAGGAGATGATACCGTGTTTGATAATGAACGATATCTGACCTGTGGCGTTGATAGTACGATCCCATTGGAACTGCAGTTGTTTCTATGGGAATGCGTAGAGCGTATGCCAGCTCCGAAGGACTATCTACAGGTCTTTGAGCTTAGTCCAGCAGGTTCAATGCAGTCGATTGTCCATAGCTCGGAAGAGCCTGAATATCGCAAAGTGTATATTATACCGTCAGATACACCTATTACAGAAAAGCTGTATATCATAGATGACGGAGACCACAGCACAATGTTGCTTGCAAACGAATATTAAGAGTAATGCCAGCCCCTAGTGGGCTGGTTATTTCTATTTATGGAGGTTTTTCAAATGGAAGAGAATAAAACAGAAACACTATACTGCTCTCACTGTGGAGCAGTTATTGGAGAAGATGAAGATTATGAGACTATTGATGGTCAGGTAGTATGTACAGAATGTATAGAACAGCACACTACCACATGCGACAGATGCGGGGATATAATCTGGACCAATGATTCTTATGGTGACGACTATACTACGCTTTGTAGCAGCTGTTATCACAACCACTATACACGTTGCAGTTGTTGCGATACGCTCCTTCACGAGGATGATGCATATCACTTGGACGGATATGATTACTGCTCAGACTGCTACCACGATGAAGTCGACAAATGCCGTAGTATCCATGATTATGGTTACAAGCCTGAGCCTATCTTCTACGGAGATAGTTCCAGATATTTCGGTGTTGAGTTGGAAATTGACGGAGCAGGAAAAGACTCTGATAACGCAGACGAGATACTTGCTATTGCCAATAAAGGTGACGAACACATATACATCAAGGGTGATGGCAGCTTGGACGATGGTATGGAAATCGTAACTCATCCAATGTCCCTTGAATACCATAAGAACTATTGCTGGGATGATATCATGAAAAAGGCTATATACCTTGGATACAGAAGTCATCAGACTTCTACCTGCGGTTTACACATTCATGTCAACAGAAACTGTTTTGGCGAAGATCGCGAGGAGCAGGATGTAGTAATAGCAAGAATTCTGTACTTTGTAGAGCATCACTGGAACGAACTTCTCAGATTCAGCCGTAGAACCGAATACAGTATGAACAGGTGGGCCGCCAGATACGGCTTTGAAAAGACAGGACGCGAAATACTTGACAAGGCTAAGAAAGGTAACTTAGGTAGATATGCAGCAGTCAACCTCATGAATTATATGACGATTGAGTTCAGACTGTTCAGAGGTACGCTCAAGTATAACACTTTTATCGCAGCTTTGGAGCTGGTTGATGCTATATGCGATCTCGCTATCAATCTATCAGATGAAGGAATGTCGAAGATGTCATGGAGCGAGTTCGTAGATACAATAACCGAACCAGAGCTGATACAGTATCTGAAGGAACGAAGATTGTATATCAACGAGGAAGTCAATAATGAGGAGGATATGTAAAATGGGCATATTATCGGATATTTTCGACATTGATAAAGAGACAGAAAATGACATAAAAGACGTTTTGAAATTTGTTGGTACGATAGCAACGATTCTGCTTGCAGGTGGTGCTATCGGCTGTGCTGACGATAAGGAGGAGAATTGATATATGTGTGCATTGTTCGGTTGGTTAGATTATAAAGGAATAGTACCTTACAGGGTGCTGAAGAAACTTACCCAGGCACTGGCGAATGCTGCTGAAGAGAGAGGAACCGACTCAGCAGGCATAAGCTATATTCACGATAATAAGGTAACGATATTCAAAAGGCCTAAGCCTGCACATAAGATACATTTCAACGCACCTTCAGAAACCAAAGCTGTTATGGGCCATACCCGATTGGCTACTCAGGGCGATAAGAAGCATAATTACAACAATCATCCCTTCGCTGGTCATGCTGATAAGGAGTTTGCTTTCGCTCATAATGGAGTTTTATGGAATGACAAGGATCTTCGCAAAGACGGGACTATTCCAAATACATACATAGATACTGACAGCTATATCGGCGTTCAACTGATAGAGAAACAGGGAAAACTAGATTTCGACAGCTTACAGTACATGGCTGAGACTGTTGAGGGTAATTTCACATTCACTGTACTTGATCAGTTCAATAGCTTATACATTATAAAAGGAAGCAACCCAATGTATCTTCTCCACTTCGAGACAATCGGGCTGTATGTATATGCCTCAACAGAGACGATCATGAAGAAGGCACTGAAACAGCTGGGACTTCATAAGTTTGAGAGTAAACGAATTGATACAGCAGAGGGAGATATTCTTCGCATCGACAGGAACGGTAAAATCACAAGAACACAGTTTGAACCAAAAATCTACCGTTCCAAGTACAGTCACTGGTTTGATTACGATACATCTCCGTATTATAACATGCATGAGGAGATACTGCTCGCTTACTGCGGTTGCTATGGCGTTGATAGCTCGGACGTGGAATTGCTTCTCGATTACGGATATACCTGCGATGAGATTGAAGAGATGTTAACAGATAAAAGTCTACTCCGAGAAGCTCTCAAAGATGTAAAGTATATGTACGGTGAAGATTTGTATGAGAACTGCTACGGAGGAGCATTTTGAAGTATCAAAAAGTATACTTTATGACACACCCTAAAATTGATGAAAAAAGTGTTCCAAAAAGTCCAGTTTTGACTTTTGAGACGTTCCGAAAGTCGCAACCACTTTTTGGAACAGAAAGGAACTTAATATGGATAATCGCATGTATGGGTATGCCCGTGTCTCTACCAGAGAACAGAACGAAGACAGACAGCTCGAAGCTTTGATTAAGTTCGGCGTACCTGAGCAAAACATCATCATTGACAAAGCATCAGGCAAAGATACCGAACGTGAAGGTTATCAGTACCTGAAACGTCAGATACTCCGCCAGGGCGATACACTTGTTATCAAAGAACTGGACAGGCTCAGTCGTAACAAAGCAGATGTCAAGCGAGAACTTGAAGAATTCAAAGCAGCAGGAGTACGTGTAAAGATACTCGATATCCCAACTACTCTTACGGACTTTCAACCGGATCAGGCTTGGATTCTCGAAATGATAAACTCGATCCTTATAGAAGTTCTTGGTAGTATAGCTGAAAACGAACGCAGGAAGATTCGAGCACGACAGCGTGAGGGGATCGAAGCAGCCAAAAAGAAAAACGTCCACTTCGGACGACCAGTAAATCCACTACCAGAAAACTGGGAGCAGGTTTTAACTGAAGTACGTTACGGGAATAAAAAGCCTGTAGAAGCAATGCAGGAGCTTGGTATATCCCGGTCATGCTACTACAGGCTATTTAACAAATTGAAACCTATATCTACAGAGGAAAATGCTTATGACAAAAAAAGCAAACAATGAAGGTAGTATTTACAAAGATAAAAATGGACTCTGGCGCGGAGCTGTTACTCTTTACTGCGAAAACGGTGTCCCAAAACGTAAATACTTATCCGGCAAAACTAAACATGATGTGACTGAAAAAGTCAATAAATTATTAAACGAAGTAAAGTTCGGAGACTACACTGAACCTTCCAAAATCACTCTTTATGAATGGATGAATATCTGGCTTGATATGTATTGCCGCGGCGTATTAAAGCAGACAACTGTGATCAACTACGAAACATACATAGAAAAACATATAAAGCCTACAATAGGCAACATTAAACTATGCGATCTGAATCCTATGATAGTACAGCGTTTTTATCAGGAAAAGTTCAGGAACGGTAAGCTTATAGGCAAAGGCGGTCTCAGTCCAAAAACAATGCATAATCTTCATACAATGATTCACACATCTCTTGACAAGGCGTACAAAATGCAATATATTAACCGCAATATCGCTGATTTCGTAACTCCTCCAAAACTTGTCAAGCACGAACGCAAGTACTTCACAGTTGAAGAACAGACCGAGCTTCAAAAGTATCTGCCGAATGAGCGGATAGGAATGGCGGTATTACTTGATCTCTATACCGGTCTGCGTATGGGAGAGTTACTTGGACTTCCATGGAAAAATGTCAACTTCGACTTCAATGGAACAAGCTATATCAAAATTAATCAGACTATATCACGTATCAGAAATCCAGATAAAAATAGTCCTCAAAAGACGCTCCTTATATTCAGCACTCCCAAAACGAGCTATTCCGTCAGGACGATACCTCTGCTGCCTGAGATTGCTCAAAAGCTTTATGAGCATCGTCAGGAGCAGGAGCGTTGGTTATCTGAGAACGGATATCCGGATATCGGACTTGTATTTGTATCCCAAAATGGACAGCCCATTGATCCGCGAAATTTCCAGAAAACTTTTAAGTGTATGCTTAAAAGGCACAATATCCGTATCATAAACTTTCACGGAATCAGGCACACATTCGCTACACGCAGTCTTGAAAGTCGCAGGGCATGAAACAGCTTATGGCTGGTATTGCTCTTATCATCCTTGCAATCGCTCTTGTTCCTGAGCTTGAAAGCATGATGTCATCTGCCGTTCAGTAATTACATAATACCAACGAGCTGTCGCTTTAAGATGCGGCAGCTCTGAAAGGAGGGGTAAAATGGGTGCAGTAGCTGATGCAGTTGACGATATGATAGACGGCGTGGTCGATGCGATCGAAACTGCCATTACAAAAATGCTTGCCGGCGGAGCTTCTTCCATGATTCAGGAATCGCTTTCTTTATTCAAGTCAGGACTGAATATTGGCAAAGACAGCACAATCGGTTCAGGTCTTACAACCATGCCTAATGAGTACAATTTATCTGTCTGGGGCATTGTACATAAAATCTGTACTGAAATCGTTGCTCCGTTCGGAGGAATGATACTCGTTATTATACTTCTGTACGAACTATTGTCAATGGTTATGGAAGGGAACAATTTCCGGGAATTTGATACGGCTATATTTTTTAAATGGATTTTCAAAGCTCTATGCGGCATAATACTGATTTCCCATACCACCGATATTATAATCGGATTATTCTCTTTGGGAAATAACGTCACACAACTGGCATTAAAAGAAGTCAGTACGGATATGCTTGATCTTGACGTAAACACGATTGCTTCTCAGATATATGATATGCTTTTAGACGAGCATAAAGCAGATTGGGGCATTTTAATAGTGTTCCTGTTGTTCTCTTTTGTAATGTTTCTGGTTATGCTCATATCGCTTGTCATAGTAATGCTTGTTGTAATATCAAGACTAATAGAAGCGTTCATGTATATAGCCGTTGCTCCGATCCCTATGAGTACGTTCATGAATAAGGAATGGGGAAATATCGGTACAAACTGGATAAGAAATATTCTTGCCCTTGCTTTTCAGGGACTTTTCATAGTTGTCGCTCTGGGAGTATTTCAGGCAATGTTCACATCGTCTGTACAAGGTCTGATAGCTAACAGTAAAGATACCACAAAGATGTATCTTAGTATGGTAAACTGCATTGTCTGGTCGATTGCGCTGTGTTTCACGATATTTAAATCTTCATCCATTTCCAAATCAATTTTTAACGCTCATTAAGGAGGTACTGCATGGCTAATCATATAAAAATACCTAAAGACCTCGATAATATACGTGAAAAGTTCATGTTCAAATTGACGAAACGTCAGTGCCTTTGCTTTGCGATAGCTTTTATATTAGGAATCCCGGTATATTTTCTTGTGAAAAAACACGGAATCGAGCTTGGCATCATTGCTATGGGATTCACGGCAGCTCCGGCTATTATATGCGGAATATACAAGAAGAACGGTCTTACTTTTGAAAAGCATTTCAAATTTATGATAAGGTTTCTCAAAAGACCTAAGCTTCGGTTATATAAAAGCGAAAATATCTACGAGCTGATTGAAAAACAAATCGAGATCGACAAGCTCAGAAAACAATTGTCCGGAGGGGTATACATTAATTATGAAAAAAGAAAAAAATAACGTATCGCTGGTAAAGGTTCAATTGTCAAAAAAGGAACGGAAGCAGATAGAAGCTCGTCTGAACAAGCTGCTTAAAAAGGAATATTCCGTACAGACGACTATTCCATATCTGGAAATGTTCAAAGACGGTATATGTCAGGTAACTGAAAATTATTATACAAAGACGATCCGTTTTTCCGACATTGACTATCAGCTCGTTGACTATGACAGCGCAGGAAAGATCTTCGATGATTACTGCCGCATTCTGAATTATTTTGATGAGAAAATAAAATTTCAGCTCACATTTGAAAATCAGACCATAGATATAAACACCTTACTGAAAGAAATTGATATTCCTGAACAGGATGACAAATTCAATGAAATACGAAAAGAATATGCCGATATGCTTAAAAAGCAGCTTATCGAAGGCAATAACGGCAAAACCGTATATAAATATCTTACGTTTGGATCGGAAGCAAATTCGTACAAACGCGCTAAAAACAGGCTCGATAATATCGCTAACGAGATTATAAATCAGTTCAAGGCTATGGATGTTACGGCAGTTGCGCTTAACGGCGAAGAACGCCTGAAAGCACTGCATAAATCCCTTAATCCATTCAGCGATGACGAGTTTATTTTCGACTGGAAATACAGAGCTGCCGCCGGGTTATCCACCAAGGATTTCATAGCTCCGCCATCCATAAAGCTGCGCAAGCGTAACTTCGATATAGGAAACGCAAAGGGCAGAGTAACTGTAATGCAGATTCTTGCCGGAGAATTATCCGACAGAATTCTTAACGAACTTTTTGAATCGGACGAGCTCTTCTGCGTAAATATTCACGTCAAGCCTTACGATCAGACTGAAGCTCTCAAATTTATCCGTTTAAAGCTGACGGCAGTTGAAGCTATGAAAATTGACGAGCAGAAAAAAGCCGCACGTTCCGGTTATGATACCGATATTCTTCCGCCTCAGATTCCTATGTATATTGACGAATTGAAGTCGATGCTTGAAGATCTGAACTCAAAGGACGAACGGTTATTTATAATCACGCTGACTATCCGTCATTACGCACAGTCAGGCAAGGAGCTTGATCTCCAGAGCGAACGTCTCAAACGTATCGCAAATAAAAACAACTGCAAGATAATTCCGCTCGATAATCAGCAGGAAGAGGCTCTCGGCTCGTCGCTGATTCTTGGCAATAATCAGATAGAAATATCGAGAATTATAACGACCTCGGCAACAGCTGCATTTTTTCCTTTCACAACAAGAGAACTGTTTGAAAAAGGAACATATTACGGACTTAATTCCTTATCTCATAACATGATAATGTGCGACAGAAAAAGTCTGAAAAACCCTAACGGATTATTTCTCGGAACTCCGGGTGCAGGAAAGTCAATGTCCGTAAAGCGTGAGATCCTTGATATTTACCTGAAAACACAGGACGATATAATTATATGCGATCCGGAGGGAGAATATTTTCCGCTTGTATCAGCTCTTGACGGTCAGGTTATCGAGATCTCGTCAGACAGTATGCAGCATATCAATCCTATGGATATCGAGCTTGACAGTCAGGAGGGCGATCCGATAGCAATTAAATCCGATTTTATTATTTCACTCTGCGAAATAATAATAGGCGGCACAGGACTTGAACCTACGGAAAAATCAGTTATAGATAAGTGCGTAAGAAGTATTTATACGCAGTTTGCAAAAAATCCTATTGAAGCCAATATGCCTACATTATACGATCTTTACACGGAGCTGAAAGCTGCCGGAGATATTGCAGATCGTGTAGCTACTTCCCTCGATCTTTATGTAACCGGTTCGCATAACGTATTCAATCATACAACTAACGTAAATCTTGACAACAGAATCGTCTGCTTCGATATCAAAAAGCTTGGAACGCAGCTTAAAAAGGTCGGAATGCTCATAGTTCAGGAAATGGTCTGGAACAGAGTGTCCACAAACAGAGGATTGCAGAAGTCAACTCGTTATTACATAGACGAATTCCACTTGCTGCTAAAGGAAATACAGACCGCAAAATATTCGGCGGAGATCTGGAAAAGATTCCGTAAATGGGGCGGTATTCCGACCGGAATTACACAGAACGTTAAAGATCTTCTCAGCTCGTCAGAGATCGAGAACATTTTTGACAACTCTGATTTTATATATCTTCTGAATCAGAGCGCAGGAGATCGTGAGATACTTGCCGAAAAGCTGCATTTATCGGAAAGTCAGCTGAAATACGTTACAAATGTTGAACCGGGAAACGGAATTATCATTTACAACAATGTAAAGCTGCCGTTTACAGACCGCATTGAATCCGATACAAAGATGTACAAGCTTATGACCACAAAATTAGGCGAATAGGCGGTGATATAAGTGGATGTAAGCAAGAAAACGCTGCATAAAATTCACTCCCGCAGAAAACTTATTGAAAAAACCAATAACAGGCTGCAAAAGTCTGAAAAGGCGTATAATCGTTATCAGAGCAAAAAAGAACATCTTGGTGGCGAAAAAAAGCCTTTGCTGTTAAAAAGGATCTATAATAAAGCGTCAAAGCCCTATGAGCTGCAATATCATATTACCCGAACGACCGATGATAAAGGCAATACTGTGTATAAACAGGGATTCAGAATTGCTGAAAGCTCCGGATATTCCAATCGTCAGCGTGGCGTTCTTCACAAGATCGACAGTTTCCGAAAAAATAATGTTTACTCTGATGTAAACGGTCTGAAAATGATTCCACATATTGCCGCTCATTCACGTCCTGCAAGATTTGTAAGAAATGTTGGAAAATTCGCCGTACATACTCATATCGGCAGCGCAGCAGTAAGCGCAGTAAATAAAATTTCTGATACAAAGGTCGGTCATGGAGTTTCTAAAACTCTGAGATACAGCGGAAATGCGGTATACAAAGCTGCATCCGTAACAGCCGAAGGAGCTTTCAGGACAGGTCTTGCCGCTGAATCAGGTCTTTTAACCGTAAAAGACAGCATTCAGAGACGTTCCAAGGCTGCGCTTGATTTGAAGGTACGGCAGGATGCGCAGGGAGACGGCGAAAAATCCGGAATATTACTGGCTTCAAACACTTTGGCAGCAAGCAAAGGTCTTGTGAAGCATCTTCATGATAAACGGCATTATAAGCCTTTGCAGAAAAATCTTAATAAGCGTATAAGAGTATCAGGAAACATCTCCGAAAAAAACAAGCATATTGTCAGATCACAGAATAAGCAGTTTATTAAATCCGCTGTTATAAGCGAACGTTTCCGCAGAAAAACAGGCAGAGACAAACCGCAGAGCGGCAATGTTCAATATGTTCTTACAAAAAAGAAAAAATCAAAGCTGATATACAAAGCCGAAAAAAAGGAATATAAAAAATTTAAAAAAGTTTTTGATCAGTCTCCGGACAACGCTCTGAGCAAGGAACTTCATATTAAAAAAATGAATATGAAAGGTTCAAAAAATGCCTATAAATATGAGAAAATCGGCGGTAAACTCAACAAGCTGCAAAACAGAAAAAATAAAAAGCAGAAAAAATTGTATAAGCTTAAAAACCGTCCTTTAGCGTTAAAAGCTGCCGTTGGTATTTCTACTAATATTAAAGGGTCTCTGAGAAATCAGGCAATGAAAGAGGGCGCAGCGGATAACGACGCAGTCATGGCTATGGACAAAATGTGTACGCTCGCACGGAGAAAACCTAAATTACAGCGAAAGGAATCCTCCCTGAATAAAAAGCTGAATCGTTACAGCAGCCGTGAAAGAAAATATCATAAAAAATCGGCTAAAAAGAAGAAAAAGTCTTTACAAAGAAAAAATCCAAATTATAACGCTCAAAAGATCTATAAAGAATATGCCACAAAAAAAGCAAAGCGTGCCGTCAGGAGAAAAAAAGCGTCTAAATTCGGGCTTGCTGTTATGGCATTCCTTACGCCGATCATGATCCTGCCGTTAATTCTCGTATCTTGTCTCGGCATTTTTGCAAATCCCGGCAGTTTTGGATTTGTCACAGGATATTACGGCGCAAAAGAAGAAAATCTCACAAAAGCTTCTGAGTATTACCAGAAACTTGCCTATGATATGAACAAATATGTTCTGACCGTTCCGGACGAGTGGAAAAACAGGACATCTGATCTTCATATTCCCTCCGATTATACCGATGATCCCACAAGATTCGTTTTCGGAAATTCAGACCGTCTTGCAAGCGATACCACTTATGATTATGACAAGCATAAGCTGTATTCTTATCTTTGCGCTTTTCTGCTCACCAAGGATGACGAGGGCAGCATCAAAAACTGGAAATTCAATGATGAGACAAAAAAAGTTATAGAAAATCTTTTCTTTGACGAATATGAATTCAATGCTTTATATGATAATACGTCTCATTGGGAATTAAGGAACGAATTTGACTGGTCGGGATATTATCTGTATGAAAACTGCGGATGGAATGGAACTTACGGATATATTAATGTGACATATCCGGATGCGCTTCCTGTTCATAATGTCACAAACGAAAATACCCTGTTTTTTAATGTGGAAAACGGCGAGATCCTCGATTACAATAACAACTATGCCGCAACAGGATGGTATTTGCAGAATCAATACTACAACACAAACGATTCAGCCGGAAACACGTATGACGGTTGGTATGACGGAGAAGAATGCACATATGGAATATATAATGAAAACGGCGTACTTACCATTCCGTTCCCTTATGTTATATATGACGAAAACTGGTTCAGCGTAATACAAAGATACGACAGAATCAATGAATGCACACTGTATTATACAGTAAACCGCAAAAAATCCTTTGACGAAGCCATTAAGGATTCTCTCATGGCGCTTGAAGCCGGCGAAAGTCTTTACAGCTACTATATGACATTATCAACCAATACCGAACCGCAGTATTACGGTATGCATCAGGTCGGAACATCGCCTGTTTACCATGGTTATGTAGGACTTCTTGAAAACAATCTTATCGGTCACGGCTTCGGCTGGGAGATGAAAAACTGGAATGAGCAAGACTGTTCGTTCAATACAAACGACAAGGAACATTCCGGAATCAGCATTATTCAGAACAGCGGCTCGGATGTCTATGCTATGGTTGGCGGTACTATAGAGTATGTCAGTGATAATGTCTTTGTACTTGAAGGCTATGATAAAGATCGTGATGATTATCTTAAACTTATGGTTGTTTACTGCAATGTGGATACGTCAGGATTAAGCGAAGGGCAGACGGTGCAAAAAGGCGAGGTCATATCTCATGTCAATAATCGGCGTCAGGAAATGGAATATTTGAATATGTTAAATCTTACATTACTGGCATATGAGGATGATTATATTAATCTGATTGACAATGATTTCGGCTATGACTACCTTAATATCACCTGCTATAACGCTTACGTTACTACTCCGACTGATGTTCCCTCAATCATTGATCCCGAAATAATATTGTCATTATCAAATAAAGGAGAAACCATTGAAACAGAATGAATATGAAACTCTGATCGCTCAGAATACTGAGAAAATCCAGAAAAAAGAAGCTCAGATAAAAAAACTGCAAAACGAGATCAGAGAGCTTAAATCCAAAAATGCACAGCTTCAGGACGATCTGCTGCTGTATCAGGTTAAAAACCAGATTGCCGGAAAGGACATAACCAAACTTATCATGATAAGTCAGCTTATAGATGAAAGCGGTCTTTCCGACAGCGATTTAAAAGAATTTTTTTCAAAAGGAGAAGTAAAAAATGAGGATTAAATCAATAGCTGCTGCATTATCAGCGGCACTTATTCTTGCGGCAAACTGCACATCTATGATATGCAATGCCGCTCCGGAAGAAACCACATCAGCAGTTACGTCGGGAGAAGCATCGACCACAGCGGTAACGACTGCCGATCAGGATGTTCCCGATACGACTGTTGACTGGCAGCAGCTTCAGGACGATTATCAGGAGACGATCCAAAAGGAATTGGACGAGCAGAAAAAAGCTGAAGGCAATAAAACTTCTGACGATTATTACAGTGATCCATACTACGATACGGACGGTAACGCTTCGCTTATTGATTCAAAGGCGTACAAGGTCATTTTTTCAAGCACAGAGCTGCTTTTTACTGCGGTAACAACAAAAGATGGTCACGTTTTCTACATCATTATCGACTATGCAGACGAGGACGGCGAGGACAACGTGTATTTTCTGAACAAGGTTGACGATTTCGACCTTTATTCGCTGCTAAACAATGGCGGCAGCAATAATTCTGGCAGCAGCAGCGGTTCTTCAGGCGAAAACAAGAATACTGTTGAAGAATACATATCACAAAGCTCTACAACAACCAAGAACAGCGAAGATTCTGAAACAACATCAACTGCTGCCGCTTCATCAGGAAGCGGTTCAGGCAAACTTAAGCTGTTTTTGATTTTAGCTCTTGTTATTGGAATCGGTGCGGCAGGCTTTATTATCCCTAAATTCCTGAATAAACCGAAAAAGAATAATATCGAGTATGAGGACGATGAGCTTGACGAGGTCAGCGAGGACGGTGAATAAAAATATCCGCCCTGTATTAAGGGCGGAATATCTATACTGTGTCATGGTGACACAAAGGTGTCAATAAGATGTTTCATAATGTTTTCCTTTCAGACTGGATCTCATTATTATGACGTGATTCAACAGCAGCGAAATAATCGTCTGTAAAGCCGTTGATTCCCTCCATAAATGTTTCCCATGCCTTGTCTTTAGGTACGTGTATTACCGAATCGCCTAATTTCTGATCGTAAACCTCAGAACCGTTAAAGCGGATCTCTTTAGGCAGTCTGACTGCTTGACTGTTGCCGTTTGTAAATAATTTGGCTGTTAACATACAGACTACCTCCTATATACTTGGTCAAGTGGAATATTTTAAAAATTCGTCCTTATTTTCATACGAGACAATAAAATCACCTTGATAAAAGATTATATTTCTCAGGTATCTGTGGATCTGATTTAAGAAGCGACAGCATACGCCTTGCTGTTCCTGACGGTGTATTAGTACCGGATTCCCATGCTTCTACGGTTTTAACAGAAACTCCCATAACGGCTGCAAAAATCACCTGTGTCATATCGAGAGACTGGCGAATATTTTTAATGTCACTGCTCTCAATGTCAGGCAACGGAGCAACGGAAAGCGTGACAACTTTTGCTTTGATATTTCCCTTTTCATAGTCAACAGCTTCGTTTAAGCCTTGAATAATGCTCTCATAAATATTCATAATCATTCTCCTCTCAACTTGTTTTCGAGATTTTCAATTAACTTTTTAATTGCATTTCGTTCTGCCGGAGATAAATTATCCTTTTCGTTTTTTGGATATGCGGTAATAAGGAAAATTTTTTCATAAACCGCAAAATCTACATAAACAACTCTTGCACTTCCGCTTTTGCCACGATTTTCAAAGGAAAAACGAACTTTTCTAAGACCTCCAGTACCTTGCATAACATCGCCGATTTTTGGGTTATCAAGCAATTCGTATTGAAGCCGTTTTAAGTCATTCCTGATTCCGCAAAACTCAAACTGATTTAGCGACTCTGAGGAAGGTGCAGATCCAACTGTTACAGCGGCCAAGCGAAAGGCGTAATTTACGTGCATGATCCGTAAGATGCCCGGCGATCATGATGAGATTGTCAATCACAGTTCGGATTCTTCTGCGTCTGATCGTGCTGTGGCGTACAGGCATATCATTTCCCTTCATTGCCGCTGTTCCAATAATACGCAGAATGTTGTATGCGATCATCGTAAGTTTCAGGATCAGTGCATTTGTTTCAAATTTTCCGCTGGGTAGTCGCTCTATTCCCATGTCCGTTTTGATCTCGCTGTGATACTGTTCACAAACAGCATGGTTGTGATACAATTCTATCACCTCTTCATCAGACACACCGAGTGATGTCCAGTACATATTGATTTCCGTTTCCGGAAACAGCATTTCCTGACCGTTTGCATCGGTTGTTCTTTCAGTGATCTCATAGACCATTCGGATGGCGAATTTTCTGTCATTTTCAGTCTCGAAATCTCGCCATGTACTGCCGATATAGACAGTTTTTCCATCTCTGGGATACTTCACATTTTTGCAGACAGATTTCAATTTATCTGCAATTGCATAACGGTCTTCACGACGAAAATTATGCTTGATCAGGAATTTCATCTGCGGATCGTGCCAATGCAGAAGCAGCATATTTTCAAGAGCATCATTGCCGGAATCCATGCGGAACAGCAGCGTTTTTTTCGTCATCTGCTTTGCCGTTTTGATGGTTTCAGAGAGAAATTCCGGCGTTCCGCTCTGGCAATGCTGCTTGCCCTCACGCAGCTCTGCATTGCAGAGATAGCCCTCTGTTCCGATGTAAGCAAAAATCGGTGCATAGCCGTCGATGTTCTTGTAGGTACGAGAAACACCGGCTTTATGACTGCCGGAATTATCAAACGGAGAAACGTCAATATCCACCGTAACACAGCCATTTGCAAGCGGAGATGGTTCATAGCCGCAGGACAGAAACATATTCACATTGCCGTCAAGGATCTGCTGATTCATCGTTGTACCTATAGAATCAAGCCGATTTCTTAGTGAGGATTCTGAGGGAATACCGTAGGCGATACCGAGTGCGATCTTATAGAACTCCTCGTCCTTGTGGAATTCATTGACGTTCTCAAAGTCCGACTTTCCCAACGACAATAGCCCGATCATGGACAGAAAAATATCACCGTTTTTGATCTGCGGCTGGGAGCGCTTTTCTGTCCGCATACGGTTTGCTTTCTTGATTAGATTTGATTTGCCGAGCACCTGTCCTACGAGCGATAATCCGCTCGGTGTAATCAGTCTTTCATCGCTTACAACATACTCTATTTTTCGCATTTTCGATTTCACCCTCCGGGTGCTGTTTTCACAGCGTTTCTTCTATCTCCTATTTTACCATATTTCCGCTGTTTTGTACAGTACTTGGCGGGTTCAGTTTTGCGGAATCAGGTCATTGTCAGTCAATCCCATTTTTGCCCATTGCTTTTCAAATTCGGGAAGCATTATAAATAACCTTGTCAATGGTATTCCCCCTCACATTTATATTATACCCTATTAAATAGGGTTTGTCAATAGAAAACTTAATAATCTGAAAGGATATGATAATATGCAGTTAGTAATAGCAGAAAAACCGTCAGTAGCGCAGACCATAGCGAAGGTTCTCGGAGCTGCTGAACGCAAAGACGGATATGTTCAGGGCAGCGGATACATCGTATCATGGTGCGTAGGACACCTTGCAGCACTTGTGAACCCTGAATCATATGACGAAAAATACAAAGCATGGAGCTTTGAAACGCTGCCAATTATTCCGGAAACATGGAAATTTGGAATACTCCCCTCGACCAAAAAACAATTTTACGTCCTGAAAGAGCTTATGTTTCGCAGCGATATAGACGAGATCGTCTGTGCTACCGATGCAGGACGTGAGGGAGAAGCTATTTTCAGATATGTGTACAATCTGGTCGGATGTAAAAAGCCTTTTAAGAGACTCTGGACTTCATCTCTTGAAGAATCTGCAATTCGTGACGGTTTCAATAATCTGAAAGACGGTCATGAATATGATAATCTCTATGAAGCCGGACTTTGCCGTGCCAAAGCCGACTGGCTTGTGGGAATGAACGGAACACGATTATTTTCAGTACGCTACAATTCAAAGCTGAACATTGGTCGTGTTCAGACTCCCACACTTGCCATGATCGTTCAGCGTGACTATGAGGTTAGCAATTTTGTAAAGCAAAAATATTTCACTGTCGAGCTTGACTGCGGAACATTTACCGCTTCATCTGAACGCATTGACGATGAAAATCAGGCAAAATCTATTGCTGATATGTGCAGCGGAAAGGACGCTGTTGTTTCTTCCGTAAAAAAGGAAGTTAAATCAGTTAATCCTCCGAAACTCTATGATCTGACCACGCTTCAGAGAGAAGCCAACAGGCAGTTCGGCTACACAGCTCAGCAAACTCTTGATTTAACTCAATCACTTTATGAACAGAAGCTTGTCACATATCCTCGAACCGACAGTCAGTTCATCACAGACGATATGGAGAGTACTGCTGCGGAAATGGTAAAGCTCGTATGCAGATATATAACGTGCTGCAACGGAATCAGCATAGAGCCTGATATCAAGCGGATCATCAATAACAAAAAAGTAAGTGATCATCATGCGCTCCTGCCGACAGCTCAGATCGCTGAAAAGGACTTGTCAGCTCTGCCGGAAAGCGAGCGCAATATTCTTTATTTAATATCCGCAAAACTTATTTGCGCAGTTGCAGAACCGCATAAATATGAATCGGTCAAGGCTGTTCTGAATTGCGAAAATAATGAATTTACGGCAACAGGCAGAACAGTTCTTAACGACGGTTGGAAAAAGCTTGAACAGCGTATAAAATCGCTGCTTAAAGGCGAAGATACGGAGGATAAAACAGATACTCCGGAAAAATCTTTGCCGGAGCTTACAGACGGTCAGAAATTTGAAAATGTATCAGCTTCAATGGCTGAACACTGGACAAGTCCTCCGAAGCCTTTCACAGAAGATACGCTGCTGTCCGCTATGGAGACTGCCGGAAATAAGGAATATGACGCGGATTCTGACGTTGAAAAGAAAGGCTTGGGAACTCCTGCCACAAGGGCTGCCATTATAGAGGGGCTTGTCAAACGTGAATATATCGAGCGAAAAAAGAAGCAGCTTATTGCAACTGATAAGGGCGTAAATCTGATCAAGGTTGTTCCCGATGAAGTGAAAAGTCCGAAAATGACTGCCAACTGGGAAACAGATCTACAAAGCATCGAGAAAGGTATGTACAGTTCGGATTCATTTATGGGACAGATAGAAAACTATGTTAAACAGCTTTGCAGCAATTACGCTTCGTTTGCGGAAAATCCTGCATTTGCAAAGAAAATGAATGAAATCGGTTTTTGTCCTAAGTGCGGCAAGAATGTTCTGGAAACAGCGAAAGCTTATTCATGCTGCGGCGGAAGAAACGGCTGTGGATTTATTATATGGAAAACAATTGCTTCTAAAAACATTTCTGCCGCTCAGGCTAAAAAGCTTATTGAAAAGAAAAAGACTGACCTCATAAAAGGCTTCAAAAGTAAAACCGGCAAGGAATTCAATGCTTACATTGTACTCAAAGAAGATTTTACAACCGGGTTTGAGTTTGATAGTAAAAAATAAAGTGTGTCACGGTGACACACTTTACCAGAAATAGAAATCAATGTTTTGATGTAAATGAAAGGGTGGATGCAAAATGAAATTCAGATATTTTATTACTGATAATACCAACAATGGTTCGCTAATCATTGGTAATTTAAACCCACAAACAATGCTTTTATTGCTTGGCATGATTTCATTAAATGAAATTGAAAAATCAAAAATTATCAACTTCTTTGTACAACAATTTCAATTTTCCGTAGAAGCCGCAAGTATTGAATTTTCGAAACTGAACACTGACGATAAATATCCATATACATACTACAATCTGATTGATGAATGTGTTGCAGATGAGAATGGCTATCTTTACGCAAATATATCAGATATACAAAACTACTTTTGCGCTGATGATAGTAAAGCTATGCTGCATTCAATTGATTGGAAAAATATCCAGAAAGGAAATTTTTCTTGAATCATTAATTATTCCATTATAGTAAGTCTTATTCACTGTTTCTAAATCAGTTTGGATTTCTGTAGTATTGATTGTTAGCTTAGTATAAAATGCAACTGATGCCTGAAAGCGTACGCCTACCTCAATTTGTTGACATTTTAAGGGCAAATAAGAATAAACATTATCAGAAAAACCTAAAGAACAGATTAATCTTTTTTGGGTTTTATGATAAATATTAAGCCGATATGGATAATATCCATTAATCTTACGCCACTTGAATTCTGCTTCACCATAGAAAATCCTGTAATCATCAACAATGCTATCATCCATATAGCGAGTAAGACGTTTTCTTGGAATATAGTATCGCTTTTCATAAGCAGTTTGAGTGGTGGTAGATTCTCTTAAAAGACACTTATCCGTTTCTTTGCAAATAATAAACGGATTATCAGTAACAGCTTGTACTTTCATAAGTAAAAGTAAACAATTTTTCAGTCGTGTATGCAGATTGTTTAAATTTTTACTTTCGCTTAAATTTGTCAAAATCTTCTTTGTGGCTTTTTCACATTCATAAGAACATCCTGCCACATGAAACTGTCCGGAACGTGTAGAAAGGTAGTCATGCTTATTTTGACATAAATTATGTGTAAGCTGTGGTTGGTCACATTCCGGACAAAAAATATATTCTTTTATCGCAGAAAAAAGTTGTAAGTTATTCTGACGTATCTCAGATATTTCTTCTACAGAGTACATTTTAGTAACTATTCCCTTAATATACTTGGCTTCTTCAAATTTTGTATTCATTTTATTTTCTCCCAATTCTTAAGTGAGGTGTTTGATTTTGATATATAAAATAAAGAGCGTTCACTTTTTTGATACAGATTCTATTTATGTATCAGCAGATTATAGTAATGTGGTGATGCAATATCTAATCTCATATATCCAGTTTAAATTTTATAAGTTTGCACCTGATTATGGTTTATCCCCTCGACAAATCGGCAGTATTCTGACTAACGTTTACGGTTTTAACGATACAGAACCTAACGATGAAAGTTTGATTATTGATACATTCAATATATGGGAAGATTACTGTATGGCATCGGATATTATCCTCAATATCCGTATGTTTCAGAATGCAAAGCTGCAAGATGAGCTTGTAAAACAACTTCATTATATCATAACAGAATGATAAAGTAAAGAAAGGATTAGATATATGCCATTTAAAACCAACTGGGAAAAATTAGGTATAATTATCATCTTTCTGATCATAATTATAAATTTTATTTTCAGAACTGATATGCTTGCTCTTATAACCGGACCGATTGCATTAATAATAATAATGATTTTATGCCAAACATCTGTAATTGCTGAGACTGGAGAGATTAAAAGTGTGTCACGGTGACACACTTTACAAGGATATAATTCAAAGTATTTTTTCTATATTCTGTCCGGAGTATAAAAAACGTGCAACATAAACCGTTTTAGTAGCTTCATCAACACGATAAAAGATTATATAATTTCCAACAGTAAGAAAACGATGTTCTTTTTCTTTAATCAATGAATTATGATAAATCGGAAAAACCAACGGTGAATCAGATAAGATCTTTATAGCTTCTTCGGTCTTATTCAACAAGTTTTTTGCAGCAACAGGATTGGATAATTTTATTGCAATATATGAAATCACGCTATCAAGATCGTTTTCAAATTTTCTTGTGATTATAGTTTTAAAAGTCATATTTTTTCCTCAGTCTGTCAAAAACCTCGTCAGCTGATGAGACATATCCGTTTTCTATATCTTCTTCAGCTTCATCAAGCCTTTTTGCAATATCTTCTCTGCTATGCACAATTAAATGTTCAGGCGCAGGAAGTGTAACCTGAAAAGGCAAGCCCCCGATAAGATTAATCTGACAAAGAAGCATATTAACTGCTTCTGATATAGTAAGCCCAAGCATCGAAAGCGTTTGCTCAGCATTACTTTTCACTTCTTCATTTACACGAATATGAATGGTATCATTTTTAGCCATATTGATCACCGTTCCTTCAAAGTTATTTTCAAGTTTATTGTATCACATTTGATGTGCAATGTCAACACATATTTCTAAAAATAAGTGTGTAACAGTAACACTTTTATTTTAATACTCAAAATAAAAAATGTGTCACCATGACACAAATAAATAAAAAGGAGAACCCATTATGCAAGAAAACACTTTAACCTCGATCACAATGCTGATCGGAATTTCGGAGGACGAATTCAACTCGCTCCCAGAAGAAGCACAAAACGAACTGGAATCCGCATATACCGTGAATTCCGGAATACTCGATGCAGATGAAATTTCAGCGGAACTTAAACGCTTGTACGTTCATCATGTTACCAATTCTGTTTTATCAGATTTGGCTGAACGTTTCAGTCTCAATCCCGACACACTGAAAAATCTTCCGCAAAGCGCAAGATCGGAGATACTTATTCAGTATGAAAATTATAACAGCTACACTGAAATGTATCATATCATACAAAAGTGTATACAGATCTCAAGTCTTAACGAAGCCGCAAAGCTGCTCGATACGACCGCCTCGCAGCTTGAAGAAAAATATGATTACGAAGCTCTCGCCCAGATCTGCGGAGCTTATGATATGATGCACGGCATCGAGAGCGACAGCACAGTTATCAAGGAAATGACCGCAGTTCTTGCAGAATCAGGAGGTACAAAATGAATTCATTCGGAAATACAGATGTAAAAACTATTGAAAATAAAGCGTACACTACTATAGAAACTGAAAAAGCCAACGAGCTTATCGAACGTCTCAATAAAGAGAATATTCTGTTCTACGCACGATATGATGAGAAAAAGATCTCGCTGCAATTCAACAGAAACGATCTCGATAAGATTAACGGCATTGCAGCGGAACTCGCTCCGCCAAAAGCAGTCGATATTCCAAAGAATCCGGAAGAAATTCCAAAAGAAGAAATAAAATCTGCTCCTGTTTCTGAACTAACTAAGGATATCCCTGCTGAACGTGAAAAGCTCATTCCTCTTTTGGAAACTCTGACCGCACATCAGGAATCAAAAATCAATAATGCTCAGGAAAAAGTGCAGTCCCATTCGCTAAAAATCGGCAAAAATGAAAATAAGATAGCTCGATTGCAAGACCGCAGTCAGAGACTGCGCAACGTTACCGATTTCCTGAAAGCTTTGTCTAAAAGCAGCTCTATTCCCGGAATAAAGCGTCTTATTGAAGCTAAAATCGAAAGCAATGAACGGAGAATATCCGATATCAATGAAAATAAGATCCCCATACGTGAGGAGAAAATCGCAAAGCATAAAGCAGCCATTGATGCTCAGACACGTAAAATTGAAAAATCTCAGGACAAAATCGACAGATACACTCACCTCAGCGATTTTGTAAAGAGCTTTGGTTTCTCCGACCGTGCCGAACGTCACGAGCATTTTATGTCATCGCTGATCAATCTTAACGGCGATTCGCAGAAAAGAACTGCCGGAAAGCTTGAACGCTGCGTGGATAAATTACAGGCTTTAAACAACGAGTATTCGCTTACGGACAGCGCAGTGAAAAAGACGGAGATCAACGCTAAGATCGTTAAACTGAACGGCAGGCGCACGTCTCTTTCCGGCAAACTTGACAAGCTCCAGAACGCTCAGCTTGACTATATCAGCATTAAAAATAACGAATACGGCAAGCAAACTCCGGACCTTGTAAACGGTCTTATCGAAAACAGCGGAAAAGCTCTTGACAACGCATTGACTGCAAAAACAAGCTCTATAAACTCAGTTATTGACGCTGTTGCTCTTGATAATGCAGGATATATTGCAGACAAGATTGAAATGATAACCTTTGAAAATCCCCTTAAAAATGCAGAAATGAGCGTTGAGCAAAATGCAAACATGATTGACGGCGTTATAAATAATCTTCCGACCGAAGAAGTTCAGGAAATAAAATCCGAAGCTCCTCCGGAGCATTCTCAGGAGCAGTCTGAATACGAAAACATTCTGCCAAAGGTTGCTGAAACTCTCGATATTTCCGTAGCACAGGTAATGGCTCTGCCGGAGGAATTAAAGGAGATCGCCGCCGCTATGTACATAAATAATTCAGATATGCCAAAAAGCGAGCTTAAAGAAATACTTTCCGATACGCTGGAGCTTACTCCGCAGTCGGCTGATATCCCTCGTTCTGAGCAGACCGTTCATGAAACTGCTGAAATAAAGGACGTTCCTGAGAGAAAAAAGCCAGAATCCAGAGCAGTACCTGTCACATTTTCTCGTGCAGCACAAAAGGAATTTACTGAAATCGCCGAAAAGAATAACAGTCAGCTCGACAGAAACGAACCTAAGAAATTGCAGGAAACCTCGCTTTAACGCAGAAAGGGTAATATTATGCAGACTGATTACAAAGAAAAATCTACCATTACAGTAGATGAAAACGATATTCTGAAAATGTCGGCGAAGATTCAGCAGAATAAACGTGATGACGAGAATTTTTCAGCACAAGTTGATAAGTTTATTGAAGGGAAAATGCCAAATTATGAAACCCTTTCATTAGGAAGTACGCCGAATGTATTATACTTAGTCGGCGCAAATGCGAACGAACTAACAATCAAACAAAATGTTTTGAGAAATAGTATGCTCGATGAATCGCAAAAAGCAAATCGCCATTTCTCAGGTCACAATATTCCTGCTGAAACAATAAAACAGTTACCTGAACATCTAAGAAATCCAATCCTTATTCTGGAAGGTCAGCACCCAAATACGGTTGTTGCTGTAACTGAACTTAAAAACAAGGATAATAAAAGCATAATCGTTCCAATAGCGTTAGACCTAAAAAGCACCAATAGCATAGTTAATAAAGTTACAACTATATATGGCAAAGACAATATAAATAAGTATCTCTCAAATCACCAAAACCAAATTCTTGCTTACAATAAAGAAAAAACAGATAAGCTGCATAAAGACATAGGGCTCCAATTGCCCAAGTTAAATACAGTTATCTGCTTCGATAATAGTATAGCATATTCAACGCAAAATGTCAAGCGTCCGGAGCAAAATTTACAATACGATAATATTATCGACAAGCTTAGTTCGGATGGAAAAGCAGAAATCAACGATGACGGCAGTTTCAAAATAAACAACGACTTTTATCGTAAACTGCCGAGGGATGATCGTGCAACAGAAGTCGTTCCCGCACGTCATGCAATGGAAATAATGCAGCAGCTTTCTGACAGTGGAATTGAATTTTCCGCTGTATCACGTCAGAATGATAATGCAGCGATCACCGTACATAAGGATAAAATTGATATCCTTAAACATACTGCCGAAAATATTGCAGAAAAAACAATACGTCAGGACGATGTGAAATCATCAGATTCCGACAAAATCAATCCTGAATATTATAATAAGCTTAAAAAGGATGAACGCAAGGTTATACGGCTTCCCCATAATTCCGGAGACAAAGCGATATCGGCTCTGCAAAGCGCAGGGATTCCTTTTTCGGCGGTAAAAAGCGAAAAACTCACATCAATCACCGTACACAAGGACAATGCGCAGACTCTGGATCAGATCATTTCTGACGGCAGCAAGCAGACTGCCAAGGAGTACATAAACTCGGATTTTTTCAAAAGTCTCCCTCCTGAAGAACGTCTTTATACTCAGATTTCCGGTACAGACAAGGCGAATGAGCTGATGTCTGAACTGAAAAATAATAATATTGGATTTTCAGCTGTAATAGATAAAGAAAAAAATTCGGCAAAGGTAACCGTTGCTAAAAAGGATACATCTGCATTAAAAAAAGTGACGGATTCGCTCTTTTCCAGAAAAGCGCAGAAGGATTTTTCCGACAAGGCAAAATCTATGAATCAAGAACAAAATACACGAAATATCGCTAAAAACAAGAATAATCAACATTCTATATAAGGAGTGAATACAATGCCAAAACCTGTTACTATCGGTAATGAAATCTGGTTTTCTTCCATAGATAACAATGCCAAAACAGCTTTTACAATGAGCGAACAGCTTATGCAGGAAGCCGCTGAAAAGCTTGATCGTTCGGGAATCAACTACTATGCTTTTTCGGTCGGAGAAGCCGCTCGCATCTGTGTTAATAGTGCGGATACGGACAAGCTTTTATCGGTACTCGGAGAAAAAACATCCGGACTTATTAAACCTCAGTCCCTTCAAAAGCCGTATTCTCCTCCGGAGAAAAATATAATAGGAAATGCGGAATACCGCTATATTCCGCAGAAAACCTACCATTCAACTGATACGGATATAGCTCTGAGAATAGCTTACGAACTTGAAAAGCAGAATATACAATATTCGGGAAATGTTTACAACAGCCGCAAAACTACGCTTACCGTAAGCAAGCCCGATCATGAAAAATTGCTTGATATAGAAAAGCAGATATTATTCGCAAGGAACACTACTTTCAACGAGCTTATTGAGAAAAGGAGCGTCAGCCATGAAGAAGTACATCATAGTGAAAGTGAACAGCAGCTACAGAGTAGCAGTTCTGAACGAGAAAACAATGAAATATCACGTCTCAAAGGAAGTGGGCAGATTCGCTCAAATGAGACTGAAATTCATGCTCGAGGAGCGGCAGGAACTGCTGAAAGATCTGCTCGAATCGGGGAGACTGTATCTTTATCTGAACCGATTCGAGAGGGAGGTACAGTCGCTGATCGGACAGCAGGAGGAAAAAATGATGGAGACAGACAAGGAATACCGAACAGCAGAAAGGTCTGGGAATCTTCTGAAAATGACAGGTCTGAGAAACAATTACCGTCTGGCAGCGGAGGAAATGATAAGAAGCGAAATGATATTCAGCTGAATATTGTCGGAAATACACCGTACAGGGATATTAAAGACAGGATTTACTATAACAACATAGTGACAGAAGAACTTTATAATAAGTATATAAAATCTGAGATCGACGATCTTGGTATCCCTTATTCGGGTCAGATCAAGGACAGTATGGTCACATTTACGCTTTCAGCAGAAAATGCAGCAAAGTTTGAAAAATTCATGGATATGGCAAGAAATCTGTATCTTATAGAATCTTCATTAACTAAAAAAGGATTTTCAGCCGATCAGATCAGCGATTTAAGAGATCATACCGCCTATGCTGCAACGCTTGATTTCGTAATCATTGATAAATATCTTGATGCGAAATACAGTAAAGAACAACTGTCTGAGCTTGCGGAACAGGCTATTGAAATGAAAAAGATAACCAATATTTTTTCAAAAGAATATGCAGAAGCTTTGGATAAGCTTAACAGTCTTGGGAAAAAATTTGATCTTCAAATCGTTTTTGCAGAAAAAGGATTTAATGAAGATCAGCAGGAGCATCTTATTGCCGCAGTTGACAGGGGATTTGACGTTTCATCAATAAATGTTATGGATAATTCCTTTTCCGTAGACGATATTGACAAGTTTACCGATTTTCTTATCTCTCAAAACTATTCGGCTGCCACTGAATTTGTAAGAAATCGGGAGGAGCAGATGCTTTATTCAAGTGATGCTGCAAAAGTTCCGACAGAGGAAGAAGTGCTTTTCCCGAAAGCTGACCTTGCAATGTTCCTTGCGAAGCGTTCGCTGTCCTCTGATGAATGGGAGGACATGGCTTATCCATTATTTGAAAATGGCTATCTTGACAAGCACAAACCCAGCGATAAGGCAATTTTAGGCTATCATCTGAGCGAACCTGCATTTTACGACCTTGCTCATCGTTATCATGACGGAGAGGATATTCGCCGTGAGCTTGCCCTCGGACTTATGGAGCATACCGCTTCGGAGGATATTGAGTTTGTCTTTGAGGACGGCAAAATATCTGACAGAACTTTTTATTATGCTGATGATCTTCGTCACACGCTTAATGCCGAGAGAATGGAGGACGGCTACAAGTGCAGCTTCGGCGGTATGGAGCGTTTTATTTCCTTTGAGGAGATCGGACAGGCATTTATTGACCGTACCCATGAAGAATTTGAAGATCTGATGTACTGGCGTGTTCTCGATTATATCAGGGACGATATTCCCGATATTTCTGATGAAATTGTGAAACAGCTTATTACTGCATTTGACAGCGCTGCTATGGCTGATTGGGAAATGGGCGATAATCTCCCAAAAATCAACCGTATCAAAAAGGCTCTGTTTGATGTTCTCGGTGATGAGAACCAGACAGAAAAAGCGTTTGCTTGTATTGCAAAGCATAAGTATAATGTAGTCTTTGAAAGTGAAAATCCTGAAAAACAACCTGACAGCCTTACATTTCGTTTCGGCAAGGGTGACGGCGATGAATGGGTAAGCGAAAGCGATATTGTTCACGATTTTGCTCTTGCACACCCTGATTGTAGTTTTGCTCTCGGTAATGCTGTTATGGAATATCTTGATGAAAAACAACATACGGAGCGTAATATCAAGGAACTTCATGCAGGCTGGTACAAAAAGACTGATTTCATAATTCACGCTGTTATCAATGGCGAGGAATTTAGCTATGAGGGACGTTTTGATATTGGTGACGGCAAGGATACTGGCGGAGGTTCGCTGATCGACCATATCCGCACACATAATGAAGGTATCATAGGATATACTCAGTATCCATTCAATCAACCCGAGTACAAAGAAAAGGCACAGCATACTCTTGATGTTTTCGTACCTTTCCTTGAAAAACATTCCGAGCTTACTGCCGAGGAACAGCGTATATTTGACGATTTCAAGACACAGTATCCTATCCGTGGATACGATGATATTGAAGCGGAAAAGTCTCAGGGCAAGTTCCGGATATATCAGCTCCCCGATGGGGAAAAGTATCACGGTATCCGCTTTGAGAGCAAGGAACAGCTTGAAAAGGACGAAGTTCAGCTGAATCATGAGGATTATGAGCTTGTTTATGAGGGTGAAATTGACGATTTCAAGGGCAATGCTATACTTGAAACGATCTACACACAATTCAATACAAATCATCCCGAAGATTTCAAGGGACACAGCCTTTCTGTAAGCGATGTTATAGTCATTTCCGTTGACGGAAATGATACTGCATATTTCTGTGATTCAATGGGATTTACCGAAATGCCTGAGTTCTTTCGTGAAAAGGAACTATCTCAGGAGAAGAATTTAGAAGAAGATAATATTAATGTTAAAAACGCATATGAAATCACAAGGGATATGTATCAAACAAAAAATCCCGATGTGCTTGTTATAAAGGGAAAAGGAAGCCTTGCAAAAATTGATATTACCGTGAACGAAGAATTATGGAACAGACTTGCTGAAAAAGGTCTTGTCAGAAATGAGGACAGTGTTGACAAACTTATTTTTAACACTGACGGAGAAAATTGGAACAAGCTTGTTATTCCCGATAAATGGGGAAACATGACCAATAATATCAGTATCGAGGACATTCTTACCCGTGAGGAATTATTGACAGCTAAATCTGTTGCCGACTTTGTAATCAAACCCGAAAACTCGATAGAAATTGCTGAAAGTATTGACAAAACGGAACAATCCAACGAAATCGTGTGGACGCCAATTCTCGAAACAGCAGACGAAAATGGCATACCAGGAAGCTATTCTACTAAATACAATGGCAAGTTTTACTGGATAACCCAGAACGCTGACGGAAGGTACGATATTGAAGCGGATTTCGGTCATAGTATTTTAAGCGTAGGTGAGGAATATTCTGATTTTCCTACAAGATTTCTTGCAGAAGAAGCATTTGAGGATTATATTGCAGACGTTCTTTCACTTGAAAACGAATCGGAAATACAAGAACTTTCAGTCGGTGATATTATCGAATCTGACGGCAAGCAATGGAAGGTCGATAAGATTGACGGAGATTTCGCTATTTATCTCACAAATACCGACAAAAATGATATTTTGCCATGTATGTCTTACATAGGCAACTGGAAAGAAAATCTCAATTACAAGCTTATTCCCAAGTATGAAATATCTGAGGATATAAATCAGGATCTGCCGCAGTTATCGCTTTTCGATGTAATTCCCGACGTGCCGGAAAAAAATTCTCCCGAACCGTATCCGGTATCTGAAAAAAATTCTGTTGAAAAGCATAATTTTCATATTACAGAAGATCATCAAAGCGGCGGCGCAAAAACAAGATTCCGCAGCAATATCGAAGCAATAAAAACGCTGAAAACTGTTGAAGATGAAAACCGTCTTGCTTCTCCTGAAGAACAGCAGATTCTTGCTAAATACGTTGGATGGGGAGGTCTTTCACAGGCATTTGACGAACACAATGACAAATGGAGCAGTGAGTACAAGGAACTTAAAACGCTGCTTACTCCGGAAGAATACAATGCTGCAAAACGTTCCACAAATACGGCTTTCTATACATCTCCGGACGTGATTGAGGAAATGTACATTGCTCTGAAAAACATGGGATTCGAGGGCGGAAAAATACTTGAACCGGCTATGGGAACAGGAAATTTCTTCGGGAAAATGCCGGAGGATATGCAGAACAATTCCCGATTATCCGGCATCGAGCTTGATAAGCTGTCGGGACGTATAGCGGCTCAGCTTTATCAGAATGCGGATATTCAGATCAAAGGCTTTGAAAAAACCAATTTCAAGGACAATTCCTTTGACGTTGCTGTCGGAAACGTACCGTTCGGCGATATTCAGATAGCAGACAAACGCTATGATAAGCACAATTTCAAGATTCATGATTACTTTTTCGCAAAGGCTCTTGACAAGGTTCGTCCCGGAGGAGTAGTAGCTTTCATCACGTCAAAGGGTACTCTCGATAAGCAGAACGATTCAGTCCGCAAATACATAGCCGAACGTGCCGATCTCATAGGAGCTGTCAGACTGCCTAATAACGCTTTCAAATCTCTTGCCGGAACTGAGGTCACATCCGATATTCTGTTTCTGCAAAAAAGGGACAGAATGCTTGACATAGAACCTGACTGGATAAATCTCGGCAAAACTGCCGACGGTCTGAGTATAAATAAATATTTTGAAGATCATCCCGAAATGATTCTGGGAAAAATCGTTGAGGGAAATAAGCTTTACGGAAACAAGGATACAATGTGTGTTCCGATTGAAGGGCAAGACCTGAAGACCGATCTGCATCAGGCTTTGGGCAAACTTCATGGAAGAATTGAACCAATTAAAGGTTCTACAGAACATGGCGATAAAGAACAATCAGGCGTAATTCCGTCAAATGAAAATATTAAAAATCTCAGCTACGCTATTCTTGATAACAAACTATATTATAACAATAATTCAGAGCTGATTCCAGTGCAGAATTCAGCAAAATATAAGCGGATCTACGGTATGGCTGAGATCACATCATGTGTGCGCAGTCTGCTCGATCTTCAGCTCAACGGCGCAGGAGACAGTGAGATTAAATCAGCTCAGGAACGTCTGAGCAGTCTGTATGATTCCTTTACCGCAAAATACGGAAATCTTTCCGATAAAGCCAATGTATCCGCATTCAAGGACGATATTTCCGCTCCGCTGCTGCTCTCTCTTGAAAAAACTGAAAACGGCAAGGTTATTGGCAAAGCGGATATTTTTTCAAAACGAACTGTCAGACCGGAGATAAAAATAACTCACGTTTCTACAGCTCAGGAAGCTCTTGCGTTATCTATTTCAGAACGTGCGAAAGTCGATCTCGATTATATGCAGTACCTCACCGGAATGGAGCGAAGCAAGCTTATTTCCGATCTTCACAGGGTAATTTATCCAAATCCCGAAAAAATCGACAGCAGCGGAGAACCGGCTTACGAAATGTCGGACGAATATCTTTCCGGAAACATAAGGGAAAAGCTTGCGGCGGCTCAGACTGCGGCAAAGGATAATCCGATATACAACACAAACGTTGAAGCCCTGAAGCTTGCTATGCCGCCAAGACTGAATGCAGCGGATATTGACATACGTCCCGGAGCTTCATGGATTCCGGTTGAATATATTCAGCAGTTTATGGAGGAAACTTTTAAAACTCCAGACAAGTTCAAGCCGTCTAACAACGTTGGTTTCAGAAAATTCATGAGAACAACTTCTATTGAAGTAAAATTTTCTGAGCATACGGCAGCGTGGAACATTTCAAATAAGTCTGCCGACAAGGGAAACGTTATTGCCGGAACAAAATTCGGAACGGAAAAGCGCAACGGATATCAGTTATTTGAGGATATTCTGAATCTTCGTGATACAAAAATCACTAAAAAAATCATCACTCCGGAGGGAAAAGAAAAAAGCGTTCTCGATGAAAAGGCTTCCGCTGCCGCACGTCAGAAACAAAAGGCGATAAAACAGGCTTTCAAAGAATGGATATTTAAAGATCCCGAACGCCGTGAAGCTCTTGTTGAAAAATACAACGTACTTTTCAACAGCAATCGTCCGAGAGAATATGACGGTTCTCACCTTACTTTTCCCGGAATGAATCCGGATATCGAGCTGAGAGAGCATCAGAAAAATGCAATTGCTCACGCACTTTATGGCGGCAATACGTTGTTTGCACACGAAGTAGGCGCAGGCAAGACGTTCGAGATGATCGCAGCGGCTATGGAGGGAAAACGTCTCGGTCTGCATCAGAAAAGTCTTATGGTAGTGCCAAATCATCTCACTGAACAGATGGGACAGGATTTCCTTAAGCTTTATCCAAATGCCAATATTCTTGTCGCTACAAAAAATGATTTCACTAAAGAAAATCGTCAGAAGCTCTGTGCAAAAATATCAACAGGCGATTTCGATGCGGTAATTATAGGACACTCTCAGATCACGAAAATTCCTCTGTCCAAAGAACGGCAGGAAAAGATTATTCAGGAACAGATCGACGATCTGTGCTTCGGAATAAGCGAACTTAGCGACGATGACAGCGCAAAATTCACGGTAAAGCAAATGGAAAAAACGCTCCAGAACCTACAGGCAAGGCTCGAAAAGCTTCAGCTTGACGATCAGGACGATGTTGTTACATTTGAACAGCTCGGAGTTGACAAGATGTTCGTGGATGAAGCTCATGAGTTTAAGAATTTATTTTTAACAACAAAAATGTCCAATGTTTCGGGCATTTCCACTAATCAGAACACGAAAAAAACTCCCGATCTGTATGCTAAATGCCGTTACCTTGATGAGATCACAGGGAATCGTGGGGTTACTTTCGCAACCGGGACTCCTGTTGCAAACAGCATGACAGAGATCTACACAATGATGAAATATCTGCAAAATTCAAGGCTCGAGGAACTGGGCATGAAGCATTTTGACTGCTGGGCGGCAAACTTCGGGGAAACGGTTACGGCTTATGAAGTACGTCCTGCCGGAACTGATTACCGCATGAAAACAAGATTTGCTAAATTCAATAATCTTCCGGAGCTTATGTCAATTTTTAAGGAATGCGCAGACATCAAAACATCCGATCAGCTTAACCTTGATGTTCCGGAATGTGAAGCGCAGACCATTGTTGCAAAGCCTACTGCAAGTCAGATCGAAATAGTAAAGTCTCTTGCCGAACGTGCCGACAGGGTTCAGAGCGGAGGTGTTGACAGCCATGAGGACAATATGCTGTGCATTACCGGAGACGGTCGTAAATGTGGACTTGACCAGAGGCTTATTAATCCTCTGCTGCCTGACGAACCCGGAACAAAAGTAAATCTATGCGTTGAAAACGTATTCAATATATGGCAGGAAACTAAGGACGAACGTCTCACGCAGCTTATTTTCTGCGATATGGGAGTTCCGAAAAAGGCTGCATCTGCAAAAGCTGCTTCTGAATCAGAAGAAGTTTCAGTCAATAATGAAGCAATCGAGGAAACAGGAACTATTTCCATATATGACGATATTCGTGAAAAACTCGTGGCAAGGGGCGTTCCAAGAAGCGAAGTCGCATTTATTCATGAAGCTAAAAACGAAACAGAAAAAGCTGAAATGTTTGCAAAAGTCCGCAGCGGAGATATCCGTGTTCTTATCGGTTCTACGGCAAAAATGGGCTGCGGCACGAATGTGCAGACAAAGCTTGTCGCATCTCATGATCTGGACGCACCTTGGAGACCGGCGGATATGACACAGCGATTGGGACGTATGGTACGTCAGGGCAATCAGAATAAAAAAGTAAGGCTTTTCCGCTATGTAACGGAGAAAACCTTTGACAGCTATTTGTTCCAGACGCTGGAAAACAAGCAGAAATTTATAGGTCAGATCATGACCTCGAAATCTCCTGCAAGAAGCTGTGCCGACGTAGATGCAGCTGCACTGTCATACTCTGAGATAAAGGCTCTCTGCGCAGGAAATCCGCTTATAAAGGAAAAAATGACTCTTGAAAATGAAATAGCCGAACTTAAAATGATCAAGTCAAGCTATGACAATCAGCATTATCTGCTTCAGGATCAGGTTCTGAGGAGATATCCGGAACAGATCGAAAGCGTTCAGAAGCGAATCACAGGCATTGAATCCGAGCTTTTATACCTCAAGGACAAGCCGGATATTCTGGACGATAAGGGCAAGAAAATACTTGATATTACCATTGACGGCAAAAAATATACAGACAGAGAAGCAGCAGGAGCAGCTCTGAACGAGACAATTACAAAATGCGCTGTGGGCAATCCTGATACAATGACTGAGATCGGCGAATACAAGGGATTCAAGCTGTCTGTTGCTTATCATTCTATGTTTCAGAAGTTCACCGGAGAGCTGATGTGTGAAGTTCCCCACAAATTTGATTTCGGTACAAGACCGACCGGAAATGTAACGAGAATAGAAAATGTTATCTCATCCCTTGAAGCAAATCTGGATTCTCTTGATACTCGGCTCAGGGAGCTGAACGTCATGCTTGCAGACGGAAAGGAAGAAATGAACAAGCCGTTTCCACAGTCGGCAGAGCTTCATGACAAAATGGAAAGGCTTGAGGAGATCGAGCATCTTCTGACTGCTGAAAAGGAGGAGAAAAATACTCCGAACGAAAAGACCGTTTCAGCTCCTGAATCTAAAGAAAAGCCGCTGTTTTCAAGAGCTATTCAGAAAGATTTCGCTGATAAGGCTAAAAATGCTGATGTTAAACAGCCTGAGAATGAGAAGGGTGCTATTTGATGTTTGTGTCAAACTGCTATTGTGAGTGGTAATATTCAAAAGCAGATCGGACTTGAAAACTGCTTTATCGCTATGGCGAGAGAGATTGTGTTTAAATATATGGTTTATATTTGAGTTTGAACGGCTGTGCCTTCGGGTGCAGCCGTTTTTATTCATTTAAGATTCCAATACATTCGCACACACTTGCCATCAGTCAATTTGATAGGAAACCCATAATCCTGCATAACAACCTTATCGTTAAGCTGATAAGCCTTGCGGAGTTTGGGTGACATGGCGGTTTCATCGTAGAGGTCGGCGAGGGATCGGTTAGGATATTCAGCTTAATATTATTTCACTATATCTAAATGTTGCAAGTATTTTCTTACATCGTCAAGAATTTTATCAGACAGAACAGAAATCTCCTTTTGTTTATTTTCTATATATTGTTTACTTTCTTCATGTGTATAGCTTTGTCCTTTATAGCTTAAATTAAATCCATCATCATACATCCAAAACTTAAACATCGTGAAAATGTCTTTGATTAAATTCTCTAAATTCTTGTAATTTTGAAAAATTTTTTTATTAATGAATGGAGCATATTTTTTATTTGAAAATTCAGCATCATTCATACTCTCACATAGTTTTTCCAAGTGTTTTGTTTTCATTTCAGGTTCATCATCATACAATCCACGAACAATCAGAACTATCTCACCAGCATCATATACAGCAGTAAGATTCTTTTCTGAAAGTTCCTGATATATTTCAAACTCTTTATCAAATCTTGTTTTGCTTATATGTGTTCCTCTATCATTTTTGGCTGTTAGCCTTATTGTTGCAATTGTAACAAGCATACCAATAAGAGTGGTAGCACTACCAATTAAAGTGTTCATTACACTACTTTCCATTACTTTCTCTCCTTCGTCAACCACTGATACATCCTCATTAACTCCGCCACACCACTCGCCCTCAGTAATTTTGATCGGAAATTAATAAGCTCGTATAACAACCTTTGTATCCTGCATAAGTTTTCCTGATTTGAAATACCAAGCCGCAACATAATCTATCTTTCCGGCGGTCTTATAAGGCTTGCCATTTTAGGATGAAACCGTCAATAAAACCCTTGCTTTTATCAATATGAACCTGATCTTCAAACGTGATGAATCCTGTAATATCCTCAACTCCGTATACGTTTACAAGAAAGTCTATCCAGAACTGCTGATATTGTCCTTTTTCATAAGGTCGCAATAATTTTGAATGAAAATAATGCGATCGCCATTCCGCTGTCCTCCCATATATCAGCCTTAGTGTGTCACCGTGACACACTATTTTACCTCCTCGATCTCCCAATACTTGATGTCCGGCATAGCATCGTCAGCAGTTCGTACAAGTTGAACTTTCACGTCATCATCGCTTATAACCATTTTATCGTTCTCAAATAAAACATTTCCAATTTCTATGCGATAGTACATATCAAACACTTCACCATTATCTTTTCTTTCAATCGTTAATTTGTATGTGCAGAAAACCATATTTTCAGGCAACTGACTTGCGGATGAATCATTATAACTGCTTGGCGTTCTTGCAGCTAAATATGTACTTTCAATATTATAATTGGTGATTGTGTAATAGTTAGCTTTACCAAGAAAGAAACTTTCATCTTCTTTTCCTTCAATAACATAGTCTATGATATTAGAACCATAGTTGTTTTCCAGCATATATGTGCTATCTTTTGCGGAGTCCTTTATTTGATCTATTTTTTTATCGCATAATGTAATGATCGCCGTCTTGTCAACATCGCCGGTGTCAGTAATAAATTCCTTAGTTTTAAGTCCGGAGACAATAACAGGTGTTTTTTCGTAATACCAGAGATTTTCATCAATATATTTAAGTTCCTTTGAATATTTTTGCTTGAATGCGTCCTGAATCGTTTCCTCAGACGTAATTAGATTTATTCTATCACCGTTAACAAGATCATCCACATCGTCAGAATGCGCTTTCGTGTCACGAAATCTGAAACTATAAATTGTTTCCAGTATTTCAGGAGTTACGCCGTTGCCCAGATCGTCTGCAAGTTTGTCCCAATCGACAGTAACTTCGCATTCAGAATCATGCTCGTACCCTTTGAATTCAACTGTCATATAATCTTCAAGATAATATCCTTCATTGGGACGATCTTTATGCTTCATAATACCCGATTCGGATTCATCAGAGGTTTTATTCTCAACCTTTTTCTGCTCGTCCAATGCCTTCTGAATCACATCCTGATCATCGTCACGATGATCTTTATTTGTTGCAGCAACCGTACTTAAAGCAGCAGTCTGAGCTTCTACACTATCAGTATTTGATTTGCCGGAAGATTTTTTATCTCCGCATCCGGTAAAGCACGTCAGGAGCGTAAGTGTGGATAATGTGATTGCGATATACTTTTTCATTGTAATAATCTCCCTTTTAAAATTTACAGTTCATTATAGCATAATTACAAAAATTAATCAAGCTTTTCGACATAATATTTCAAATAACAATTTATTCATAAATGCCGATATCAAATGTGTCACCGTGACACACTCTTAAAATAATCGTCAAGCAGTCTTGCGGTCAACTCATCAAGCTCACTGTCCGAAATCGTAACATTGTACTTTTTCCGGATATTCTCATATGTATTGTCTGTTGATTTCTTATCTTCCTTGTCGGTAAGAACAGCAATAATATCACTAACCTCAACAAGTCCGTTCTGACTGTCTGAAAGGCTTCTGACACGCTTTGCAAGAGTAGCAGACAACTTTACCTTTGCTTCGTCCAAAGCCAGATACAGAGCGTTCTGAACGTCCGTATCAAGCTTTGCGATATAATCAACTGCGCCGATATTGATTATTCCAGTATCAATCATTTCCTGCAATTCGGGAATGAGACGGTTTACATCGAGATAACGGTACATTGTTTTTCTTGACACGTCAAACTTGGCTGCAATTTCTCCTGCCGTGGTTTCATCATCGTTCCGCAGCTCCATGTATCGTGCAAAGATTTTTCCATACTCACTTGGCAAAGTTTTGTCACGCTGAATATTGCTTTCGGTAAGGATTTTAAAAACTTCCTCATCAGAATAATCCTTGACAATACACGGAACAGAAATCTGACCGAGGGACTTAGCAGCTTCAAACCTATGATGACCGCATATCACTTCGTAGATTTCGCCCTTTGGTCTGACACGCAATGGAGTGATGATTCCAATGTCAGCTGCGCTTGCCGCTATCTGTTCAACCTTTTTCGGATTGATTTTATAAGGCTGACCGCCGTTCTTGTCCATATAAGGCTTCAAGCGAGAAAGTTCGATAGTCATAATCTTTTCCTTGCCGCCCCACACTCCCGAATAGCTTTCCTCCAGTTCTGTCGGGATATTATCCTCAACCTTGTCCTCAATTGCCTTGCGGCTGTTTTTCATAGCTGTAAAGTCTATCTTACCCATAGCTTGTTCCTCCTGTTTATTTATCGTCATCATTTTCCGTTTTTAATTTGACCAAGCCTATACCCGACAAGAGGAACATTAACATATGAAATCCTGCCAAAACCTTTACAAAAACATAGTCATATCCTATCATCAATATAACAAGAAGTAACATTGTAGCTATTCCAAATATAGCCATATATGCAGTCATTTTTTTAATATCATTATTCATTGTGATGCCCTTTCCGTGTCACCGTGACACAATTAATCTTCTTCGTACTTGAAATATTTTTTCTCCCATTCCAACAGATCAGGATATTCCTGTTCAATCCTGTCAGTTATGATACCGCACATATCAGATATAGTTTCAATATCAGCGTATTTTCCGGTATCATTGAAATACCAATCCTGCCACATACCATTCAACTCATCAGCATAAGGAAGTGAAAAGCAATGATTTACCGCTGCTGTTACTTCCTCGCACATCTCATCACATATAATTGAAGAGTTATCCTCATCATCGTCGAGATATTTGCTAAATATCTTCTTGTGCTCAGACCACTTCAAGGTCTTTAAAACATCCGTTACAAATCCGGCAGTCGCTATGAGCTGCTGCCATTCCGGAACATCCTCGCTGAGAAGATAATCCTTAAACTTCCGGAGATGCTCTACAAGCTGTTCATTAGCCTGTCCTTCATGTACACATTTCACATCGTCCCTGTTATAATCCATAATTTTATCCTTTCTGTGTCATTGTGACACAATTAATTTTTGTCATTATCTTTATCTTGTAATGTGTTTCTCTCTTTCTCATTATTTTTGCTTTTTGAATGTCTGTCATCAACATAGTCTATTTCATAAGCTACCAACATTCCAATCAAACCTGCTATAAGCACAGCAAGATACATTATAAGCAAATCTTCTAAATCAAGCTTCAAAAAAATTCTTGCAATCTCTTCCATTATTGTGACTTTCCTTTCTGTGTCACCGTGACACACATTATAATTATACAAATTGTTATTGCAAGCTTTCTGTTTCTTCACGAAGTTTAAGAACCCGTTTCCGGAGCAGCTCGTTTTCAACTTTGAGCAATTCGAACTGCTCGTCACGAAATTTATCTTTCTGCTTCTTTCGCTGCCGGAGATTGTAAACCCTGAGAGCAGTTTTCTGTCGGTCTGATTCCCTACGGCAGTCAGGACAATATTTCACGCTGATATGTCTGTACCAATCGGTATTATTAACATCGGAAATCATTGTTCCGCACCGTTTGCAATATTTTATATCAGTCATTGCTGCTGCCCCCTCCCCCGAAAAGCGGATAGTTTTCGTTACAGTTTTCGTTACACCGTTCGGACAATTTTTTGATTTCCGATTTAAGGGCAGACCTCAGACGGCTGCGTTCAGCGTAAGCAATTTTGAGCAGTTCCTCAGACGTACCGTTCTTTCCGTCAACCCACAAATCGTATCTTAGCTTATCGCCGAGACTGTTCATCCACTCGCATGAGATAACTTTCTCGTGTTCATCGGGAGAGCAAATTGAAACATCTGTAATCATTTCTTCGACGGTCTGGAGCTTTTCACGTAGCTCGTTAAGATGTTCAATCTGTTCCGAAATGCTCTGAAATTCAATATCGCCGTCTGCTTCTGAACAGTGATAGCGAATGTACAATTTATACAATCCGTAAATCACTG
>Ga0129313_1000408_pt1 | contig 37883 bp, 29 predicted proteins | sample O1105metagenome_FD_94436 | JGI IMG/M metagenome (GOLD analysis project Ga0129313, IMG submission 94436) | Orangutan group fecal microbial communities from fecal samples from Wisconsin, USA - O1105 metagenome | ecosystem: Host-associated > Mammals > Digestive system > Large intestine > Fecal...
AATATATAAACACATACTTTGCCAAGGCTATAGCGGCAGACGGTGAGGGAGCCACCAGGATGTTCCAGGTGGACGTGGTGAATGCACCGAACCTCATAAATGCCAGAAAGCTTGCAAAGGCCATTGTGTGTTCAAACCTTATAAAGTGTGCCATATACGGTTCAGATGCCAACTGGGGCAGATTTATAAGTGCCATGGGACAGAGTGGGGCACATTTTGATCCCTACAGGACAGACCTCCATATTGCCAGCAGTGTTGGGGAGCTGTTGATAGTTGAAAATGGTATGGCAACGGAATATGATGAGGAATACGCAACCAGGATCCTTTCGGAGAAGAGTGTTACCTGCACTGTTGACCTGAAGCTTGGAAAGGCTAAGGCAACTGCCTGGGGCTGTGATCTCACATATGATTACATCAAGATAAATGCAGAATACAGAAAGTAGATTGTTACATAGTGGAAAGCGAGGAGTAAGATAAAATGGTAAAAGGCGATTATTCAGTAGAACAGATCATTTCAAAGGCACAGACCCTTATAGAGGCACTTCCTTTTATACAGAAGTTCCAGGGCAAGACAGTGGTTGTAAAGTATGGTGGAAGTGCAATGCTTGATGAGAAGCTTAAATACAATGTTATCAAGGACGTTGCCCTCTTAAAGCTTGTGGGTATGAAGCCTGTCATCGTTCATGGCGGCGGCAAGGAGATCAGCAAGTGGGTAGAGAAGGTTGGCAAGGAGGCTGAGTTCATAAACGGTCTTCGTGTTACCGACGCAGAGACCATGGAGATCGCAGAGATGGTTCTCTCAAAGGTAAATAAGAGCCTTGTAAGCCTTATGCAGCAGGTTGGTCTTAAGGCAGTTGGTATAAGCGGCAAGGACGGCGGACTCTTAAAGGTTAAGAAGCGTTTCCCCGGCGGCAAGGATATAGGTTATGTAGGTGAGGTCACAGAGGTTGACACAGAGATCCTCAACACCCTGATTGAGCATGACTTCATTCCTGTTGTAGCACCTATCGGTGTAAGTGATGAATTTGAAGATTATAACATAAATGCAGATGACGCAGCATGTGCGGTTGCAACAGCCTTAAATGCAGAGAAGCTGGTATTCCTTACAGATATCGAGGGAGTATTCATCGATCCTACAGACAAGTCAACTCTTATTTCGGAGATGAACCTGGACGAGGCCAGAGAGCTTATTGACAATGGTGTAGTTGGCGGCGGTATGCTTCCAAAGCTTAACAACTGTATTGCGGCAATGGATAACGGCGTAGCAAGAGTCCATATCCTTGACGGACGTCTTGAACACTGCCTGCTTCTTGAGTTCTTTACTGAGAAGGGTATTGGTACTGCTATTCTTAAGACACCGTTGTTTTAATTACATGGCAGATTACAGTTCATAATAGTTTAATAGAGTGGGGCAAGGGTTAAGCTTGACCATGCCGTACGGAAAAATAAGGAATGTATAGTATTAGTGACCCCTTTCGCTATGGTCACTGCAGACTATATATTCCTTTTATTTTTCTGATTTACATGAAAGAAATATTTTATTAATAGTTTGAAAATAATATTGTAAAAAAGTTGAAACTTGGTTAAAATTATAGTGTGTGCGTTTAGCGTCCTGATATTGCAATGAAACGGGTTCATTACCCAATAGGTGTATGCAATGACAGGAGGTAGACTATTTGAATAAAATTAATAAGCAGGTATTTGTAAGGGCATTTCTTGTATGGATGTTGATATTCATGGGAGCTGTCTCACTTTCGGGATGTGGGGAAACCATTTCCTACAATTCCGGTGACAGCAGTGAGAACACAGGGACAGAAGCTGTTTCGGAAAGTGGCGGTTCGAAGGACGATTCCGGTGAAGAGGACATATCAGGTGATAGTTCAAAGGATGTACAGGATGAAGCTGCTGCAGTAGATGGTGGCTCAGAGGGAAGATCCGGTAATGGATCAACAGATGGTCATGGTGATGATGTTACATCTGACGGCGCGTTGTGTGTATTTGTCTGTGGAGCAGTTAAGACCGAGGGCTTGTATTATATTCCGGCAGGCAGCAGATACAACGACGCACTTATTGCCGCAGGGGGATTTGCAGAGGACGCCGATACATCAGGAATAAATCTTGCAGCATTTGTAACGGATGGTGAGAAGATTTATTTTCCCCATGAGGGCGAAGTGGTTCCCGGAGATGGTGGCTATCCCTCAACCGGGGGTGGACTGAGTGCCGGAAGCGAAGGAACGTCTGCCGGTGGGAACAGCGGTGGCTCTGGGAATGGGTCAGATAGCAGAGTGAATATAAATACCGCGTCAGAAGAGGAACTGACAGCTATTTCCGGTATCGGGCAGAAGAAAGCCCGGGCGATAGTGGAATACAGAAGCCAAAACGGAGCCTTCAGTTCAATAGATGAGATTAAGAATGTAAATGGCATAGGTGATGCCCTTTACGAGAAGATAAAAGACAGTATTTGCATATAGAAGAAACAACAGGGTACATGCAGCAGACTGACAGGATTTTGTGCCGGAGGATGGTGAAGGCAGAAGGTTTTGGACAGGCCTGGCAGGAATCCGAATCTGGGAGGAAAGTTAATAATGAAGAGAGTTCTTGTGGTAGATGATGAGAAATTAATAGTTAAGGGATTGAAATTTAGTCTTGAGCAGGATGATATGGAGGTTGACGTTGCCTACGATGGTGGCGAGGCCTTTGAGAAGATAAAGAATAATAATTACGATATTGTATTGTTGGACATCATGCTTCCTGTTTATACAGGAATAGAGGTGTGTCAGCTTGTCAGGGAATTTTCCAATGTTCCTATTATCATGCTTACAGCAAAGGGTGATGATATGGACAAGATCATGGGTCTGGAGTATGGGGCTGATGATTACATTACCAAGCCATTTAATATCCTTGAGGTTAAGGCAAGAATCAAGGCAATATTAAGAAGAAGCGGAAGAAAGACAGAGCCTGTTAAGCCTGCCAATATCATGGAAATCAACGGCATGAGAGTTGAGATTGACAGCAGAAGAGTGTTTGTCCAGGGGGCTGAGCTTAATCTTACCGCTAAGGAATTTGACCTGCTGGAGCTTCTTATGGCACATCCTAACAAGGTTTATTCCAGAAATGAACTCCTTGATACCATATGGGGCAGCACATATCCGGGAGACGCAAGAACAGTGGATGTACATGTCAGGAGATTGAGAGAGAAGATAGAGAAAAATCCGGGTGAGCCTGTGTATATTCATACCAAATGGGGAGTAGGATATTTCTTTAAAGGTTAATTGTGAGTGATGGCAGTTATGGAGAATAAGGCAGTAAGTACGGAAACAGAAAAAGCAGAACAGCAGCCGCATACAGGGGGGCAGTCCCAGAAGGAGGGAAGCTTCAGATTAAGCCAAAGGCTTACCATTACCTTTCTGATACTGTTACTGGTGTGTACATTTGTATTTGCAGCTCTGGTGGTTACATGCCTGTACACAAAGAGAAGATTAAGGGACGATCTGGAGCATAGGCTGGCTAAAGGAGCTGAGCAGCTTGATGAAATGCTCATTGGAGGAAGCCTCCGGGAGATGGATTACTATTATTGCAATGATGATATTGCTACTCTTGCCAGTGCATTTGCAGGCAGGATAATAGTGCTTGATGATAATTACAGAGTTGCTGTGGATACATACCACAAGCTGGACGGACGCATATTGCTGGATTCGGATATCTATAAGGTTATGACCGGCAAATTGGATAAATATGCGGAGTATTCAGATCAATATGTGCATTATGTAAGTCCGGTTACCTCGGGGGATAATAATATTTCAGGTGTTGCGGTGATCGTTGCCGCTACAGACAGCATAGATACGCTGCTCAGATATCAGAGAAAGCTTTCGTATGTAATCCTTGTGCTGATAGGATTATTTACAGTGATCTTGGCATTTCTTATTGCGAGACTTTCCGTCTGTGATATCATGAAGCTCAGAAAACATGTGGAGAACATGAAGGACGGTTTCCTCAGCCACATTGACATAAAAGGTGGTTTTAGGGAGACGTGTATACTGACAAATGACATAAATAAAGTATTTGCACAGGCACAGGTTCTTGAGGAATCCCGTCAGGAATTTGTTTCAAACGTATCCCATGAATTAAAAACGCCAATAACATCAATGAAGGTTCTGTCTGAGTCACTTCTTATGCAGGAGAATGTGCCTGCGGACATGTACCGTGAATTTATGAAGGATATTGTGTCTGAGATAGACCGCGAGAGCCAGATAATCACAGATCTTCTTACCCTTGTTAAGACAGAGAAGGATTCGGGCAATCTGAACTTTGAGAGAACAGATATAAATGAACTGATGGATGTTATACTAAAGAGACTTAATCCTTTGGCAAGAAAGAGGAATATAGATATATCCTATGAAAGCTTCCGTGATGTTGAAGCAGATATAGATAAGGTGAAGTTTACGCTTGCCATATCCAATCTTATTGAAAACGGAATTAAGTACAACATAGAAGGTGGTTCCATCAGAGTATCCCTTAATGCGGATTACAACAATCTGTACATTAAAGTGGCAGATACCGGCGTTGGAATACCTGATGACTGCGTAGATCATATATTTGAGAGATTTTACAGAGTCGATAAGGCGAGAAGCCGTGATACGGGAGGAACCGGTCTTGGCCTGTCTATTTCAAAAAATATAATAACGCTTCATAGAGGCACCATTAATGTATATAGTGAGCCCGGTAAGGGAACCACATTTACAGTGAGAGTTCCTATGAACAGGGAAAAGGATGGTGAATAGACATGGGGCTTTTTAAGAAAAACAGTAAACTGGTTTTTGTTATTTTGCTGGCAGGTCTTTTTCTTTCATCGTGTGGAAAAGGTGCTGATGATGAGAAGAATACAATAGTCATGGATAATAACAGCGAGGCAAGTACTGTAATCGTGGATGATAATGAAGGAGACGGCGAAGCAGCAAATGCCCTTAAGACCATGACTGTAAGCTATGTTGACCATGACTGGACAGACTTAAGCAACGCAGAAATTAATGTGGATCCCCTTGCCTCAACTGAGAGCAAGATTGATGCAGTTATGAATGCCATCATAACCGAACCGGAGGATGCCGCGAAGGCTGTTCCGGTGGCCCAGGGAATGGAGTATCAGCGATATAGCTTTGATGGTGAGGGAACGGTGACGGTTATCTTCAATATCGATAGTTCAAGGACAGACGCATATACCCTTAATCTTTCAAAAAAGGCATTTACATTGAGCCTGTGCAGGATAGAGGGAGTGAATTCCGTCACCTTTGAAATGCACAATATCGTTACCGGTGATGATGCCATATATCATGGCTACAATGAAAATTCATTTGCAAATATAGACGATGCTAATCTTGAGGCAGAATACAATGTAATGGTGTACTACGGAACCCTGGACGGAGCAGGACTGGTGGGACGGGAGATAAATGTAGATCTGTCTGATGCAATATCTGTAGAGAAGCAGATCATAGAAGCACTGAAGGTAAGTTCCGGTGATGATACTGAACCGACGCTTCCGTCAGACACATATATTGTAAGTCTCAGTGTAAATGATGGTGTGTGCTATATTGAGTTTAGCCGGGAGTTTTTGAGCAATGCTGTTGCCAAAACGGATATTGCCATGTACTCGGTAATTAATTCACTGACATCTCTTTCGTATATAGACAATGTTAACATCATGGTAGAAGGTGTCACAGACAATAATATCAGCGAGAAGGTACAGCTTGCCGTAACCTACGGACCGGATTATACACTGTGCCGATAAGCTGATGAGAAATCGAAAGGTGATTAAAAACTGCAAAGCCGGTAATTAACAGGCTTTCAGTAGAAAGGAATAGAAAATAAAAAGACCAATATTCTTTGTTGCATTATGCATGTTGCTTGGAGAGGCCGCGGTAATCACAGAGAATTATTTTTGGTGCGTGATAATATTATTAACAACCATACTCTGGATAGTAAGAAATAAGAATATTCGGAGTATGGTTGCTTTATTTTTCATGTTCATTTTTTTTGTAATGGGCGTGTTGAACATTATGAGTACCGGAAAAAAGGAAAAGCTGTGTACGGAAATCGGAGACCGTGAGCTGCCCTGTACAGTTTCCGGTAAGATAAAGGAAATAAAAACGGACGGTCTCAGCGATACTTACTATATTACGGCGGATAGTATAGTAAGCTCTGAATTTGCCTATAAAGGGAAAATCGGAATTGTTATATATACTTCTGCAGGGAAGGACCGGAAGAACAATCCCGGCAATACAGATCATATTTATTCAGATTATATTAATGGAGATTATATCTGTATGTCGGGGACTGTAAGCGTTCCTGATTCCGCTACAAATCCGGGAACTTTTGATCAATACATATATCTGAAAAATAAGGGATATTATCTTTGTATTTCAAATGGGACTATAGAAAGCGGGAACCACAGACCATACAGCATTGAAGGCTTTCTTTATGGAATAAAGAACAGGTGCACAAAAATAATAGATAATTCATTTGACTCCGAGTCTGCCGGCATAGTAAAGGCAATGCTCGTTGCAGACAAATCCACATTGGATAAAAATATAAAAAAGCTCTATAGCGAAAATGGAATTGCCCATATCATGGCCATATCGGGTGTTCATGTTGCTATTATTGGCATGACTTTGTATGGTTTTTTGAGAAAATTAAGGATTGGCAGGCTTATATCAGGAACATTTTCAATTGCTATAATAATCCTATATGGAATTATGACAGGTATGTCGTCTTCTACGGAACGGGCGGTGATAATGCTTATATTATCCATAGCTGCCGAGTATTTCGGAAGAAAGACCGACGCACCAACATCCATGGGATTTGCAATGATAATAATGGTCTTGGGAAATCCTTATGTAATATTGGATGCCGGATTTCAGCTTTCGTTTGCAGCAATAACAGGAGTGACAGTTGTTGCACCCCAATTGCGTAAATTGTTGAGGATGTTTAAGCGGTTCATCAAAGCGGCGGATGAAAAGAAAAAACAAAAGCATAAAAAGATTATGAGCTTAAGGAAAATGATAATAAAATTAATTGATGCTCTCGTGGTGGGAATTGCGTCATTTATTACTACCACACCTGTTATCATTTACTATTACTATCAATTTCCGCCGTACTCGATCTTGATTAACCTGATAGTGATTCCGCTGGTGTCATTAATTGTAGGTGGAAGTATCCTGGTTGTATTGACCGGTTTGTTCTTTACGGGGGCTGCAGTTGTCATGACATATCCTGTCAGACTTATTCTTTTTGGCTATAAGTATTTATGTATATTTGCCTCCGGACTTCCCGGTGCTTCCGTGCTTGTGGGACACATAAGTATTGGAATGGTATTTGTATATTATCTCTCGGTTGTTTTGATATTTGCCATATTGCGGATGATCCGGATTGGAAAAACAGAGAGGGGAGGACCGATTTTGTATTTGATGCTGGCTACAGTACTTTTTTTGACTGTAGTATATGAAGTATATTCGTATGACAAATCTCTCAAGATTGTCTACATGGACGTAGGTCAGGGGGACGGAGTGCTGCTTCGTACATCCGGTCATGGGGGAATACTTATTGATGGGGGCTCTTCCTCCAACAAAAGAGTCGGAGAGTATGTTATGGTACCTGTTTTGAAATATTATGGGGTTTCGAAGGTGGAATATGCGTTTGTCTCTCATGGTGACGTAGATCATGTGTCCGGTCTGGAATATTTGTTAAATGAGGAACAGAGCGGCGTGCATGTGGTCAATCTGGTGCTGCCTGAGTACGGGGATCATGATGCCCTTCAAGAATTGAAGTCAGAGGCAACAGCAAATAACGTGAACATAATATACATGAAGCCCGGTGATAACATTACATATAATCACCAACATGCTGAGAACATAAATATAGAATGTCTGTATCCGGATGAAGAAGCCGGACAGGGTGTCTTGGATACGAACAACCTGTCCATGATCTTGAAAACAACAATTACATGGGACGTAAGAGAAGCAGATATAGAAAATTTAAATAAATCAAGTGACTCAGATGCTTCTTTGAGTCTGTTGTTTGTGGGGGACGCAGGTATTGCTGCGGAAAAAAGACTTATTGAATTGTATGAAAAAAATAGTCTGGGGGAGATTTCCGATAGTATAGCCTGCGATATTCTGAAGGTGGGACATCATGGAAGCAGGAATAGCAGCGGCAGTGATTTCTTAAAAAGAGTGTCGGCAATGTATGGAATTATATCCTGTGGAAAAGACAATAGATATGGACATCCACATGCAGAGACGCTGGAGAGGTTGAAGATGGCAGATACAAAATATATGACAACAAAGGAGCACGGAGCAATCATATTATCTATAGAAAGAGGTGATTGGAGCTTGTCGGGGTATATAGATTAAGCAGGTCTTTCTGCGTCAGGTGGAAGATTAAAGAAAAATGATATTTCACATAATAAATCACGGGACATTTTAAAGAAAAAAGCTTATAATTGCACTGATATAAATTACGAAAAATGAAGGCCGGTGTACAAAATGAAACAGGAAGACAAAGACAGGATAATAAAAAAGCTGATTGAAACACATACAACTATTTCCACAATGGAGAGCTGTACTTCTGGTATGATAGCTTCCATGATAACGGATACCGAAGGGGCATCTGGTATATTTCCGGGGGGATATGTTACTTACCTGAATGAGACTAAAGTGCTTATTGGGGTGAATGAGAAGATTATAAAAAAATATGGAGTATATTCAAGTGAATGTGCCGCTGAAATGGCGCGTACAGTTAAGGATAAGTTAAAGACGGACATTGCCATCGGGATAACCGGGACGACCGGTAATATAGATCCAAATAATCCGGATAGTGTTCAAGGACAAGTATATTTTTGTATTATTGCAGATGGCAGGGAAAATACATTTCGGTTTAGTTCAGATGTGGCTGGCATGACGAGACATAACATAAAGCAACTGTATGCAGACAGGGTGTTTATGGAACTGGAGAAACTTATTTGATATACAGAAGATGTGATATTGTCAGACACTGCCAAAGGTTTCCGCAGCAGTATATGTTGACAGAAATATCCAATAATATTTTTGCAAATACCACTGGGGATGTGTTACAATTAAAAGCGTATTGTAAATATTTGTTTGGAGCGGCTTAAGGCTGCGGAATGGAGTATATATGTTTAATGATATAAATATAGGCCCGTTGACCCTTCACATGTACGGACTTATGATCGCTGTAGGGTTTCTTGCGGCATTATTCCTGTCAGAGTACTGGGCTAAGAAGAAGGGGCTTGATCGGGATATTCTGTATGGAATACTGGTGTGTGCCATAGTCGGCGGAATAGTTGGCTGTAAGCTTTTGTATTATATAGTAGAGCTTCCGCAGATAATAAAGGATCCGTCGATACTCCTGGATTTCAAGAACGGTTTCGTGGTATACGGAGGTATAATCGGCGGAGTGCTTGCCAGCATGCTATATATCAAGAAGATAAAGAAAACCGCATTTTTACCATATCTTGATATAGTAATGCCGGGAGTTGCCGTTGGACAGGGATTCGGACGTATAGGATGTTTCTTTGCAGGCTGCTGCTATGGTGCAAGAACAGAGTCGGCATTTTCCATTGTATTTAAACATTCGGATTATGCACCGAATAATGTAAAGCTTATACCTACACAGCTCATATCTTCAGCGGGAGATTTTGTGATAGCTGCTGTTTTGTATTTCTACTTAAGCAGGAAACATGCAGACGGAAGAGTAGGTGCACTCTATTTTATATTGTATGGAATCGGAAGATTTGCCATAGAATTTTTAAGGGATGATTACAGGGGAAGTCTTGGAGTATTTTCAACATCCCAGATTATTTCACTTGCAGTTGTTGTACTTGGAGCGGTGTTGTTTGTGAGGACTGGAAAGAGGTAGGACATGAGTGTAGTGACCAAAGAAAAAATATATGAAGTGATAAACGGATTGCCCGATGATGTGTCTGATCACAATCAGGTAAATAAGCATATCAGCATCGCAATAGAGGATGTATGTAAAAAGCTTAATGTCGGATGTATGACAGTAAGCATTGAGTCCCCGGTGCACAATCCCCTGACCCAGGGAGAGCGGTTAAACTTTAATCTGGTTGAGTCGGAGGCTGGCTATGATGAAGAATGTGCTTACAGAAAGAAGTATGTGACACCTCAGAAGTGTGTTGTGACCATCACCTCATACCCTGTCAGAAATACAGTGTTTTCAGATGAGGAGATATCGGATATAGACGAGATCTCCAGGCTTATATTCTTTTACGGAACAAGAAGCAGGGCTTACAGGCTTCTGGACAAGGCTATAAATTATGATACCCTTACAGGTGTTTTAAACCAGCATGGTATGGCCATGAACGTTATGAAGATGGGGGATAAGGATGTATTTAAAGACTACAATGCAGTTTTCTTTAACATAAGGAATTTTAAGTATATTAATAGCCGTGTAGGTTCAAGACGCGGTGATGAGGCACTTATAGCCTATGCAAATACTATAAAGACGCATCTTGCAGATCATGGAATGGTATGCCGCCTTGGCGGAGATAATTTCTTTGTTCTGGTAAAGAAGGAATTTGCACCGGATTTCATAAGCTTCCTTAGGCAGGTGACTATCACAGTGAATACCAGATACGAGAATGTAAATTTTGACGTGTCTGCCAGAATTGGAATGTATGAGATAGAGGACGGAGATTCATTTCCATCGGCTATCAACAAGGCATCCATCGCATACAGTGCAACGAGACGCAGCGGCGCAGATTCCTTTCATGTGTACAGATCAGAGATGATGAAGAGGGATACAGAGAACAAGAAGGTGTCCATGACCTTTAAGAAGGCATTAGACGATGAGAATATTGTTGTTTACTATCAGCCTAAGGTAAATATACTTACAAATAAGATCGTCGGTGCAGAGGCTTTAGTAAGATGGAAGCGTGAGGGAAGAGTTGATTCTCCTTCCGCGTTCATTCCTATACTTGAAGCAGATGGAAATGTCAGGGAACTCGACATATATGTATTTGAAAAGGTATGTCAGAATATAAGAGAACAGATTGACGCAGGCATAGAGCCTGTAAAGGTTTCGGTCAATTTCTCAAGGGTTCATTTGTTCAATGAGGCACTTACAGAGAAGATTATTGGTATTGTTGAGAGATACAATGTGCCAAGACGGTATATTGAGATTGAAATAACAGAGTCTGCATATTACAGCGATACAGAGTCGCAGGATTACTTTATAAAGGTAATGCATGAAGCAGGCTTTACCGTGGCTATAGATGATTTTGGAACAGGACTTTCATCCCTCAGTATCCTTACAAATGGTAATATTGACGTGATAAAGCTTGATAAGTCCCTGGTTGATAACGTGGCGTCGGCAGAGGACAAGGATGCAGTGCTCTTTAAATGTATCGTAAGGATGATCTACAGTATGGGAATAGATATGATTGCCGAAGGCGTGGAGACAAAGGAACAGCTTGAGTTCCTTAAGACAGAAAAGTGCAATAACGTTCAGGGATTTTTATATGACAGACCGCTGGAGTATAGAGTATTCAGGGGACGTCTTGTAAATTCAAGAACATATGCAGTATAAAGAACTTATATACAGCGTCAGAGGGTAGGATATGGCAGCTAAGAAAACAGAAAAAAAGAATCCGATGACCATAATCAACAGCCATATAAAGGCAGGGGAGTTCAAAAGAGTTTACCTGTTATTCGGAGATGAGACGTATCTTGTACAGCAGTACAAGGATAAACTGGTAAATGCTCTTACAGATGTGGAGGACACTTTAAACTTCTCAAAGTTTGTAGGAGAAGAATCAGATCCGGCGGAGATGATAAGCTTCTGCCAGACAATGCCGTTTTTCGCAGACAGAAGAGTGGTACTGGTAAGCGGAAGCGGGTTATTTGCCAAGAGTAATGATTATCTTGCAGATAACATACCTGGGCTTCCGGATACCGCCGTTATGGTATTTGTGGAGAAGGATGTAGATAAGCGGAGCAGAACCTATAAGGCGGTGGACAGATACGGCGAAACACTGGAATTTGTCACACCTGATGAGAGGACGCTCACCATCTGGATAACAGCCCAGGTTAAGGCTGTATCGAAGGAGATAGAGCAGAGCGCGGTATTCAAGCTTATAGAGAATGCAGGGAGTGACATGAATGTCATAAGGAATGAACTGGATAAGCTTATTGCTTATTGTATGGATGTGCCGAGGATCACTCTTAAGGATGTAAATGAGATATGTATCTCAAACCCGGAGGATGATGTATTCCAGATGATCGAGTGCATAGCCAGAGGCCAGAAGTCGAAAGCAATACATCTGTACCACGGACTTCTTGACAGAAAGGAGCCGGCGTTAAAGATACTGTTCCTTATAGCAAGACAGTTTGATATCCTTCTTAAGATAAAGCTGTGTGTCAGAGAGGGAAAGACTGACGAGCAGACTGCAGAGATCACGGGAATACGTTCCTGGCTTGTGAAGAAGTACAGGGAGCAGAGCGACAGATATTCCTACGAGCAGCTTAGGACTATCGTCGACAAATGCCAGGAGATGGATTATAAATTCAAGACCGGTCAGATATCAGACACCATCGCGGTAGAATTGTTGATAGTAGAGATATCCGGCGGATATAAGATGTCAGATATGTAAAAAAACGAGGCATACAAAATAGGAAGCATGTGAAATAGGAAACATGTAAAACAGAAAATATATAAAATAAAAAATCGCCTTGGGTTGAGGCGATTTTTTAATGCTCATATGTGCAGCCAACATATGATATACAATATATAAAAAATAATAAAATGATTTAAGCTTAAGCCATCTTGCTTACAGCAGCGCTGAGACGAGCTACCTTACGAGCGGCATTGTTCTTGTGGTAGATACCCTTTGAAGCAGCCTTACCGATCTCTGATGTAGCAACCTTTAAGCTTGCCTGTGCAGCAGACTTATCACCTGAAGCGATGTCAGCCTCTACCTTCTTAATTATAGTCTTAATCTTAGACTTGATCATCTTATTTCTTAATGTCTTTGTTTCGATTACAGAAATTCTCTTCTTTGCTGATTTAATATTAGCCAAAACCTTTACCTCCATTCGTAATAATTATAATAATGGTTTTACATTAAAACCGGACACGGACAATTCAATGTAAACATACTATTCAATAATAGTAGAAAGGCATATGGTTGTCAAGGGTAAATTTAACTTTTTTCGTCAGGAAATAAGCAACTTTTAATAGGCGGCTGTTTATTTACATTACCCCTGTAAAATGGTAAAATAAACAGGTGTGGTGAGTTTTTTGCCAACAATATAAATTTACGAACAGGGTAATGGCAGCATGGCTGCCTGTTAATATAGAAAGATGAAATCAAGATACAGGATACACCAGATCATTATGGGTTTTGCCATAATGATAATGATATTGTCTGCGGCAGTAAGCGCTGCATTTATGTTCAGGGATGTTCCCTTTGACAAGTACACATCCAATGTGACCAGAGGTCAGTCAGATATAGTGAATGAAACCACAGGAGAGAAGCTTACGTCATACGAGGCGTGGCTGCAGTACAGCATAATGTCTGACAGCTTCAGTGCCAGAAACCGTGAGGGCTTCGACTCGGCAACCATCAAGCTGAGTGATTTCAACAGCAAAAGGATAGAGAAGCTCGACAGGGTATACAGGGCTTCAAGGGTGCTTATATTTGTGTCCGTGATTCTTCTGGTATTTGGTTTTCTGGTGGTACGGAGAAGAAGGATGTACGACTGTGTGGTCTGGGGCGGCCTCGCAGGAACCGTGATTGGGATTATCTTTATATTGCTGGTATGGATCGGAAAGGGAGATTTCTTCGGCGGTATAAAGGCAATGGCATTTAAACATGATTATTCGGTCTTCTTCAACGGGGACGATTATCTGCGGGATATCCTTCCTGACAGGATGGGAATAAACATGTTTACAGCATTTGCTGTGGTATTGATAGTGGGATTTCTTGTTACTCTTATTGTAAGGATAGTGAGTATGAGAAAGTCAGAACCTCACAGATTCAGATAAATATTCAAAATGGAGGTATATATGAACAAGAAGGTAGAAGATTGGGTTAATTGGGTATTATATGATGAGCTTACCGCAGGGAAGATAAATGCACCAAAGCATCTTCTGGGTAATCATGATTACGGAGAGGGGCAGGTGATTACGGTATACCGTCCTCACGCAGAGAAGGTGGTCGTAACATCTGCGACAGGTAAGCGTGCAAAGGAGCTTGACAGGATCACAGATGCAGGCTTGTTCGGTGCGTATTTTCCAAAGAAACAGTACGATGGTACAAAGTATCGTGTGGAGACCACATATGAGGATGGTTCTGTAGTTAAATGTGCTGATGCGTATGCATTTCCTTCAATGATATCAGATTTTGATATATATCTTTTTGCAGAGGGCAAGCATTACGATATATATGAGAAGCTGGGAGCACATCCTATGACTGTGGACGGTGTGAAGGGTACATATTTTGCGGTATGGGCACCTCATGCAAGACGTGTAAGCGTTGTAGGTGATTTCAACATGTGGGACGGAGCACTTAATCCTATGCAGATCACTCAAAACGGCGGTATATATGAGTTGTTCATTCCGGGAGTTATGCCGGGCGCTATCTACAAATACCAGATACTCACCAGATATGATGAGATCCTTTACAAGAGTGATCCATACGGCAATCAGTCACAGATGAGACCGGAGAACGCTTCTGTGGTAGCCGATCTTTCATACAAGTGGAATGATGACGCATGGATGAAGGAGAGAGGTACCTACAGCAGAACCGACAGGATGGCAAAGCCTATGTCTATATATGAAATGCACCTGGGTTCCTGGAAGAAGAAGGTTGAGGAGGCGGATGACGGCTTCTTCAGTTACAGAGAGCTGGCACCTCAGATCGCTTCATACATTAAGGAGATGGGTTATACCCATATAGAGCTTATGGGTATTGCAGAGTATCCGTTTGACGGCTCCTGGGGCTATCAGGTTACAAATTACTACGCACCTACCAGCAGATACGGCACACCTGCCGATTTCATGTATTTCGTGGATTACATGCATAAGAACGGTATCAGCGTTATCCTTGACTGGGTACCTGCTCATTTCCCAAGAGACGCCCATGGCCTTGGACGTTTCGACGGTATGCCTTTGTATGAGCACCCGGATCCAAGAAGAGGAGAGCACCCTGACTGGGGAACATATATATTCGATTACGGCAGATGTGAGGTGGCTAACTTCCTTACTGCAAATGCTCTTTTCTGGGTTGAGAAGTTCCATATTGATGGTCTCCGTGTGGATGCCGTTGCTTCAATGCTCTACCTTGATTACGGTAAGCAGGATGGTCAGTGGCTTCCTAACAAGGACGGTGGAAATGAAAACTACGAGGCGATAGCACTGCTTCAGAACATAAACAGGATAATTGAAGAGAGAAATCCGGGAGCGTATCTTATAGCAGAGGAGTCAACTGCATGGGCAGGTGTTACTGCACCGGTTTCAATGAACGGTCTTGGCTTCCTGTTTAAGTGGAATATGGGCTGGATGAATGACTTCCTTGAGTACATGAAGATGGATCCGTACTTCAGACAGAACAACCAGAACATGCTTACCTTCAGTATATCCTATGCTTATGCGGAGAATTATGTGCTTGTGCTGTCCCATGATGAGGTGGTACACCTTAAGTGCTCAATGATAAATAAAATGCCGGGACTTGAAGGAGATAAATTCGCGAATCTCCGTGTGGCATACGGCTATATGTATGGACATCCGGGTAAGAAGCTTCTGTTCATGGGTCAGGAATTTGCTCAGCCTAGGGAGTGGAGTGAGGCCAGAAGCCTTGACTGGTTTGTACTTGACAATCCGCTTAACCAGGGTATACAGAGATATGTTAAGGCTCTTAATAAGCTCTATTCAGAAAATGACGCCTTATATGCAAATGACAGCAACCCTATGGGCTTTGAGTGGACAGATTGTGATCATCCTGATACAAGCATAATTTCATTTGTAAGAAGAGGTTCAACAGCTAAGAAGCAGCTTCTGTTCATCTGTAACTTCACACCGGTTGACAGACAGAACTACAAGATACCTGTTCCATGCTACACAAAGTATAAGGAGATACTTAACTCAGATGATATAAGCTTCGGGGGTTCAGGCAGACTTAATCCAAAGCCGATAATGGCAGAGGCCCTTAAGAACCAGAGAACAGATTATACCATTACTCTGGATGTGCCTCCACTTTCGACAGTTATTCTTGAATATGACTACACTGACGCAAAGCCGGTAGTTAAGAAGACAGTGAAAAAGCCTGTGACAGCAGCTAAAAGAAGAACTGTAACAGAGAAGAAAGCCACAGGAACCAAAGCTGCAGGAACCAAAGCTGCAGGAACTAAAGCTGCAGGAACTAAAGCTGCGGCAGCAAAGGCTCCATCAACTACAGCTAAAGAAAAAACTGTGACGGAAAAGAAGACTGCTGCAACCGGAAAGCGCAGTTCCAGATAAAACAGTAACGGCAGCTAAGAAAAACAAGTAAAAACACTGAAAACTGTTTTTAAAACATAAAATCACAAAAACACTGAAAAAACACAAAAAATATCTTGCATTATGGATAAATAGGAAATATAATGCATATATGGAATGCAAAGGGGCATAGAACATAGTGGTTCTGTGTCCTTTTGTTGTTTTCTGTTCGAATATGTGTTGGGTTTTCTGTGAAGATTCGGCATGCAGCGTCATCCTAATGAGATTATTAGTGGGTTGATGTTAAATGTAAGGAGGTATATGTAATGAAAACAGGAACAGTAAAATGGTTTAATGCAAAGAAGGGCTATGGCTTCATCAGCGATGAGAACGGAACAGATATTTTCGTTCATTTCTCAGCACTTAACATGGATGGCTTCAAGGTTCTTGAAGAAGGCGACAAGGTTGAGTATGAAGTTATAGATGGCGAGAAGGGTCCACAGGCAGCAAACGTAACAAAGCTGTAAGGTCATTGGCTCTGCTCTATATATAGAGATTTACGAGAAATACCGGAAAAGTTAGCTGTTAGTTTGAAGCTGAAAAAATCCTGCGATATCACCTGATGATTGGAATTCCAATACACAACAGGTCTGATACGCAGGATTTTTATTTTATGATTACAGCAACCCTTGCTGTGGCAATTAAAATGATTGTTGTATCTTATTCATTACTTAATTCACTTAATTCTTGGAACATCTGAAGAGGAGCTCTTCCCATCTTCTGTCTACCTCTTCCTGATACTGAACAAGAAGGTTCTCGTTCTCAGGCTTGAAGAGGTGCTTGAATCTTCCCTGGGTTCTTAAGAAGTCCTCAATAGGGAGCTTTTTCTTAGGAGAGTAGGAGAGGATCCATTTGCCCTCAATAACCTCAAACAGTGGCCAGTAGCAGGTCTCAACAGCAAGCTTGCAGATATCCATGATCTTTTCTGTAGGATATCTCCAGCCTCTAGGACATGGAGCCATAACATTAAGGAAGGCAGCACCCGGTGTATAGATGGCTTTTTCTGACTTCTCGTAGAGATCACGCATATTTCCTATAAGGGTCGTCTGACCCACATATGGAATGTCATGGGCAGCCATAACCTGTGCAAGATCCTTACGGTTCTGCATTTTACCGTTTGACTGGGTACCTACAGGAGTTGTGGTTGTATCAGCATACATAGGAGTAGCTGATGAACGCTGGATACCAGTGTTCATGTATGCACCGTTGTCGTAGCATACATATACCATGTCGTGATTTCGTTCCATGGCACCTGACAGTGACTGGAGACCGATATCGTATGTACCGCCGTCGCCTCCAAAGGTTATGAATTTATAAGTATCATCTATTTTGCCCTTCTTTTTAAGGACGTGATACGCAGTTTCAACACCTGAAAGGGTAGCACCTGCATTTTCAAATGCATTGTGGATGTAGCTGTCCTCATAGGCTGTGTAAGGATACATGAAGGTTGAAACCTCAAGACATCCTGTGGCATTACCTATAACAGCCTTATCACCCTCGTGAAGGGCACGGAGTACATTTCTTACTGTGATGGTACCGCCGCAGCCTGCACACATTCTATGACCTGGAGCAAGACGCTCAGGCTTATTCATTACTTCTTTAAAATTATATGCCATTTCATCTTACCTCCTATTTTCTAAGTCCTATATACCGATACTGTGGAAGCTTGGTTCCGTTCTCGATCATATCTTCAAGTTCAGCGTATACCTGCTTAGCTTCATCTACAGTGTAATCACGACCGCCCAGACCGTATATATAGCTGACAGCCTTTGTGGTAAGTCCTGCGTCGTAGAAATGCTCCTTGATCTCTGCTGAGAGAGGACCGCCACCGGCTCTGAAGCCTTCTGATCTGTCTAATATGGCAACTGCTTTTGTGTGGGACAGTGCCTTGGCAATCTCATCGCCAGGGAATGGTCTGAATACACGAAGCTTAAGGAGACCAACCTTCTTGCCCTGATTTCTAAGTTCATCTATGGCATCCTTTGTGGTACCTGCTGCAGAACCTATCATGACAATGGCATAATCAGCGTCCTCAAGTCTGTATTCCTCGAAGAAGCCGTACTGTCTTCCTGTCATCCGGGCAAATTCATCTGCCACATCAAGAATGACCTTCTTGGCATTCTTCATTGCTTCGTTCTGTGCCATCTTGGTCTCCATGTAGAATGGGGAAGTGGCATAAGGTCCCATAGCCATAGGCATTTTAGGATTTAAGAGATACTGCTCAGGCTCATATTCGCCTACGAACTTCTTGACCTGGTCTGTCTCAATAAGCTCAATATTCTCTACAGCATGGCTTGTGATGAATCCATCCTGGCATACCATGATAGGAAGTCTTACATCCTTATGTTCTGCGATTCTGTAAGCCTGGACAAAGTTATCATATACCTCCTGATTGTTCTCTGCATATATCTGGATCCACCCTGTATCCCTTGCACCCATACTGTCTGAGTGATCACAGTTGATATTGATAGGACCGGATAAGGCTCTGTTTACAAGTGCAAGAGCCAGAGGAAGTCTGTTGGAAGCTGCCACATAAAGCTCCTCCCACATAAGAGCCATACCACATGAGGATGTGGCTGTAAGAGTACGGCAGCCGGCAGCCTCTGCACCGATGGCAGCACTCATGGCACTGTGTTCACTCTCCACAGGAATAAATTCTGTATCGATCTCTCCGTTGGAGATAAAAGTAGAAACAAACTGAGGTATCTCAGTTGAAGGAGTGATAGGGAATGCAGGCATTACATCAGGGTTGATCTGCTTGATAGCATGTGCAACCGCCTCATTTCCGGATAAGCGTTCTCTGATACCCATATTATTTGCCCTCCTTCATTGTGATGGCACCGAACTTACACTGGTATGCACATATACCACAGCCCTTGCAGTGGTCAAGGTCAAATGCAAGCCTTTTGCCGCTTACTACAGGTATACAACTGTCAGGACACACAGGCGCACATAAAAGACAGTGTACACATTTGCTTTCATCTATAACAGGGGTTGCAGTTCTCCATTCGCCGGTATTAAAAGCCTTTGAAGTTCCGCCGCCATATACCTGATTACCGGGAGTGATATCCTGATATCTGGTTTTTTCATGGATTTTGCTGATATCTGTTCTCATTATTTTGTTACCTCCGCAAATGCAAGCTCAAGTGCCTTCATGTTGCCTTCGATAACTTCAGGCTTCTTGGCGAATTTGTGCTTGTATGAAACTCTCATGTCTGCAAGAAAGGCATCCTTCTCCATGATACCGCTGACTGCAACGATGGCAGCAAGCATAGGAGAGTTAGGAAAGTTCTTTCCCAGAGTCTGCATGGAGATCTCCCTTGCATCAAGTGTATATACTTTACCCTTATATCCGTTAAGGTGAGGGCGTATCTCGTCGGCACTCTTTGGAGTATTTACAACGATAGCACCATCCTCCTTAAGACCGGCAGTAACATCAACAGATTCAATAAGTGATTCATCTACAACAACTACATACTGTGGATTGTAGATATTAGAATGAACCCTGATAGGGTCGCTGCTTATTCTGTTATAAGCTGTGATTGGGGCACCCATACGCTCCGGACCATACTCAGGAAATCCCTGAACATATTTGCCTGTTTTAAAGGCAACGTCTGCAAGCAAAAGGGCTGCTGTCTTGGCACCTTGACCGCCACGGCCGTGCCATCTTATTTCGATTGTGTCCTTCACTTTCGCATCTCCTTGTGTAATACAAATATGACAAATATGACGAAAAAACATTGATAACCGCCATATAAACCCGATTATTGATAAAAAATCATAATCTATACAATTATATCATGTGTAAGAAATCTGTAAAGTGGGAAGTTTACAGGGAGACTTGGATATATTTTATATGAAAGAACAGTAATTCCTGCGATTAAGACAGGTAAGAATTCATAAATCATGATTTAATGGAGGAGGCACCCTGTAATTTGTATATTTTCCAGGGGGAATATATGTGATAAAATAGACGTGTATATTCGGAATTAAGGCAAATGTTAAATGAGCCGATATTAAATGGGAGGAGAAATTAAAAATGAAGCTGACAGGAAGGAAGAAAAAGAGCAAGCGCAGACTGGTCATAGAGATCATAGTCCTTGTTATAATCGCATACAACATTATACTTAGGGCTATTCCGGTATCATTTGGAGTTATTTCCAATGATGACGATGCAAATGACGCGGTGGTAAGAGGTGCACTGAGATACAGTAATTCATTTTCAATTAAGACTGAAAGTGATCCGTATCTTGACTACCAGTGGATCCTTGACGGCATCATGGAGAAGAACATGTATGCCGGCGGTGAGTTCTATGCATTCAGTTATACCACAAGAGACAAGGGAGATTATTGCAACGTAAAGATAAATATAAGGCGCATGAGCAGAGTGAAGAGCATGCTTGTTAATTTAAGGACAACTCTCATTGCGAATAAGATCAAAGGCCTTTCCGATTATGAAAAGGTAAAGGCGGTCCATGACTATATTATATTACATAATGAGTACGATATAGCTGCCGGAGGATCCTTTAATGCACTGTATATCGGCGGTTCAAGCTGTAACGGCTATGCCCTTTCCTTCTACATGATAATGAAGAAAGCGGGAGTTCCCGTTACCTGTGAATATGGATATGGAAATGGCGGTGAACATCTGTGGAACAGGGTAAAGGTAGACGGTTACTGGTATAACATAGACCTTACCTGGGACGACCATGGCGGCAACCGGGTAGGCTATGAGTATTTCCTTAAGAGTGACGCGGATTTTGGTGATCATGAAACTGAAAATACCCGTGAGAACCAGGACGGACCGGACGCAACGGAGTCCCATCCGGTAACAGGAAAGTCGGCTGAGGAATACGCAGACATGTTCCCGAATTATAATCTCATAATGATAGTGATCATAGTGGTTATCATAGCAGGATCATTTGCACTGTATTTATGGCTTCTTGACAGAAAGATGAAGAGAGAAAAAATAGAAAAGCAGAAGATAGAAGAGTATGAGGAACAGTTAAGGCGGGAGAATATGCAGGAACGCTTGAAGAACATGTCCATAGGAGAAGATGTGTTTAGCAGCGGAGAGGAAGCCAATCTTTATGGTGATATATCAGGTGACTATGAAAATTTATCGAAAGTATCTGGGGCTGATGAAGATAATGCCCATAATAAGACAGTAGATGATGGTCGGAAGAATACAATGGGTGATGCGAGTTCCGAGGACTCTCAAAGTAATACACGCTCCGGTGAAGCGGATTTAGGTAATAAGAATGAACCGCCTTCAACCGGCAGCAAGTTCAGGCTTAAAGATTAATTCCTGACGATAATTTTTGTTCACAAGTATATGATATTGTGATAAAATATATCAGACCTTTCATAAAAATGGATAGGGGATATTACAAAACAGATTCAGATAACATCGGTCCCGTGCAGTCTGATGTTTGAGATTAGGAGGAACAGACATGATTAACTTATTTGAACATGGTGCTTATCTTTTAAACGGTAAGGAACTTGTGGAAGATAATGCAGACGCTGCAGCAATACTTTCATCCAAGCTCGGAAGTGCACCATCAAAGGAAGAAGCCTCAAAGAATACCATGGCATATGGAATCCTTGAGAAGCATAATACTTCAGGCAATATGGAGAACCTCAAGATAAAGTTTGATAAGATGACTTCCCACGATATAACATTTGTAGGAATCATCCAGACAGCAAGAGCGTCAGGACTTAAGGAATTTCCTATTCCATATGTACTTACAAACTGTCACAACTCACTTTGTGCGGTAGGTGGAACCATCAATGAGGATGACCACATGTTTGGACTTTCCTGTGCCAAGAAATTCGGTGGTGTATATGTACCCCCTCATCAGGCAGTAATACATCAGTACGCAAGAGAAATGCTTGCAGAGTGCGGAGCAATGATACTTGGTTCTGATTCACATACACGTTATGGAGCCTTAGGTACAATGGCTATCGGTGAGGGCGGCGGAGAGCTGGCAAAGCAGCTTCTCTGTAAGACCTATGATGTTGCAAGACCGGGCGTAGTAGCTATTTACCTTGACGGCGAGGTTGCCAGGGGCGTAGGCCCTCAGGATGTGGCTCTTGCCATAATCGGTGCAACATTTGGCTGTGGTTATGTTAAGAATAAGGTAATGGAGTTTGTGGGACCTGGTGTTGACAAGCTTTCGGCAGACTTCCGTATCGGTATAGACGTAATGACAACAGAGACCACATGTCTGTCATCAATCTGGAAGACTGATGAGAAGATCAAGGAGTGGTACGATGTTCACTACAGACCGGAAGCATATAAGGAAATGAATCCCGGTGACGTGGCATATTACGATGGCGTTGTATATGTAGATCTTTCAAAGATCAAGCCAATGATCGCCATGCCATTCCATCCAAGTAATACATACACTATCGAGGACGTAAATGCCAATCTTGCAGATGTTCTTGCAGATGTTGAGAAGAGAGCACTTGTAAGCCTTGACGGTAAGGTCGATTACTCATTAAAGGATAAGGTAAGAAACGGTAAGCTTTATGTAGATCAGGGTATCATCGCAGGCTGTGCCGGCGGTGGCTTTGAGAATATCTGTGAGGCTGCCGATATAATAAGAGGAAAGAGCATAGGTGATGATGAGTTCACATTATCAGTATACCCTGCTTCAACTCCTATATATATGGAGCTTGCTAAGAATGGTGTTCTCGCAGATCTCATTGAGACAGGTGCCATTGTCAAGACTGCATTCTGTGGACCATGTTTCGGTGCAGGAGATACTCCGGCAAATAATGCATTTTCAATCAGACATTCAACACGTAACTTCCCTAACAGAGAGGGCTCAAAGATACAGAATGGTCAGATATCATCAGTTGCTCTTATGGACGCACGTTCTATTGCAGCAACAGCGGCAAATAAGGGATATCTTACACCTGCAACCGATCTTGATGTTGAGTACAAGGGACAGAAGTATTTCTTCGACAGAAATATCTACGACAGAAGAGTATATAACGGAGTAGGAAAGGCAGACCCAAGTGTAGAGATCAAGTTTGGTCCGAATATCAAGGACTGGCCTGAGATGGTTGCCCTTACAGACAATCTTGTCCTCAAGGTTGCGTCAGTTATACATGACCCTGTAACCACAACAGACGAGCTTATCCCATCAGGTGAGACGTCATCATACAGATCAAATCCTCTTGGACTTGCAGAGTTCACCCTTTCAAGAAAGGATCCTGAATATGTAGGCCGTGCAAAGGCAGTTCAGGCAGTAGAGAAGGTGAGAGAGTCCGGTGAGTGCATGGGTAAGGCTTATCCATGGATGAAGGATATCATGCACACTATCAAAGATAGATACCCTGATGTATGCGGATCAAATACAGGCGTAGGAAGCACAATATTCGCAGTTAAGCCGGGAGACGGTTCGGCCCGTGAGCAGGCTGCTTCATGCCAGAAGGTATTAGGCGGCTGGGCGAATATCGCCAAGGAGTATGCAACCAAGAGATATCGTTCAAACCTTATCAACTGGGGTATGCTTCCGTTTGTAATTGAGAAGGATTTTGATTTTGAAAATGATGACTGTATCTTCATTCCTGGCATTAGACAGGCAGTGATAAACAAGGATGAGGTTATCAAGGCATATGTGGTCAACAAGGATTTCGCAGAGCTTGAGCTTAAGCTTGGTTCTCTCACAGACGACGAGAGACAGATAATCGTTGACGGATGTCTCATCAACTACTACAAGCACAACTAAAACATAATATAAAAGATGATCTATCAGCCCATTTGGAATTTCAAAAATTGAATTTTAAATGGGCTGAAATTAGATTATTGTAATGATGTCGGAGACATGCTGCTCCAATTATTGTAATGATGTCGGAGACATGCTGCTCCAATTATTGTAATGATGTCGGAGACATCGTTACGCTGCAGCAACCCTTGCCGTAGGCAATTTCAATGGTTGCTGCTCCAATACCCAAGCGGGGCATAGGATTAAGGATATGATGTAAGAAGGGGGCGTAGAATGAAAGCGGTATGTAAAACCTGTGGCAAGAAATTTGATCCGGATAAGACGGATTTTCTCTGCCCGAAATGCGGTGCCTGGTATATAACAGGAAATCATTACGACATTGGAAATGAAAACAACCAGAGCACTATCTATGATTGTGATGACTGTGATCATGAGAACAAGATGGCGTCTAAAGAACCAAAGTGTCATGACACGTTTGACGGATATAATGGTCAGGCATGGACTACAGGAAAAAATAACAGAAGTCAGGAATGGTATGGCACCAGCGAGAAAAGTGACGGGCAGATACAGAATACCACCGGCAATTATAGATCTAAGGCTGTCATCGTCGGGTCAGATGGTGAAATGAACAGAGCGGCTAAGAAGGTTATCGGGCTGGCAGGGATTATTATTATTATTGTCATCATAGGAATTGGGGGCGCAAATATTTTTATGGCAGCAATCAGGCATTCTTATTATGAATATTACGATGACGGATATTATGGCGATGAAAACCATGACGATGGGTACTATGACTCTGATGATGAAGATATAGTATCAGATGACCATATGGAAGGCGATGGATTTGGCAGTAACGATTACGTTGACTCTGATTACATTGATTCCGATTACTATGACTCCATAAATATATATGACAAGGGCAGTGATCTTAATGTTATGGACTATTCCTACGGAGAGGCTATAGCCGGACTTAATGGTGATATGGGCATCCTTTTGACCGTAGATGAGCCGGTGATTGTTGATTCAGGGAATCTTGATGTCCCTGAAGGGTGTATACTTTACAGGGTTCATTATAGATATATTTATCCAAGTGGATACAATACTGATTCTGATTATGGTTATGGGGATTCTGTGGGCGTACCGGAGCTTTATATGTATACAAAGTCGGGAACCTTTCTCAAACCTCTTGATGCGGTGGAAAGACTTGAATTGTTTTCCTATGATCAGGACAAATATGTGGAGATTGGTGACAGTAGAAGTGGCATATATGCAGGAGATGGAAATTTGTTTTTTGTTACCACAAATGTAGATTATGATTACCTTGTGGTGTACGATATGGTGGATGAAACGGAAACCGAAAATCAGACTGAAGAAATGATATGTCTGGTGGGCAGTCCTCTTCAGGAGATGGAGTGGCCAGGTATACCGGAGAATGCTTCCAATACATCAGGATTTATGTTTGATTTGTACAGTCTTCCATACATTGAGAAGATAGAGCCGGGTACTGTAGTGGATCTGCCTGTATACAAGGATTTTGACCTGACAGAGTATGCCGCTGACAATGATCTGCCGGATGTAGATGAGTATGACTGCTATGTGGTAGGAATGAATTGGGTGAACTATACAGACAGGACTCTGAGTTTCCCTTACATCACCGGTATAAATTTTGACTCCGGAGACGGTGTGAGTGTAAGCCGGATAAAGTACTACGAAAATGAAGATAAGTACATCCCACCTGCTTCCATGGCTGCAAGATACTATCTGGTATTCATGCCGAAGGACGCAGAGCCAACGCTGACAGTAACCTTCTATAATAGTAAGGCGGACGATTTGAGTATAAGCTTAATGAATGAGCATACCTTCACTCTTAAGTAAAATAGAAGAAGCAAAAGAAAATCCCGGGTGGCGGAGGACATATGAATATGTCATAACCGCTACACGGGATTTTTCAAATATACTTTTAAAATCAATTCAAACAGGATCAATAATATCAAATTACAAGTATAAATCATCGACATCAGGTCATTCATATCAAACGATTAATATCAATGCCTGTGTCGGTTTTATGATCGTTAGATCTCTGTTAGTTATCCTTCTTGGCAACCTCAACAAGAGATGAAGCAAGACCTGCGATTCCCTGTATTTCTGATGGAATGATGATCTTTGTTGACTTGCCGTCTGCAGCCTTGGCAAATGCTTCAAGACTCTTGATGGTAAGGACCTGATTAGAAGGTGACGATTCATTTAAGGCTCTGATACCATCAGCGTTAGCCTGCTGTACTGCAAGTATAGCCTGGGCCTGACCTTCGGCTTCCTTAATAGTTGCTTCCTTCTTAGCTTCTGCACGAAGTATCTGTGATTCCTTCTCGGCCTCAGCCTCAAGGATAAGTGACTGCTTATTACCTTCTGCAATAAGGATCTTTGACTTCTTCTCACCTTCTGCACGGAGGATCTGCTCACGTCTTTCACGCTCTGCTTTCATCTGCTTCTCCATTGCATCCTGAATGGCAGCAGGTGGAATGATGTTCTTTAACTCAACACGGTTTACCTTTATTCCCCAAGGATCAGTAGCCTCGTCAAGAGTAGATCTCATTTTGGTGTTGATCGTCTCTCTCGATGTAAGCGTCTGGTCAAGCTCAAGATCACCGATGATGTTACGAAGAGTAGTAGCCGTAAGATTTTCTATAGCCATGATAGGATTTTCAACACCATAGCAGAAAAGCTTAGGGTCTGTGATCTGGAAGAATACGACTGTATCAATTCTCATTGTAACGTTATCCTTTGTGATAACCGGCTGTGGAGCGAAGTCAACAACCTGCTCCTTTAAGGTTACCCTTCTGGCAACCTTGTCGATAATAGGTGCTTTCATGTGAAGACCAACTGACCATGTACCATTATAGGTGCCAAGTCTTTCTATTACATATGCATGTGCCTGGGGCACGATTTTGATTGTACTGAGAATGATCACTATTACTACAAATACGATAATGGTTAGAATAACTCCGATAGCTCCGTCCATTTTAAATACCTCCTAAGTTTAAAACTAAATCTTTTTCTGTATAAATTACTAATGGGTTAAAATCAGTTTCCTTTTCTGACTATAGCCTTCACACCGGAAATGGCTGTGATTTCAACCTCAGTTCCCATTGGTATGGGTTCGTCATCAACTGAACGGGCCGTCCATTCCAGACCATTAATTTTTATCTGCCCCTTTGAATTTACGTTATCAATGTCGGCAGTGACCAGTGCTTTTTTGCCTATCAACCCGTCTATATTTGTTTTTGCCAGCTTTTTCTGGTTAAGGAATCTCCTGGCAAATGGTCTTGTTACTGCAAGCAGTACAAGCGATGTAATGGCGAATACAAGAATCTGGATAGTATAATCCACCTTGAACAGGGAAAGTATTCCTGCAATCAGTGCACCGCCGGCAAACCATATTGATGTAAGACCAAGAGTCATAATTTCTGCTATAGTACAGAATATAAATATTGCAGACCAGAAAATGAGTTGAGCTAACATAATAAACACCCCCTTTGTAAATGTCAGTTTATCTGCAGTGCAGACTTAAAATTGCAACTCATGGCTATATTTTACTATGTAATATATATATGTACAATGATTTTTTGTGAAACGAAAAAATACTTTAAAGGGTAAATACAGCACTTTAAAAATTCCGGCAGCCCAACACAGAAGCATTGTATCCTGTTAATATAAATTCTATGTAATGATCAGTTAAAAAAGAGATAAAGACATGTCATTTCTTAAAAAATAAATAATATAAAATTGACAGTTCACTATTGCTATAAAAATAAAATAATATTATAATTCCTGTGTATATAGAGACGAAAATCAGAGAAAAGCATAAAAGTATTTTAGTTGTGGGAGTGAAAAGATGTCAGAAGAAAGAAAAAAGAGGATATTCAGGGTGGCATTTACTGTTCTTGGAATCATAGTTGCTGCACTTGTTATTAACAAATTGCTGGATTCCTGGACGGGAGTAAAGGCGGTCGGAAGCAAGATCACCAGTGCTGCTGCACCTATCATTGTTGGTGCGGTTATTGCTTTTTTGATGAATCCTGTGCTGGTGTTTTTTGACAGGTTGTTTCTTACTTTGTTTGAGGGCAGGCTTATAAAAACAAGAGAGAAGGCTAAGAAGGTTTCAAGGATATGTTCTGTAATAATTACCGTAATACTATTCCTGGGTATAATAGCTGGGCTTCTGTGGATGGTTATCCCACAGTTATATGAGAGTATAAAATTACTTATCAGTAACATGGATACATACTATGACAACATAATGAAAAATATTGATATGTTGTACGCCAAGTTCAAAAAAACGAATATACCTGAGAGTGATCTTAAGAAGGTCGTAAATACCGTATATGGGAAGATGAATACCTGGATAAACAAAGATTTTCTTCCGAATCTTGATCAGATAGCACTTAAGCTTGGAACGGGACTTATGGGCGGTCTTAAGTTCGTGTACAACTTCTTCCTTGGAATAATTGCTTCTATATATATTATGTTCAATAAAGAATATCTTTCCACAAGAATGAAGAAGATCATTTATGCAACTTTCAGTGTTAAGAAAGCAAATCTTGTTATGGACGGCGTTGAGTGTACAAGCAGGATATTCAGCCAGTTTATCGGCGGCAAGATTCTGGATTCCATAATAATAGGACTTATAACATTTATTGTCACTACTATTGTGAAGATACCTTATGCACTTCTGGTCAGTGCCATAGTCGGAGTTACAAATGTAATTCCGTTCTTCGGTCCGATCATAGGTGCGGTACCTTGCGTGATCATAGTGCTGATTGCGGATCCTATCATGAGTGTCATCCTTCTGCTCATCATTCTTATAATCCAGCAGTTTGACGGGAATGTACTGGGACCTAAGATCTTAGGCGATGTTACGGGGCTCTCAAGCTTCTGGGTACTCACATCGGTCGTTGTGGGTGGCGGATTATTTGGCTTTTATGGAATGCTGCTTGGTGTTCCTGTATTTGCCTGCTGTTACATGTACATAAACAGGGTGTGTACCGGTAAGCTTATGGAGAAGACAAATGTGTATAATACCGCAGACTTTGAAAATCTTAAGAGGATCGATGAGGCTACCGGCAATGGAATATATATGACAGAGGATGAGCTTGATATAAGGTTTAAGAAGAAAACTCCTGAAGAAAAGGCAGCCATAAAGCTTGCTAAGGAAGAAAAGAAAAAGTCGTCAATGGCAGGTAAGATCAAGGAACAGATCCATAAGATGGAAGAACATCATGAGGCTAAGAAAGCCGTAGAGCATAAAGAAAAAGAAAATTAGCAAAAAAAGTGGGACTGTTCTACCAGCCCCACTCTTTTTTCTGTAAGGATGTCTTTAACACCGTTACATCGCAGCAAGCTTTGCCGTAGGAAGTACCAAGTGCCGAAGATACATTTAGAATAGTTGCTGTTCCATTTAATTGATCATGCCGAATGATTTACACAAATTTGTTAAGGCTGCTGTCGTATTCATAATCTATCTTGGACAGTGCGGATGAGATATCCTCGGGCTTAACATTAAAATTTTCACAGAAGGCTTCCAGTGAAGGGAAGTCGTCCCTCAGCTTGGTATTTACAAAGCTTAGCAGTATCATAGGATCTTTTGGAAGGTCTTTATAGTTCATATTTTTTCTCCTTTATAACTTTATTTTATGGTATCATGCATAAAGCAGATATGGCAGGAAATACATTAATAAAAATATACACTTGAAGTATTTTCATATATGTGTGATAATTCCAACTGCATGTGTTATGCTGATACATATAATATATTTTGCAATGTAGCATAATACATATATACCATTTAATTGGTCTGATGTTAAGGGAAAAGATGTGCTTCGGGGATTATTTCAGAATTAATTGTTGGCAGGAGACATGTGTAATGAGCGATAATACATCAAAAAATAAAGAGAGGCGGGCGTCAGGCTTTGCAGCCCAGGCGGCAATCCTTGCGGGAGCAGGAATTGTATCAAGGATAATCGGAGTACTGTATCGTTCCCCATTGTTCCATATAATAGGAGATGAGGGAAACGGATATTATGGATCGGCTTATGCCATATATGCCATGATTCTTATGGTATCAACCTACAGTATTCCTACGGCAGTTTCCAAGATCATATCAGGCAAGCTTGCAATGAAGGAGTACAAGAGTGCCAGACAGGTGTTCAAGTGTGCATTGGTTTATGTGGCTGTGGTTGGTGCCATTGCTGCAGGACTTACTTATATATTTGCACCGGTGCTGGTTAAGGAGCAGCCGAACGCACTGCCGTGCATGAGGCTGTTTGCACCTACTATATTTCTTGCAGGCTTCCTGGGAGTATATCGTGGATATCTTCAGGCGTACAACACCATGGTGCCCACCTCCATATCCCAGATCATAGAGCAGCTGGTAAATGCTGTTGTCAGCGTGGTAGCAGCCTATTTCTTCTCCCTTCCATTTACAAAGGGAACCACAGAATACGCCATGCATGGTGCACAGGGCTCAGCATTGGGAACCGGAATGGGAGTTGTGGCGGGCCTTATCTTTATTCTTATTGCTTATGGCAGCAGGAGAAAAGAGATAATGAAGACTGTGGAGATGGACACAAAGCATGAGGAGGAGTCATATACACGTCTGCTCAAACAGATATTCTTCATTGTTACACCTATAATAATCGCCTCATTTGTCTACAACATAACAACAACTGTAGATATGAAGATTTTCTACGGAATATTGAACACCAAGCATGTGGATACTGTTTACTCTGCAAATATGTACGGAATCTTCTCAGGTCAGTACACTGTGCTGATAAATCTTCCGGTATCTATTGCGTCGGCAGTAGGCACGGCACTTATACCAAGTATTTCTGCCGAATATACAAAGGGAGATAAGAAGAGTGCGGAAAAGGTATTCAATCAGTCCTTAAGTATGACAATGATTGTGACCATACCATGTGCAGTGGGTATGGCAGTGCTTTCAGAGCCGGTGGTACAGCTGCTGTTTCGTGGGGCCACAAAGACTGCGTCCAGTGCTCTGACTGCAGGTGCAATAGCAGTGGTATTTTATGCAATGTCAACTGTGACCAACAGTGTTCTTCAGGGAATAGGTAAGGTTATGGCGCCGGTTATCAATTCAGCATTTGCACTGGTGATACACATAATAATACTTGTGCCTATATTGTTTGCAACGGAGCTTAACATATATGCACTGGTCATCGGAACAGTGGTATATTCATTTATAATGTGTGTGTTAAACGGCATTTCAGTGAAGAAATCCATCGGGGCTACCATGGATGTGAAGAAGATATTCGTGGCACCTGCCATAGCTTCGCTGTTCATGGGAATTGCAGCCTGGGGAAGCTACCAGCTTGTATACAAGGTTCTACACATTAATTCGGTATCCCTGATCATTGCGGTGATCATTGCCATTGTATTCTACTTTATGTGCATACTTGGACTTGGAGTGTATAAGGAGGAAGACCTCTTAAGACTTCCAAAGGGAAATCTTGTGGTTAAGCTTGCGAAGAAGCTCCATATGTTAAGAGACTAAGAGTATTATTATATGGGCTTTAAGCGGTTAACTAGCATTCCGTTATGGGCGGAATAAAGCTTTCTATCGCAATGCGCAGCTTTGGATGACGAACGACGAAATGAACTACAGGTGCTTTCCCCTTGGACACCATAACCCATTGGCCTGTATGGATCAAAATCTGCAGGTTGCGAAAAGCATGCGCTGTACTGCACTTTAATGTGTAATTCTGGTTCAGCTCGGCAAAAGCCTTTGATTCGCTCAGGTGGGCAGTATACTCATCTTCGATATATGAAATATCTGCTTCACAGAACATACCTGAAAGCTCCAGTACAGGTGGATTTTTCACGAAATCCTCTGGCACAAAAGTAGGTACCTCATCTTCAACTGTTTCCGTTGCGAGAAGTGCGTTCATTCGTTGCTTTTGCGTCTCTGCGTACTCCTTTATTTTTTCCTTTAGTTCTGTATTAACGCTGTTTCGCGTAAGAATACGATCGAGAAGCTCATTGCTTATCGTATATAGCGGCAAAGTGGACAGAATGTTGCGGCGGTCGCCTGTTGTTTTTGTATCTGCAAGAAGAAACGCATTCAGTTCATTCTTTCGTTCGCTACGATAAATCTCCATCAAGGGATATGCACTTTTTAACATTTCATCTGCTCTTTTTTGATAGTATTCTACCTCGTGTTTTGATTTTGTGAGATAATATTTTCCTTCAGCGTGGTGTCCGGTAATGGCTTCACCGGAAAGTGCAGCAGCACCGGAAACCTTTAATAAATGCAGGAAAATGTTATTTTGTGCATTCTTGAAGTAGTATGGGGAGATTTGTCCGGTCATATACATTGGAATCCAGCTTTCAAGTCCCAGCATCATCTCATCAAAAGAACGGTCAAGGTTATGTATTTGATTCAGATGCAGGCCTTTTTTGAGCATCATCGCCATGCCAAACATCCACTTTTTTGGGAACTCTGAGTCCCTTGCCATTTCCGTCATCGGCATGTCACTGTACATTGTCACTGGTGCCATGGATTTGGAAAGCACGGTTGCCTTTAGAAAATCCAGCTCGCTCTCCATCATCTCTTCCAGCCCCCGATAGGTTTTGGAAGACGGAATCTGAAACGGTACGGACGGAACCTTCAGTTCATCAAACTTAATGACCTTGATACATTCGTTTAAATCGAAGTTATTCAACTTACTTAGAAAATCAGATACGCTATCGCTTTCGGCTTTTTGCACGGGCTGTTCCAAAAGCCAGCTTTTTATTTTTTCGTATCGCATCGACAGATCATTAATCTCATCAACATCACAGCCGATCAACTCTGCAACGGCGGCGATTTCAGATGCTGACTGCATTTCTCTTGTGACAAAAGAAGTAACTGCAGCAGCAAAATGTTCGGCATCGCTGGGTTTTCTTGATCCGTTACGAATTCGAAAAATGGTGGACGCATCATAATTCGTGTATTGACATAGCTGCGTCAGATTGATATTGAGTGCGGAAAGCAGTGTATTGAAATTTTTTCGCAGCAGCTCTTTGTCTGCCGATACAAAATCATCGCAACTTATAAATGCCTCTTTTATCGTGTCAGCGGTGATACCCGGTATGTTTTTTCCTACAGCAATCTTCGACAGAGCGCAGCATAGCCCATCAAAATGCTTCGTTCCAAGCTCTGGCACACGTTCACCATTTCTGTAGCGGCTAAAAGATGCAGCAGAAATGCCGGATACCTGGCAGATATCCTTGGCCGTACAGGATAGCTGTGCAATATAGTCGTTTAATTTTTCATAGAATTTCATAGGCGTCGCTCCAATTTTGTTCGTTTATTAGCAACATTATATCGGGTTTTGTCACTATTGAAAAGAGCCCCCCATAACGATTTCAAAAGAGTCAATTGACACTTTTGGAAATGTACTGAAACCATACTTTGAAATATGCTAAAATAATGATGAAAACTTTGGTGGGGTTGAGAGGGGGATTTTGTAATCATCGCCGTCTTACCAACATGTTAGTAACGATGTCAAACTGACAACGGTCACAAGCATTTTTATGCGGCAGTAGCCGTAGAAAGGAGCAGATTATTATGAAAACAAAATCAAAGAAGCTATTGACCATACTTATTTCACTGTGCATGGTGCTGTCGCTGTCGCCGATTTCGACATTTGCCACAGAAGTTAGCTATATACCAAAAGTTAGTGTGGCATATGAGTATATCAACTACAAGGCCGGTGAAACTCCGCGTGCAACAGCATACGTGACAGAGGGCAATTGCACTGTTGCTTATGAGTATTGGCGTGAAATCTACCAAAAGGAAGAAGGGGGCGTTTGGTACGGCACAGGGCGTTATTGGTACTCTGACCCGGATAAGATGGCGTCACTTTCAGAGGATAAACGTATTACTGAGTTTGAAGCAGGTCACAGTTATAGCTATAATATTGTTCTTAGGACTGACAGAGGTTATTTTTTCAGTGATGACGAAACTGCTGTTTCCGTTGGAGGATATGAGTGGGGTACTCCCGGCGGACACACAAATCTTGAAATTAAAGAGATGAGCACAAGGCTGAATATATACAGCCCTTATTCCATTGATCTTCCGGATGATAGCCAGCCAAGCACCATCACTTCTGCCGCAATCGAAAATGTAGAATTCAATTATCAGCCGGGGGATGCACCACAGGTAACGGCATGGATTTCAGGGGAAGATACAGATAAATATGAGATCGCTTATGAGTGCTGGCAACAGTTTGAAAACAACCAACCTGTTGCTGCCTGGTATTCAGATAATGGTTCACACGGCTCTCTGCCGACCATCACTGCCTTTGAAAGCGGTAAGAGCTATGTGTATTCTCTTATGTTGAAGCCGAAGGACGGATATTCCTTCAGCAGTGAAACCATCATTACCGTGAACGGACAAAAAGTATCGGCACCTTTCGTCGGCGGTTCTATGTATATTCCTTCCGTTAAAACGATTACTATGCCTACTGTCACCGTCATTGATGTAGTGGAGATCAACAATGTCACCATCAGCTTCAAGGATGGCGATATGCCTGTGTTTACCGGAAAGGTGCCTGATGGTGCAAACTACGCATATCGGTGCGAGTGGTGGGAGTTAGACAGCGAAACCGGCGCAATGTCTACAGACTTTGGAAATTTTTATAAAAACAAAATCATTGCTTTTGAAACCGGAAAGACCTATCATTACGGCGTGTACGTGACAACTTATGGCGATGTTGGAAATATACGCTATATATTCGGACCAGACACCAAGCTGAAGATCAACGGTAGATTTGTGAATTATGAGCGCTATGAAGGCGATACCAGCGACGGGTCTGACGGCACAATGTGGGTTCTCACCGATCTGACTATGACCCCTGCGGCAGATATTAATCCTTCCAAGAAGTACACCGTTACCTATACGGATGGCGTAGACAATGAAGAAATCTTCAAGGATCAGATTTATATAGTAGAGGCAGGTGAGGCTACTCCTGCTTTCAGCGGAACACCTGCTCGTGACGGCTATAAATTCACCGGCTGGTCTCCGGCAGTAACCGACACTGTAACCGGTAACGCTACTTACACTGCACAGTGGGAGAAGCTGACTTCTGTCAAAACATTTATCGTTACCTATACTGACGGTGTAGCCGATGAAGAAATTTTTACGGATCAGACTTATACCGTAGAAGCCGGCAAGGCTACTCCTGCATTTGACGGCACACCTACCCGCAAGGGCTATACCTTTACCGGATGGAAGCCTGCGGTTGCGGCTACAGTGACAGAAGATGCCACCTATGAGGCAACTTGGAAATCCAACTCCGCGACTACAACACCGGGTGAAACAACAAGCCCGAAGACAGGCGATACCAGCAATATATTGCTGTGGATCATCCTGATGTTTGGCAGCGGCGGTGCAGCTATCGGTACAACAGTTGTCAGCAGAAAGAAAAAATATAATAGATAATAAAACGGTTTAACTTTAAAACCATTTGACTTATACGGCGGCTATCGGAAACGGTGACCGCCGTGATTTTTTAGCTAACAGAACCGTTTATCGTACTTCACTTTCTAAAGAAGTATTCAAAAGATGTTGGCAAACGAGCACTCTATGTTCTATACAATATCTTGCTCTCATGGCAGAAATTTTATTTCGTTGAAGATTACCCCTATCCATAGTAAAATGAATGTTTAGGAAGACTTGCAATATAAACGGCTGATGAACGTATAAAGATAAAAGGAAATTAAACCTATGGAAGAATATTGGCTGGCTCCGGGAATCTGTATTGATGGCGGCAAATACCGCATTGAAAAGGTTCTTGGTGATGGTGGATTTGGAATTACATACCTTGGGTACGACGAGAGACTTGGCAGGAAGGTTGCTATCAAGGAATTTTACCTGAAGGGCTGCTGCTACAGGAGATCCGGAAGTCTTATGGTATACGCCAGTGATGAAAGGAAGGCTGTGTTTGAAAAGGCAAAGGCACAGTTCATCAAGGAAGGCAGGGTATTGGCGCTTCTTGGAGAACAGGCAGGCGTGGTGAATGTATATACATTTGCAGAGGAGAATAACACAGCTTATCTGGTGATGGAATATGTGGAGGGGAAGTCTCTTGATGAATATGTGAAAGCCGGAGGGGGAAAGCTTTCTGTTTCCCGTACTCTTGCCATAATGAAGCCTGTGATACATGCCCTGGCAGGAATTCATAAAAGAGGTGTCATACATCGTGATATAAGTCCGGATAACATTATGATAACTGCTGACAGGAAGGTTAAGTTAATTGATTTCGGAGCGGCAAGGCAGTATGGGGATTATAACGAGGACAAGGTTTTTAAGGGGGGCTACACGCCCCTTGAACAGGTATCTGCAAATGGTCAGGTGGGACCGTATTCAGACATATATTCCGTCTGTGCAACCATGTACACCTGTATATCAGGCAGGATGGTTACGCCTGCCCGGGAAAGACTTAGGCATGACGATCTGCAGACTTTTTCCAAGCTGGGGATTGATGTAAAACCATCTGTGGAGGCTGCCATAATGAAGGGGCTGGCATTGTATCCGGAGAACAGAGGGGCACAGAATGGAGAAGACCTGTATAAGCTTTTGTATGAAGAAGCACCGTCAAAGACACAGAAAAATACCGGGGTAGTAAATGCGGTAAATAAGATGATCGCTGATGTGAAGCAGGATCAGAAAAATGACCGGAAGAAAAAGAGGGTTGCCGGAATTGTAATTGCAGTTGGCTTGGTGGCACTGGTGGTTCTGTTTCTGGTAACCGGCGGATGGCATTTTCTGCATAGAATCCCCAATGATATTGAACATGAAAAGGATGGCAGTATTGAACAAATAAAAGACAGCGGCAGTGAAAATACAGATGACGGTGAGGATGCAGATGATGGTGAAACTGCATATGACAGTGAAGTTGATGATAACGATGAAGGTATAGATGATGGTGAAGAAATAGGTGGTTACGAAAAAAACGAAGCCGGCGATGAGAAAGTGACTTCCGAAGCCATGGAACAATATGGTGAAGAAGTATATGCCCTCTATCAGGATGTTCATAATGCCAATGACATAGAATTTGTCAGGGACGAAAATCTCAAGGCAGCGGCAAAATGGGCAGCGGAAGCTGCTGTCAGTGAAGCGGAGGTTTCCGGGTACAGCAATGAAGCTGAACTGAATGCGATATTAAGAAAGGCAGGAAATGAAGCACTGCTGGAGTTTAAAGAATACAGTGCAGGCTGGTTGATATATACATTTGCAGAGAAGACAGATGTGCAGGTAGTAAAGGCGGCTCTTGACGGATATGTAGATAATATGAATGAGGAAAATGAGGGCGCACTGACTCTTGATAACTGTGAAAGTCTGGGAATCGGCGTTGCCCGGGCAGATGACGGAACATATTTTTTCGCGGTGTTCTACAGATAAATAACGGAAGGTAAGAAACATATGGATTCAGCTATTAGCAGACAGATAGAAAAATTCAAGATGGGAGATTTCAGCGGCTATCAGGAGTTCTATGATGAGACGGTGAGGACGGCCTATACAATGCT